>Ga0209454_1003607_pt1 | contig 11171 bp, 8 predicted proteins | sample WorMetHERISLAND1_2_FD_187400 | JGI IMG/M metagenome (GOLD analysis project Ga0209454, IMG submission 187400) | Marine gutless worms symbiont microbial communities from Max Planck institute for Marine Microbiology, Germany - Olavius geniculatus... | ecosystem: Host-associated > Annelida >...
GTGTACGACTTCCTATTAGTGATTAATAGTAACCTAAGCCCTATCTCGCACCGTTACTGAGATACAGCGACTTATTGGCCAAAAATCGCAAATTTTGTCCACCCCCTCTCATTTAGCACCCCTGTTCGGGGTGACCCCCTTCGAATTTATGGAAAAGCTTTATGGTTTCTGAAACTAGAGTCTTCCGGGCAGCCGACGGTGAAGATTTGGTAATTCTAGCTTGCACCGTTTTTGAATGATCCACCCGTGTGATGGATGGATGGACAGAATTTCGATGGCTAAGACGCGCTGAAAGCAGTAGCTGCTTTTGCGTGTAAACACTAGTAAATCAACTCACAGCCAAGAGACGATCTGCTTGTTTTTCGGCTTTCCACATGCGTGCAATTCCACGTTGCCTCATTGGCTCCTTGGCACTGGACGTCTTACGCAGTGTTTGACGACTCAACTGACATGACCTGCATTATAGCAGATACATTAAATAATTTATAAATCGCCTATTCATTTACTTAGTTACTTTTGCTCACATACAATGCAGTTGTATACAAAAAAACAAATGCAAAGTCTTAGTGCATAATTTTAATAAAATTTATGCATGTAATGTGATTAATAAGTTGTACTCACAATAATCTTCGTTAGCTCTTATTAGCCTCTAGCAATATTAAGGCTACAGCTTTTGTTAAGCAACTGCAATGCATGCCTTTTTTGCGCTCATCTACTATTTATTTATTCATACTAAAAAATTCAATTAAAGTGCTAAAAATTCTGAGAAGTAGAATATTTACTGGATTGCTTTGGTCAAAGCATCAATCCATGAATTGACAGTCTTCTGGTCAGAAAACAGCAAAACCGACTCCTGTTTGCAAGTTATCTGCAACCAACAATGTTTAGGATAATGTAAACAAAGAACAACAACAAAATTGATAACGATTAACAACACAATAAAAAAATCAGCTGCAATTAGAAAAATACTCATACACTGATACACAAACACTGCACTTTTACAGACCAGACACTTTTCCCATCACTAAAAAATTTACTTTAAAAAATTTAGTTAGAGCACAAAACTTGTAAGTCTTAGACACGTCCGAGTGTCTTAAATTACAAATTACGCTAAAATTTTCAATAACGCCTCCTATGGAACAAGACGGTAAAAACTGACCATAAAAAAGTGGCCTATGTAAGGCACAAATTGTCAAAAATAAATCCCATAAAATACAATACAAAAAACACAGTCAGACAAGAGACAATGTAAGCTTAAATGGCGTGGATGAGGAAGGTAAAACAATTATCTACTGGCATGCATTAATAAGGATGATTCTTACAGAGAAGAGAGTTCCTTGTGCGTTGTTGTCCGCAGTGCTATGGTGCTGACCAAGGACGCATTCAACTCGGCAGTGATGCAGTGGCATGATACAGCAGCAGACCAGTGATGGTGATGATGATGACGATGATGCTCTGTGACTACTGACACCGCCCCACGCTCTCACTGCCCCACTGGCAGCACCGTCAAGCAGCCGCGGCTTCGCGTACATCAGAATGTCCGAGAACAGAAAGAACGTCCGTTCATCCATTCGACCAACACTGCTGCGCTTTGACACCTTGTAGCATTAGGACACCACGGTAATGTAACTAAAATCTACTCACTGAACATAACAGCATTTATTGTGATATAATATGCATCTTGCCCATCTGTCTGTTTGTATCTGCCTGTCCTGTATCACTTCCTAACTCGAAAAGAAAACAAGTGCAGAAAAACCAAAATTAGTGCAAACTTTTCCCAATACAGGGAACGAATGTAAGTCAAACCCTTGGTCCACGTTCTATCGTAACCGTAACCGTAACTAACCGATATGCTAATTTTCAGCACAAAAAGTCAAAGATCAGTTTCAGGGTTACGGTTACCATTGTTCAGGTCTAGGTTGATGGCTGCATAATATCTCTGCACTTGGCTGAAATATTTTCTTAGTTTAAAGAAAAGAAATTTTGGCACAAAAATAATGAATGTGATCACCACCATTGTGGCATTAAAATTCACATTATAATCTGCACCAGTCTAAAATATCACCAAAACTACAAAAAAATCATAATACACTGCAAAGTCCTATGTGGTCACATGTTCTCTCACATGTAGACCAGTGGTCAACAACAACCCGAATATATACACAGAAAACAGATAAGGTGACAGCAGATACCTTCTTAAGCTGACCCTCCTTGATGAACACCCGACCAGGCACAAGAATACGTGGTCCCACAGGACAAGCCAGACTCTTCTGAATAGCCAGCATGCGCATGAAGTTGTCTTGTTGTTTGATGTGGTCGTTGATGTGACTTGCTACATCCGACACTTGCCTAACTGCCTCTGCACAATGATGACACTCATTCAATCAGTGTATCAAAATCATAGTTGTAATACATGTTTTCAATTTTTAAAATGTTGAAAGCAAAGTGTAAAAGTAACAGTAAATGAAAGTATTTATTACGAAAATTAAAGCGGTGCCAATAAGATAATAGTATTTTGTATTCAAAACGGCACCACAACCACCTTTATAGTCAATGTCAATGGGTCCTTATTTGAAAACAAGTAAAACGGGGGTAACGTTTTTTATTCATGCTTGAAAACATTTTTTAATAAAGAATTTATCTACAAACATTATTAAAAAATTCTTTCTAATGTTTGTTACAGATATGATCAAAATATGAAGGATCAGCCAATACAACCTGGCCTATTCAAAGTACTCTGTTAAAAGTTGTAGCCACATCACTGCTAGTGCTATGGTATCTCTGTCCAAAAACAGACAAGATCGTTCAGTTGATCTGAACAGTACACTGAAGAAAGATCTAAGAAGAAAGACGATATATTAAATTATTTCCTATATCAACACGTCTCAGCAACAATGTTGTAACAACTGACCGGTAAGCGATGCATAGTCATCATTATCTGGCAACGTATTCTTAAGCAGGTCTGTTAACAACAGCTTGTACCTGTGATAACACACATGCATGCATTATCTATTATTTATCATCCTTTGTACATTGGACACCTCAGTATTATTACACGTGACAGCAGGTACTGCTGTAGTGCATCTTAGCCATTGCAATTCTGTCTGTTCATCTGTATGTCTGTCACACAGGTGGATCAGTCAAGAACGGTGCAAGTTAGTATCACCAAATTTTCACCGTCGGCTGCCTGGAAGACTGTAGTTTCAGGAACCGTAAAGCTTTTCCATAAATTCGAAAGGGGTCACCCCGATCGAGGACACTAAATGAGAGGGGGGTAGGAAAAATTTGTGATTTTTAGCCAATAAGTCGCAGTACCTCAAAAACAGTGCGAGTTAGGGCCTAAGTTACTATTAATCAATATTAAGAAGTCGTACACTGGCTTTCGATTGCCACCGAATTCAATGAATTGGATGACCCTGAATGACAAAATGAAGGTTTCATGGATTTTTACGCACAACAGCAGCTACTGCTGTAGCGCATCTTAGCCATCGCAATTCTGTCCGTCCATCCTTCTGTCTGTCACATTGGCAGATCGGTCAAAAACGGTGCAAAATAGGATCACCAAATCTTCACCGTCGGCTGCCTGGAAGACTCTTTCAGGAACTGAAAAAAGCTTTTCCATACATTTGAAGGGGGTCACCCCAAACGAGGGCATTAAAGAAGAGGGGGTAGGCAAAATTTGCTATATCCAGCCGATACAACGTTAGCAGAGTGATAGGTGGCGACCTCTGGTGAGAACAAGTAAATACAAGCAATTTGAGCAAAGCTCACGAGACGCACGAAAGCCTACAGCAGTTCCTGTTCGCAGGTAATCGTAGTCTATCTCCATCCATTTCGTCGTAATTCACTCTTTTGCAGCCAAAAATTGCCAAAAAATCACGTTAAATCAATATTTTTAGGGTTCAAGGTCATTCAAGGTCATCGATATTGATAAATTTAAAAAGCCTGTCACCAGTGCTTGTTATGATAAGTAGCATGTCTGTGCCTATCTGTAACCATGTTCACGCTACATGAGATAATTGCGGTAAAATAACCACTTTTTAGTGGGGTAGCTGTCTTTGACGCCCGCCTGCGCCGGCCTCCTTGAACCTAGGGGGTCGGGACTTGAACTGCTAATATCTACGTCGAATGCTGAAAATTTCGTACGCAGATTGTCTAGCTCTATCACCAGCCATTTTGTCGCAATTCAGTGTTGAAATGTGCGCTGCATCCAAAAATTGCGAAAAATTTACTAAAAACCTCTTTTTGAGGGGTTCAAGGTCGTTCAAGGTCATTGATGTTAATAAATCCAAAAAGCCTGTCACCAGTGCTTGTTATGATAAGCAGCATGTATGTACCTATCTGCAACCGTTTTCAAATTATTCGAGCCAACAACGGCAAAATGACGTCTTTTTAGGGGGGGGTACCCCTCTTCGACGCTCTCGTTCGAGGGGAACCCCTGCACCCAGTGACACGAAATTTTGTCACTATAAACTAGAGACCTTGGGGCAGCCCACAGTGAAAATTTCGTGATCCTAGCTTGCACCATTTTGATACAGTCCACGAAAGTGACAGACAGATGGACAGACGAACGAACAGACACCCAGACGATGGCAAAGACGCGCGTAAAAACACTACAGACACTAATGCCGCGGGTTGTCTGGCGCCCTCTGGTGAATGACTTAGACTTTGTTTCACTGTGTTTCAAACACGCACCGCGGCTGTTGCGCGTTTTCGTTTGCGTTAGCAGATAACTTGTTTTTGCTATTTTCAGCCAATGTTGGAATTCACGCATTAGACGTGGCGCGCAATACTGAAATTCATGCACTGGATATGGCGCTAGGTGTCATCTGCCATCGAGTCTAAATGAATCGAGTCTAAATGAAACATCGTTGTGAACTTAGATTTCGTTCACACAGGGTCTTCACACATGCATCGCTGTCATGTGTCCCCTTTGCATCAGCTGGGCTTTTCTTGTTAACAGTTACTAGTGCAGTACGTGCATATGTCGTGCAATGCTATTGACTGGTCACTAGTCCAAAAGGGCACTAGTCTGAAACTGGCAATAACTCAGTCTGCTGTACCCAGGGCTCCCATCCCTAACCCTTGTGCTGTATGGACTAGTGCCAGATCAGACAAGTGAACTGTCCCCATAGTGCTGACTAGCAGTCTCATTACCTTGGTATACGCTGGACAGGAGTGATAAGCAAAGCATTCAGCTTCAGTCCATTCATTACAGGCAACTCCTCCTGACGTCTCCTGAATGAAGCAAACTCCGGAAACTTCTGCTCGTAGTCCTGCAATGCACAGTGCACACTTCCTATGTAAGATACACATGTACTAAGTGAGCACATAAAATGTACATTATAAACATCAATCAATCAATAGCTATGCCTGATAGACTGCAACTGATTAATGCAAAACATATAAGGGTTAAGAACAGAAACCGAAAATACAAAATACCAATAAAAACTCAGCACTCTGTGTTCAGTGATTCCTATGGACATGGACACTAGACAACAAATGTCTTGTCACACAAACGAACGTGGTCAGCATTCGGGGTATAACTGCAACTGCTATCAAGTCTGTATTAATCTATATTTTGCACTTTGAAGAACTAAGGCTGAAGCACATACCATAAGAGATGCCAATGCATGCTCATGGTTGTTAGCATATGTTGAATACAGTTTAAGAAATGGGCCAAGCAGAAGAAAAGCTTCTCCAATGTTCTTTGTTGACAGGTGTTTCATCAGTTCACAATTAATGCCGATGATCTCACGAACATTGCCAAATATGGCACTAACTGCCTGACTTGGTAGCAAGCCAGACATAGTCAGCGGATCTTCAAAATTCTGCAATGCAAGTTTGCCAATGCACTCAGACCAATGCATCACAAACAATATGAAGATAACCATAATTACAGCACATATCAATAAAGCTGCTTTTGCTGTGTTACTCTAGATACAAAGTGAGCTAAATTAACAGCATTCCAATGTAAATGTAAAATAGCAGCATATCATGCAGAATTCTACAGGCCCACAAAATTTTAGGCCCTTCGAGTTTATTTTAAAACATATACAGACACCAAAAACGGATTTTAGTTAGACCTGAATAATCAACTCAAGATGTCGCTGGTATGTAGCTTCTGTGTCCAAAAGCTCTTGTGCAATTCGTTGACGTTTCTTCTGACGTTTTAGAGTGTCACCTGTACCAGTGCAAACATCAGTGCAGCTACAGTTAGCTGTACTATCATCACACCCAGCTCTGACAGACGAGTAAATGTTCAGAGTATTCTGGTTTGCATGATGTTGGTGACTTGCTGAACTGAAATCAACTGCAAACTCACTTGTTTTCTGTGCTGCTGAATCAAACTTGTCCGATATGTCACTATCATAAATGTTTCGGTAACATTTTCTGGATCTGTATGTGACATGTTCATGATTAGTATTCACTGGTGCGTGATCATAACAAAGTTCATGAGTGTAATAACTGCAAATTGGGCTCCAATTATTTACGCTGCAAAAATTGTTAGAATGAACCAATTCAACACTGGTTTTCACATCAGAACTGTAGTCTGAAGAAATGTCAGCTGAAGTACAGTTAGTGTCTTCAAAAACATCGCTCTGGTCACTTAGGTCCGCTTCTCTAAAAACTGTTACACCATTACGACGAAACTGTCCAGGAGAGTCTGCCAGATTCCGTACTATCAAAGTATTTTCTTCATCGCGTTCTTTACCACAGTCAGCACGAACAGAAGCAGCACTGGATGCAATAATGGCAGTCTCCACAGCATCATTATCACCATCATCATCAGTACTGTCACAACTACTCACTTCGTCACTGTCAAAATGATACACAATGCTACTATCTGACTCATTGGCAGCACTCACATCATTACTGATATCATTACTATCTGAGGCAGAGTAAATATCGTTGCCGCTATCATCGTGTGGCTTGACAAACAGCCATGTATCTAGTGGCTCAAAACTCATTCGAGCCGACTTGAATTCTTTCAGAAATTCATTTACCGAATCTATAGAAACACGACCACTGCCACTCTGTGCCTCCGCCTCATTGTCGCTACGTTCGTCCAAATCACTCATTTTCTTATTGGTCTGAACAGCTGCAACATATAAACAACAGACACCAGTCATTCTTTGACATTCATCATTAAGCTTCATCATAAATAAAAGATAATGCAGATGAAAATCTGTGGCTGGTAACTACACTGAGTATGATGCCTATATACCTTAACTTAAATAGTAATTACTGCAGTATAAAAACGTTCACTTTTGCCAGCAATAAAATTTTGGTGAAATCACATGGTCACTTACTAGTAAATCTTGCAGAAATCACATCTTATTGCACATTTCACGAATCTTTGTCATCAGAGGTTTCATGCAATTTCCAGACACACTAACTTTCTGGAACAGTAAGACAGACTTTTTAACAACTTCAACATGGACTTCGCAAAAAATCAAAACGTTGCACAGGACTGTCATGGCAGTTGACATCGTAAACACCCACTAATATAACGTAACATAACATCAAACATTATGTACATCAGATGAGCAGGTGTCTAAAAACTAAGAACGACCATGTTTAGATCTTCAGACTTAGGCTTAGGGTTAGTTTTAAGGTTAGGGTTAGGAATAGGGTTAGGGTTAGGTTTAGGGTTTGTAGTCGCAGTTGCAATGAAAATAACTAAAATGCAGTACGATTGGAGTCATAATCGTTCTAGGAGAATTAGCTTTTAGGGTTAGAGTTAGGAATAGTGTTTGGGTTAGGGTTATGGTTAGGTTTAGGGTTAGATTTTGGGTTTGTAGTCGCATTTAATTGCAATTAAAATAACTAAAATCCAGTACAATCGATGTCATAATCATTCTGGGTCGATAGACGCTTGAAGTAAACAGCTGTGACGTAGAGATCGCACATGCATGATTTGTTGCGAAATAGTTAGACAAGCGTGAAACGATCGTAAATATTTCTTTCTTTTCAGACTTTAGACATCTTTGGCAGTTGATTAATGTAAGTGAAATCGGAAATTTGCGAGTAAGTGATCATGTGATTTTGCCCAAATTTCAGTGCAAAACGTATCAAAGAACACACGAATTCTTATTTGTGTACAAAACACACTACAGCACGTAAAATTTAGCGACAGGGCGGGTCTTAGCTATATAGTGGGCCGTCCATGAAAAAATCCACCGCACCAAAATATCAAAGAGAAAGGCATTAGCTCAGAGTCATTTTGTTTTCTTCTGTGTATTTTACGCTTAATTTCTTTCTTTTAGCATACAGCTAACGTGATGAATAAAAAATAAAACAGGGATGAAATAAAATTTCGAAACTTCCGCCATTTCCAACTATTGGACCGCAAGGAAGTAATCAAATAGACTCAGTAACGAAGGCTAACAGGCCGCAAATGTACTGCAAATGAAAACAACGGTACAGGACTATGGGCCATTTTTCCTTCAACAAATCACTACCACAAGCTACAGCAACCTTAGTATGATCATTATTGAGACATAGTACGATGTTTTTCTTTCTTTTTGTGTCGATTTCCATTTGGCTGTAAATCGTAGACTGTTGATCGATCGGTCTCGCTTCAAGACGAAGTTGACGAACGTGAAAATTAGGCCCAAGGATGACGAATAATTTTCGCCGACCGCGCACACAAACGCGCAGTCGCTAGAGTTGTGGGCTAATTAGCGTGTCACTCAATGAATGAGCTGCTGGTACAGTAATCCGCGATAGACCGCATCCGTCATCTGAACTGCAGACTGACCATGCAGTAGCATGATCTGTACCGGCGGGGAGGAAGCCTAATCTCGTACCTAAAAGTGGAGAAGCTGAAAGCTGGAAAATTGTACCTAAATGTTGTATTTTCTATATCATTCCTTGTTCTAGATTCAATTCAATGATAATTTTTGCTCGACCGTTAAGTTAACCTTGGATGCCATTGCCATAGGCCTATGTCGTCTGTCTGTCTGTCGCGCATGTATTGTGGTTAAACGATACGTCGTGGGGAGTCGTGATAGCAACGTTGAATAGGGCGATGACGAGTTCCTATAGGCCTCAGCTGTCAATAGTAATCATGTCTCTATCTGTAGCGGTTTGACCGCAATTTGAAATGCAAATTTTTTTGCCTTGTTATCATCCACGCGTCGAATTGCCTATTGTATTCTAGCGTTGATCTAGCGTTCGATATAGCAGCGTCAGTGTGTATGGAACTGCAGTCATCGTGGAAAATCGCTTTCTTTCCGTGACTATAGAAGTCGGACACTGATCTTCCGGAATAATGGCAGTACGGTCGGCCCACTTTAGCGACAGCTGAGCTTCTTGTTGTGCAATTCTACTATATGTTTTAGGCCCTATAATGCTGTACCATGGTGCACTATATACAACATATCATTCCGCGTGAAATAATGTATTACGGTTGTATAATTGCGCAATAGGCCTATTTTAATGCTGTTAAATGTGTCCAAATTTATCACAATTTTTGAGGTAGAATATAGTTATTAGCAACTGCATGCGTTACAGCAACTCCATGCTCTCATAATGTGGTGGAGGGTGTTGCAACCCCTAAGCTACCGAGAGTTATGCCCTGTATCTGTGCACCGTTGGTCTGACGGCGTACGGTCCAGAGCAGGTGCTTTCTCGCGTCATTCAGTCACAACTTGACTTCTGCTTATCTTTACTTACATACGGCAGCTGACGTTACGTCGATCGTTATCTTTGCGCTCGTGCCTGTTGACTATTCCCGACAATCAGGCCCGGTCATAATATGTCGGTCAGAATTAGGCCATTAGTTCAAGTTAAGCGTCGTGGAATTCTTGTTTCTACGCATCGATCTTGTCTGATTGACCGCGTTCCATATGTTCAGATCGACGCAACCGCTCGGCGCATGCTTGCATATGGTGCCGGTTAGCTGCCATTCGATAGTGGTCAGTTGGTTGGTCAGTCACCAGGTTGCTTGTAAAACGTAGTGGCATTTAAACATTGTCCCAGACTAGAACGCGTGCAGAATTTTGCAGATGCCCTGTAATTGACTGTGGCCCGCGGACTTTGTCCATCTCTGTTCGTCTTCTCTCAGTAATCTTGATAAATAGTAATTTCTCGTGCTCTCGCATCGTTCTGAGATACGGCGACTTGAAAATAACAAAAAAATTATCCTGTTCCTTTCTCACTTAAGTTAACGCCTTTAATAGGACCATCGAATTTTTGGGAGCAGACGCCTGTTAAGCTACATCTGATGTTTTCCGCCAACAGCATTCCTTTTCCTATGCTGTTAGTGCGAAATTAACGACGGCTGGAACTGCATAAAATTACCATAAAATGTCGCCACATCAGATTTGTTACGCTGTCATGGAGTACTAGTCTGACTTAATCGGTCTCGATAATTAGTCGCCCAGGTTATAGGCCTGTAATAGTGTAGGCCTATATGATTCATACGATTCAGCTTTGCACGAGAATGCACTTTTCGCAGTTAGTTTACGTACGTCAAGTGATCAAAGAAACATTTCCTCGTAACGTTGCCGCCGCATATCAAGTTGTTGTCAGTGCATTAATTGCCATTTGCCAGTTGACTTAATTAACATTGCATTTATCCAAGTCTCCCGCGTCTTCAATAATATTCTCTTCATTCTGTAAATTGACTTTTCTTTCCACAACCTTTCTGTTCTCTTTTGATAACATTGCACACTATGCTAATTACTACGAAATTAACGAAACGAAGGCTGTCAAAAAACGGATATAACTAACTCGAGTTTTTGAGAGAAATATAGGCCTATACGCATAATACGCTTTTGATTTAGTGCCTTCATTTTTGGACGCTTTTGGAAAATTGTAGGCATGCCACGAGTCAAGAAACTAGGTCATCAGTCTTTTTTCGAATCCATACAGGATGACTTATTTTTTTGTATTTCTTCTGCTGACACGCCAAGCAGGAAATATGGAATTAAGATGATCACTAAAGATCCTTCACTTTTTTTTTACATTATTTTGTAAAGTATATGGGTCAAAATCTGAGTCAATGCCCACCGAACATCGGAACATGGCAAATTTTATGTTTAATCATTTCCCCGCATATTATATATCATTTAAAACAGCAAACGCTTGCGGTTCAGACGCATTTATAATTCACGATCAAGGAAGCAGTGGCAAGAAATAGTACGCGTTCAAAGTTAGACACT
>Ga0209454_1003609_pt1 | contig 11171 bp, 7 predicted proteins | sample WorMetHERISLAND1_2_FD_187400 | JGI IMG/M metagenome (GOLD analysis project Ga0209454, IMG submission 187400) | Marine gutless worms symbiont microbial communities from Max Planck institute for Marine Microbiology, Germany - Olavius geniculatus... | ecosystem: Host-associated > Annelida >...
CCCCTCTAGAGAGGGGAAAAGCTCGAGGGGAGGGGTGGGAAACTTGAGTTTGAAAGTATGGGGGGAAGTTGCGCCAGATTTTGATTCCAGATTTGGGGGATAGAAGCCACTGCGTACAATATCGCTTCAGCGACAAACAGCTCCTCAACAGAACCATTTTCAAAGCGTCAGCGTTTGCATGGAACCCGGGAGACCTTTGGTGATTGAAGCACCCCTAATACACGGGGTTAACCTTTGACGAGCCCTGCATGTGTACGGCATAACACCCCCACGACAGACACCCTTACGATAGACATCCATACGATCGACATGTCTACGACAATAGCCCCTCGGATGTCATGGAGCCGGGGGACGTTTGGTTGTAGAGGCATCTCTGCCACACGGGGTTAACCTTTGACTAGCCCATACTTCACTTGATCAGATTTGTTGTAACAACCAGTGCAACAAATCCGCAACTTTTTGACCTTTTAAGCTGAAAATTGGCAGTCCAGTTAGTTAATTCCATCCTGGAAAACGTTCACACCGATTTTCGTTTTTCTACGCCTTTTCTTTTTCAAGGAACGCGTACGGAACAGACGGACAGACGGACGAACGGACGGACAGACGGACGCGCAATAGGCGTAAAATACAGCCACTTCGTGTTGGCCGCCGGGTCTAATCTTTAACATTATCATTATCATAATCATCATCGTCATCAATGTTTTCTAGTTATTGAATGCGATTTTGAATTTCGCTGTTGGCATATAATCAAACCCATATAACACAATGGACACTTGACGTAACCGACTTGACAGACAACGCTATTGATGGACGTTGTTATTGACGCCAGTGCCACACGAGTATAATATTAAACGAACGAACACTCACTGACTTGTAAATATGTTGAGTACAATTGCTTTACTTTGATTGATGACCGAATTCGTTCATGCGATGCCAAAGTTGTATCATTTGTGGCTAGCCAGTCTTAGAATGTTTTTTTTCTGTCAGTTATAACGGTTAGTCGACTCGTCTATCTCGCGTTTCGTATCTGAGCTGAGTTATCTTGACTTCTGTTCTGCTTATTTGCAACCGAGTTTCATTCTTCCATTTTAGGCTTAGCCTCCCTTTCGTTTCCCATTTATTTTCACAATCAGCTAAGCCAAAAACGTGTTTTTCTTCACGAATATTTTGGCTGGTTTTACACCTTTAGTCATTTTAGACACGGAAAGCTTTCGATCACGAGGTATTTGTTTTAGCTGTTTTGATTGTTGTTGTTGTTGTTGTCGTTGTTAAGTTGTTGTTGTGTTTGGATTACCGGTAAACTTTAGCCTTGCGCATCGCGCTGCGCTGCGGTCTTTCGCTATCGCTACCGATGTTCCGTCACGTCGTCTGTCTGTCCGTCTGTCACACTCGTCGTGCGTCCAGTTGGACGGAACGATAGACCGTATGCCCCCAAGTGAGTAGAGTCAGCATTCTGTTAGACAACGACCCCGGTCCCTCACAGGATGGTGAAGTTTTGGAGGTCAACACTTCCTTTTCCCCAAAAGTAATACGTTGGCAGCAATGCCGTCTATTGAAGTGCGTACCAGGCGACGTAACTAAACTGAACTGAACTGACATGGTTTAGTTTTTGACGAACTAACCAATGGGCAAACAGCAATGCATTACAGCAGACACCGTTTAACGGCGCCGGTGGCCTACATGATTTTACTCACGTACGCGTCAACCAATGACCAATGGGCTTGCCTTGCTCACCCATTGGGCAGTTTGAACTAACCAATGGGCAAACAGCAATGCATTACAGCAGACACCGTTTAACGGCGCCGGTGGCCTACATGATTTCACTCACGTACGCGTCAACCAATGACCAATGGGCTTGCCTTGCTCACCCATTGGGCAGTTCGTCAAAAACTAAACCGTGTCAGTTCAGTTACGTCGCTCTGTGCACACCTTTATGTATACTCCGGCAGTTATTGGTAGGCCTATACTACAGTAGATTTTACTGTCCTGTACGTTCGGTGTGCAATGCAATAGGCATACAGAGTGTGAACTATCGAAGATCGGTAACGTTAAAGATACTGCAGAATGCAATCACGCGATTGTGTATCGTTATACTCCGTTTACGCGATTAAGCCATTATCGAGCAAACATCGAGCAATTAGAGCACACGTCGTGCAGGTGTAGTTTGAATACATTTGCTTGATGTTTGTTCGATCGTGTAAACGGGGTATTAGACAATATTTTCCTATCGCTATTACGGTATATATTGTTACAGTTCGTTGGGTGTATAGTTCGTCGTTCTTTCGCAGTATTATAGTGCGCTGGCGTTTGTCGTTAGTCGAATGCGCGGTAATTTACCTTTGTGGCGTCGATAGGAGCGTATAAACGTGTCTTTTGGGGTCTCCGCCTGTTTTTCCCAAATATCGTGCCTCAGTATTGCTCTATTTTCACTGCCGCGAAGAGGGCTATTAAGTAATGGCCGATCCACACCTACAACGCCGACGCGACTCAATAATTCAACACAACCGCTCTGCCAGGCTAGCAAACAACGCGTTGTTTGTGACGTCACAATGCTAATGACGTCATTGCATTGCCACCCACGGTCACAACAGTTGAGTCGAGTTGCGTCGTATGTGTGAATCGGCCATAGCCAGTGGCGTAACTATTGACCCGCAGTGCGAAGGGTGGGTCTAGAAGGCCCAAAAGCATGATGTTTCGCGCAGCAAAAATAGCTGCATTGAGAGGGCCTACTTTAAGGGAAGGAAGCGTAGTAAAAAAGGAAAAGACAAAAGGAAAGGGGAAAGGAGTGAGGGCAAAAAAGGAGGGGGCATGAAAAAAGAAAAAGAAACGAGAGAGGGCCTTGAATGATTTTCCTGCAGGGGGCCTGAAATTTAAAAATAACGTCACTGGCCATAACCTAACATGGAAAATATGGAGCGCTGCTAGCCCCTGTGATCCCATTTGATATAGGCCTATTACGTGGTGAGTTTGCTAACCGTTCTGCAGTTTATTTGCTGTAAATGTTTGTTGTGCTAAATGAGATAAACGCGTATATTTGTGCTATGATACAGTATCACATGTTGTATGAACATTACATCGTTACTGAAGTGAATTCTGATATTATATATTTGCAGTTTATTTTGCGTGAGTTGCAACAGACGCGCAAAAAAGGTCGTCACGTATAACATAGTAACATAATACACTGAATGTAAACCAATTTTTTTCTTATTAATCTTTGAGTACACGGATGTGAAAATAGCTAATCGAAACCTAAATTTCAAAAACTGTGATTACAGTTACCAGAGTGGTGTATTGCTTTTTTGGGATTCTGTATTGAACTATTTCTAATTTTTTTAAAATATTGTACTACCAAGGAAATTGGCTACTAAGTGATTACCAAAGATGCCATCTCGCGCCGAAAGCGTCGCTACACTACCTAGTGAAATTTAGTTAGCTTTAGAATCACCGAGTTTGTCGTAGCCGGCAGAAATACAATAGGTATAGGGCTTACATTAAAATGTTGTGGGTTTGCTGTAGGCCTTAGATTTTTAATACGCATACGCGCAGCTATTTTAACGTGTACAATTTGTCATAAATGCATTACAAATCAAAACAGATAGAATATACGTCGTATCTCAAAAAGCCAAGCCACTTTTATTATTTTTTGAATAGCTCCGCGAAACATTGGCCGATTTTAATAATTTTTGGCGTGCAACATCGCGAAAAAAAACTCGACGCAAACAGCTATCTAGTTTTGCCCACCTCGCCTTAATACTGTTGCTACGCTACCTTGTAAAATGCACAAGTCGTAGTTTGGCCGTTTACAACAATGAGCTCGTACTGTGTAGCGCATGTGTCGGTTTAATGAGTGCATTAGAGGTTAATTGAACGATTACGGCTATATAAATCACATTTTACTTACTTACTTACTTTTCTCAAAAATGCGGCCTTATTCGGTTACTGCTGGCTCGTTCGAGTCGGACGAATAGTTAACGGACGAGACTATAACAAGCTGCGTTTCGCCGGGATCATCAACATTACAATAAACATCATTATTATCGCCATGGTGACGGCCTGTTGTTATGGCAACGGTGCCGCCAGTCTCCTCAGCAGGCTGGTACTCTGCGGCGTCGGTCGTCGTCGGCGTTTCATCTTTAGCATCATTATTATCATTACAGCAGTCATCATCATCATCATTTCTTTTGATGTGGTGAGTGTCTTGGGGTTCGCTGTATGTCCTAGTGTGCGGACACTCGACGCTATCAGAACTCGATGACGTCACGAACGACGACTGCTGCTGCTGCTGATGATGATGACGATGTTGCAGTTGTTGTTGCCCAGTCATTGACGTACTAGGCCATGACGTCGTTTTCGCCAGAGTCACGGCAGAATCTGTGATCACAGCACACGACCTAAAGACTTAAACCAATCAATCAAGGCATAAAAATTCCTGTTCTTCCGGTTTTCGCTCGTCAATGAAAAAAACCTTGCGTTCAGCGTTCCTAAAACTTATATTGGACCCTCCAAACTATTTGTGGTGCAGTTTTTACGTAGTTTGTTTTCAAAGTTTTACTGAAAAAACGGTTTGGATCTAGTCGGTCATGCTGCAGTATCTAAGTTACTTTTGATAGGCCTACTCTGCAGAAAGTAATGACCAGACCCCCAGTGACTATTATCTGTTTTTGTAATCTAAAATCTAATTAATGTAGTGTCCGTTATCCACGATGATGCATGACTCGAGACGTTTTCGGTGACGTTTTGAGTCGTTTCCATTTAATGGTCTGTGACGTCATAAATTACAATGACGCCATATCTGCAGCAGACTCATAAGAGTCAGTAGAAATGCACGTTTCATTGATATATAGATTGTGAAAAAATTGTAGTCCAATATGTTCGGGCTGAAAACCTATTGACCGCCCCTCGTATAACTGTGATTAAACTGTTATGTATGCTTCCAGCTATTCCAAGGAAGTATGTACTTGTAGTTGAGCGGAGATGTTGCAGTCAGTTGTTGTTACTTACTGTATGCTTGGGGCACCTGTTGATCACGTGATTTGTTCCAGACGCGCCTCACTTCAAGTCGTCTTGCTTTCATCAGTTGTTTGTACTCGGACACGCGCAGTTTACGTCCGTCCACGATGCACGTTCGCTTTGGCCGAGGCCTAAACACAGTGTCACGGAAAGTAAGTTTACATACAGCGTGAGTCAAAAAAATTTACCCCTAATGTATTTCAAAATTTATTTTTTCTCAGCGACTGAAAAATTCTAAGCGATGTATTCTGCGTTTAAATCTACGCCAAACTACAAAGTTTCGTGCAATTATTTTTAACTTTGACGAAGTTACGTCATATTATGCGCGATCGCATAGCGAACTTTCACATTTCACAACGCATTTACCACAACACACAACCTGTTGATATTTAACAACAAACAAGGGTTAAAGCGCACTAGTTACTGAGGTACTGCAGTTTCAGAGACAAATAAAAGGACTCAGTAAAAATATTTCTTGAAAAAGTTCACATGCTGTTCGAAATGTTTACTACCGGCTGAAACGTATGCGTAATGGCGTCAGACGCCAACGGGCATTGAGCCCACGGTTGTCGATGATGATGATGATGAAACGTATGCATTCAGAAGATTGCAAAAGTCTGCGGCAAGTACAGTAATACCCCGTTTAAAAAGCAGGCATCGAGCAAACGTCCAGCAAACATCGAGCAAATATCGACTCGCTCGTCCAGCTAACATATAGAGCCAGCTCGGGCAGCTCGTCGAGCCAGCTTAATCGTGTAAACGGGGTATAAATCGAACACAGACCTATCTGACTGGAGTTAAGGCAAAGCGCGTTTATTTGTGTCCGATAGCAGCTAACACTGTGTGATCTCATATGGCAGGTGATGCTCGGTAACTCTATGAAAGTTTTTCTACTAAGAGCTACATGTATACACCACCTTTAGCTTCATGTTTACCTGTATCTGTAGTCGGGGTGTGTTTCGCTGTGCAGTTTGCTAAGTCGTGTTTGTTCCTCGTAGAAAGGCTGTTTCTCCGCATTACTCATCGTTTTCCAGCGAGCCCCTGAAAACCGTGCAAACAAAAACGATCTGCCGTTATTATTGTCATTTCTTAACCTTTGAAAAAATTGCAAAGTTGTCTAAAAACATAGCCATACTAGAAGGCGCTTGTAAGAGTGCATATCTCCGCCAAGTGAAGTAATTTAAACATTACAACTACTACTATAACAACTACTATTACACCTACATCCACAACTAGAGCTAGTAAAGTGTGCAGACATCAGGACGTCTTGCCTGTTTGGATGTATGCTTGTGTATGACATTGCAGAGATGATGATGAGTCACCGTGTACACGCACACACACATAACGACGGACAGAACGATCAATCTCTTAATCTCCTCCAACGTTCACTACGTTCACCTTGGCGGAGATAATAAAGCTGGACGGAATGACCATCAGTCCGGGCAGTCAAGTGAAACAGAACTATCGTGCAACAAAATAGAACTATTGAAAAGATGCAATAAAATTGAAATACGCCGAAACAAAGAACTGCTTTCGCGATCGGTCATCCCCCGAACGAGCTGATATCTTCCGACCGAGTTTGGCAAGAAACTGTCGTGCTGATTTATGTATTGAAACCAGTGATTCAACCGCGATAGGCTGAAAAATATACTGGGTCCTCAGTTTTGCACTCAGCTGCAGACTCTCCTGCCGACCCCGCGCTGTTGGCTGCTGCATCAAGCTATGACACGGCAAGTGAAAAGACAGCTGTGACGTCTGGAGCCATGTGTGGCTTGGAAGGCCTAGTGTAGAGGTAGCGTGTCAGACTAGTGATCGCGAGGTTGTTGGTTCGACTCCTGCCCGGAGCACTGCCGGGTAACAACTTTGGGCAAGCTGTTCACACACAAGTGCCTCTGTTCCCGAAGCAGTATAATTGGGTATCGGTGGTCAAAGGGCGTTGACGTTCTACGGCTGGGAAGGTGGCCGTAGTTCTGGCGTCTCACTGCCCATACGTCACGAACTCCGTGGTCTATCCAACTACGGGCTCAATGGCCACGACCGGGAGATGAGCACCCCGTCTACGTTCCTTCTCGGGTATGGCACCTTTGCCTTACATTGCCATATAGATCGAAACCATTGCTCGTCAGTTTACTACTACTACTCACACTACTACTACAACACTGACACTGACCGAGTATCTTGCTGATGTTGGAGTTTTGCATGTCCGGGCATGTTCGGAGGATCTTGCGTCGTTCCTCCTTGGCCCAGATCATGAAAGCGTTCATAGGTCTCTTCACGTGTGTTGAGCGGCTGCCATACGACTCCACACGACCTGATACTGCTGCTGCTGCTGCTGCTGATGATGATGATGTTGATGATGATGACCTCGACTTCACTGGCCGCTGAACACGAGAAAAGTAAAATGCAAAAGATCAGGTACTTGCAATGGCGCTTTTTACACGAGTCAGACTTGTGACCAAAAGCGCTTTACTATGTCGGAAGTGAGTGACAGCTGATTGGCATGAGCTAACGATATGCCGCGGCGCACTATGCGGCCATCCATTGCCCGCGTCAGCCTACACTAACTTTTTTGTTTTTACTTTTAACACAGTTTTAGTGAAATTTACGCCCCTTATGGTCGTGTGATCGTGTTCTATTTACCGCATTTAGAAATTTGTACATGTAGTTTGTCGACGAATATTTAATTACTGCAATTTAGCTGCTAGTCGCCAACATTCGACTTGTGGTTATACAGAGATGAAAAATTTCACTGCCGAACGAACACACAATCGTGCTACATATATCAACCGAAACACAAACTGCGACAAAATACAAGACAGAAATCGCTGTAGTTTTTATCATTCCATCAGCAGTTGAACGCCAAAAGTTAAAACAAAATTAACAAACATAAAGAGTATATAGTTAGATTGCAATTTTACGTGCAGATCCACAAATAAAAAACGGACCTGTTTGGTCGCCATTTGCAAAGAAGCGGTGACGTCAAAAGGCGATAACTTCCGGTCCGATGACCCGAATGAACCCGTTACGATGACCTCTAACGATGACCTTTGATTTGTTTGACCTTTTGACCTTGAAGGCGGCGGAACGATCGGTGATGGGTGATGTATTAAGTTGCTCGAATGCCGCGTGACTGCGGACTGTTCAGTGGTAGAACGAATGATGAAATCTTGTTTTAGATGGTCAACGGCAGCTTGGCACACTGCAGCTGACACGTGCGATAGAAGACTTATACCTGCAGCGGTAAAACACAACTAAAACGTAGTTCCCACCCAACGCAGTGCAGACAACGCATGCAAAGCTCTTGCGTATAATACGCAAAGAATACACAACAAACGCAGCGGACGCAGCTGATGCAACAGGCAATACGCAAGAACGGAAAAAATGTCTATTCCTGCGCTGGATGTAGGTCTAGCATAGGGCACAAAGTCTGCCAGCTTAGTGGTCAACAGCAACTTTAGCACTATCTTTCACCGTTTCGGAGATACGGCGACTTATCGGTTGAAAAAGCACATTTTTCCTACCACACCTTTGTTCGACCCCCAAATCTGAAACGTTTCCTTCGCACTCGACGGCTAAAATTTTGCAGACGAAGAGCTTTGACACAGGGCTAATTATTATCAAGTAAGATCTACTGTTTAGCCACAATACATGTGTTACGCATGACACACGACAGGCAGACGACACATCGTACCAAAGACTTGACCTTAACGGTCGGCCAAAAACTGTACAAACACCATACAACCAAAACCAGTGGTGTATGTCTTATGGCGTAAAAATCAGTCTGAGGGGCAAAGGGGTTTTTGGTTGTCGTTAAACTATCAAAACATCTTCCTGCCGGAAAATTTTTGTCTAGGCTGCAAAATTTGAGACATTTAGAAGCAAAATTAAAATTTTGAGCATCTGTTGAAAATTTGCAGTACTTGTCCGAAAATCGCGACTTCCTGCCTCGCTTTTTCAGCGCACAATGCCGCTAGTGTAGTGTATAGTGCAATTTACCGGCGGATGCCGTCGGTTCATTGTTGGTAGACCACCCTGATTCTTGTTGATGTTGTTGTGAGACGAACCAACGCCGCTGACAGAGATCCAGCGGTGCCTGTTGCGGCTCTACCACCACCTGATGTGACCTGACCGAATGACCGTCAGTAGACCAATCCGTGGTCTGAGCGGCGGCGGCGGCCTTGCGCTCGGCCAATCGTCTTCTGACGTCCTCCAAGTCGGTGATGATGTCACCTAACTTTCGCTCCTTCATCATCAGCATCATCATCTTCGAATTATAATCCCCAAGCAAATCAGCATAGCTAATACCTTGTTTACACGATGAAGCTGGCTCGACGAGCTGCCTCGTCTAGCTAACATATATAATTATTGTTTGACGTTTGCTCGACGTTTGCTCGACGTTTGCTTGATGTTTGCTTGATCGTGTAAACGGAGTATAATGAAACTGAGTACGTACTTAACAGTTTTAAGTAGAAAAGTGAAGAAGTCGTAAACTGAACTAAATATAAATGTAAGAAAAAAATAATGATAATAACAAATATTTAAGTAAACAAAAAAACTGTTCAGACCAACATTGCGGTGAATGATCTGTATGACACTAGACTGTGTCAGACCCACACAGTTTAGTGTCTCACAGATCATTTCGCAGTGTTGGTCTGAAGTGTTTTTTGTTTCATTTACCAAAACGTTAGTTTGTTATATCGTTAAATACGCATATTTTACTTATATATCACAAAGTAATGTAAAGACGCATTTACGGTGTGGTAGGATATACAACAATCACATTATTGTAAATTGTCCGCAGAGTGTGCCGGTGAAAAATTTTGAAAGTCGGTCCATAATTGGCGATGATATAAGCAAAAGTAAAGTGGAACGTTTTTATTGGCCTACTCTGTATATAGCAAAACTCTAAAAATAAGTCTGAAGACGATCTATCTATGTACAGAATGAAACACGCAGTGACTGTGGTACCTTGTCCTCGTTGGTGGCTCCGCTGGATAAGATGTCTGCGATCAACGCCAGAACTCTGTCCTTGTTCGCTTGTAGCTCGCACATGGTGCTGGAGGCATGGTCCGGAAGCTGGGACTGGTCTGATGTGCTGTTAGCAGCTGCCGTGGACAGCGAATAACCACATACCGGTACCGTCCGGACCACGATGTCGTTTTGGCCATTGATGGCGCTCAGATTTGATTCGGAATACTGGAGCGAGTTGGGCAGTCTGCACAGATGTACGAAGTTATCAGTTTATCATAGATACTTGCTATCACAGGCCCGTCGAGAGGGGGAAGTAAGCAAGGAAGATGAGTTATCCCGAGCCCCCGATGTTTGGGAGCCCCACCGTCGTTAAACATAATAAAGTGCACCAGAATGCGCCATTTTAAACAGAAATCAAAAATTTTCTGCTGAGAGGGGCCTCGCGAGAATGTTTCCATAGGCCCCGCTCTGGCTCTCGACGGAGCTTCGCTATCATCATTGTATTTGGTTAATAAAGGCTGACAAATCGCAAAACGTTTGAACAAATAAACAAAAAACGTTAAAACGTATTTCTGTGGAAGTGGAAATAAAATAACATTTAAAAGCAAACTTTTCGTAAATGTCAACTAAATAGCAATGACTCAGTTTACTGATTTGGAGTATTTTTTGGTTTTGGCTAACTTTTTACACATAAGTTAATCTAAAGTTTTAAACAAAGTCCATTGTTTCCTTATCAGTAATATTCTAATTTTGTACCCAAATATTTTAAACAATTTTGACATCGACCGTTAAACGTTTATAGAAATAAGATAACGTTGAGAAAAAAATATTTTAAAAAATGCTAAAAAACGTTTTTAAAAAAGTTTTTAAAAACATTTATAAACGTTTATTATTACGCTTGCGGTATTCGTTGTTGACGACTGTTGTTGGTAAAAGCGTGCGGTCCAACGGATGCAGTGGTGCGCTCGTCCTTTAACTGCCAATCAACCAATTACATAATCAGTCAATTACACAAAGCGCCTATAAAAGTTTAGAAAAAAAAATAAAAAAACAATCTAACTAAAATTGCAGACGCTGAATATACGATACGGTACGATACTATACGATTTGCTTTCGCAGTTGAAAAATAACAGACAAGCTGATGTCAATTAAGCCAGCACGTAAACTAAAAAGAACTTAAAAGTTAGACC
>Ga0209454_1003610_pt1 | contig 11171 bp, 5 predicted proteins | sample WorMetHERISLAND1_2_FD_187400 | JGI IMG/M metagenome (GOLD analysis project Ga0209454, IMG submission 187400) | Marine gutless worms symbiont microbial communities from Max Planck institute for Marine Microbiology, Germany - Olavius geniculatus... | ecosystem: Host-associated > Annelida >...
CTTTAAGTCTTAGTTAAGTTTTAGTTAAGTTTTATTATTTCTTTGCTGTTCATTTCTTGTCTACCGTATTACGGTGAATAAAGATGTGTGTGTGTGTGTATTAGGCCTATTTGATCGAAGCGCAACGTCACAATTTTGCTTAATAAGGCGGCATTACTGATCTTCTTTGTCCGTCCGTCTGTTTATCTGCCTGTCTGTCACGTACGGATAGTTTTAACTCGAAAACAGAAAGGCGCAGCTAAAACTCAGAATCGGTGTGACAGTGAGATGGAGACTGATACATAATTTGATGAAAATGGTTGGTGTACATGCACGTGGCGCTATCTCGAGACTGTGAATAAAAATATCTCGAGCTCGCTAAAAAGCCATTACGTCGCTACAACGGCAATCAAACGGCGACTCCAAATGCGGTTAAAATAGGCTCTTGCCTCTCTAGTTTAGGTCTGGCATTACGCAAAATATGTAACGATTAAAACAAGCCAATTTTTAATGAACAAGTACCGATGAGCATAGTAGTTTTTAATGCTTAGGCCTAGGCTATTCTGTTTGTGTTTGTTAGTAGGCGGTAGGTCTAATCTAATTGTGTTCACATAACTGTGAATGTCATTGGCGCGCCAAATGGATAAATAATATAAAAAGTTAAGTTATTATTACATCAGCTATGATCGCAGAAAAAACCCTGCTGTCGCTATGGTAGGCCAACCGTTTCCTCCTATATCCCAAGACGGGGCCAGCGTCCTTTTTTTCAACCCCCCTAACAAACTGTCAAATTATGTACTGGGGGGGGTCAGCTATATACTATATGCATACGATTTGCATCACAATTTTGGTCAGGCTCCGACCGTCGAAAATTTCAACCCTCCAGCTAATTTTTCTCAATTCAAACACTAAAAAATGACGCATCTTTCCCAAAGTGTTTAAGTTGGTTATCTTTCGCAATATCAAGATCGAGCCACGCAGGGCATGCAGGCGCACCGCAGGCGCTGCAACGTAAAAATAAACTATTAACTAAAATTCAAAATAATTAAGCGCTGCATCATAGTGTCCAAAGATATGCGGACGTCCGCATGTGATGTCGGCACTAGGGCGACATCTTCGGTTGAGCAGAGTAGACAAAGTTTGATTATTTTAAAGCGTGTGAGCTCTACATTCTGACGGTGGCTTTTAATTAGTAAACGAATATTGTATTTGCGATGACTATTTATCCCGGCAGCCGTACAAATAGCCTACATCGACACCCACATAATACCGCGAAATGACTCGGTCACACAATCGAAATGTCTGTGGAAATGATACCTTCGTTTGTAGAGTTTTCCTGTGGCAGCACCCACGGGTGCTCGCATCAGCCAAGGCCGCCCAAGACGGCTGCCGGATGAATAGCCGGGCCGGCTAGCAACGGCTATTGATCCGGCCACCGGATAAATCGTTGCGAACTCGACACACCTCAATGTGTAAAGCACCGACAAGCTGTGGTCTGCGGTGCCTATACATCAGAGCATCCTCGTTGCTCATCCCGGGCATCAGCTACGGAGACTGACAAACAGCGGCTTCTGGTCAACAGCTGAAGAAACAACTAAGTCTTGGGCCTAGGCCTATACAGTCAGCGGCAGAGGAGCGACCGATGTATTTCCTAACCAAACAGTTGTCGGCGAGCTCCAATAATTCGTCCGCGCTCGAACGACTGCGAAAAACTAATATTTTATTATTCGCGGCGCGCCTGTTCAGCCGGCGGTCGAAACGAGTGGACCCCGGTACTGTACTGAGGATAAACATGAGGCCAGACCAGAGTCAACAGCTGAAAGAAGCATAGCAAAGCTACACAGAAATGTGTGTACGGGGCCGCACTTGATGCAAATGGGGGCCTACAGAAAATGTTCAAACACTGACGTTTGCCCCGAAAACACACTTAAGTGGATGGAACTCCTAATCTAATCGATTTAATGTGATACTTGTTGTCTCGATTCCAATTTTTTTTTCCATTTCGAAATATAGGCCTATCGCTAATAGCCTAATTGTCCATTATTGAGATTTTATAGATAATCAATTGTGCAACTTGAAACCGCGGCAATCTCTTAAATGCACATTTGCCGCAGAGTATGTCGGTTGATAGACCTAATTGCAGAACAATTTTTGATGCAGCCACGACAAAAATTCAAAGGCTTAGCCTAGGCTGACTTTATTGCGTCACTCTGTATGTATGCTAAACACATATACAGACAAACAGGCGAGAGAAACAAAATCAGCGAGAGAAAACAGTGTACTTAATAACATCTTTCAAGACTAGTAGTAGGGCCTAATAACTGATATTTGTCGTGTCGCTGAGGCAAACAATAATTTGGTGCTGGGAATATGCCGTCGACAGCAGCAGCAGCAGCAGCAGCAAAAGCTGCGTCGTTTACTGATGAAGCAAGAGGCGTTGAAAATGCAGGACCTGATATTGACGGACCTTCTCCTGCCTCATTTTGCCGCTTTGTTGGCCAGGCGGCGAAGTGATGCTCAGCTTCGTAGTGTCAGGATTTAAAAACGCGGAAAAACTACAGGGGATCTGAGTTGCCTAATAGAGTAATTACAACCAACAAGAGAGGCTTAATATTGCATTTTCATACATTAGGCATAAACAAACCCAAAAGTCTGAATATATAACTATGCTGTACAGTGTATATTAAAGTTAAATGTTTATTGTATAATTAAGCATATGCTGAATTTTTACAAGTGCTCAATGAACAAGGAGGCAATTTGCCCCCGTGCCTCAACTTAAGTAAGTAAGTAAGTAAAGTAAAGTAACGTGAATTTATGTATAGCGCAACCTCTAACATGCTCACAGGTACGGTCCTCATTATAGCTTAATTCGTCCAACAATGAAGCAACACAGTTTGGTCCGTCACTGTCAGGTCCTGCATTTTAGGCGACCCATGCGGCATAAGCTACTGTATACAGCAGGTCTATGCGTGTTTTCAGAGCATGATCCAGTTTGTTATTTCAACACGCCCAGTCACAAGAGTGCGACTTTTCTTCACGTTCCCAGCTGCAGCTACACAGCAGTCGTGCCTGCATTCGCCACATCTGTGTAACAGCACCACCGTAACCAAAGACTATATTTTCTACTCCAGCATTGAAAGCAACCCTTAACGTTTGGTAAGATACAATAATATTCGTTAAGGCGCGTACTGAACAATGCGATTGAACTGAACTGAACTGACAAGGACAAGTTTTTGATGAACTGACCAATGGGCAAGCAGTAATTCATTACAGTAGACAACATCTAACGGCGTCGGTAACCTACGTGACTACGACGTCGTACGCGTCAACTAATGACCAATAGGCTCGCCCTGCTTGCCTCTTTTTTCTATATAGGCCCCATAAATACCCCTTTAGGATGACGCAGTCCAGTAATCTAGTAGTTTCCATAGTTGAACACGTCTATAGAATGACAGCTTTGCTCTTATATATAACCTCCAGCAATAGGCTATTCCTGGAGGTTATATATTAACGCAGTAAGGCCATCATCATCATCATCATCATTTTATTTCGTTCATAGACACATAGCATGACATTTTAAAGGTCACAAGTAATGAACTGGAACGACAAGGTTGAAACAACACTGACAGCCGCCCATAAGCCTAAAGAATACAAAACACATGCAAAATAAACGAGCAGTTAAAAACACTTCATGGAGTCTTCGTACATATAAAACAAACTATTTGTTTGCATATTTGATGTTTATGTTTCCCGTTGCTTAGTGGTATGACAGGCCTAATTTTTTGGTTATTTAATTGGTTATTTAAAACAGTGGCATTACATTATAACATGACTACGTTTAATATTTGTGGTTTTGATAGTGTTTGTTGGGCTAAAAGATTAGCACTGTCTGGGGATAATCCTGGATACGGCCTGAAACGTGACAGTAAATAAGTAATGTGTTGCTGGGTGGTTTAAGTGTCAGCTGCTGGTGTACGTCTGGATATTACAAACAAACGTCTGTCTCCCTCTCCCCGTGCAGTGTACGCCGCAGTCCACGCGCGAGTGCTGAGCATATCCTTGAAGTCGATGATGACCGAGACAGCCGCGGCGACGACGCTAGTTCAAACGACGCGACTGCGTCAACAAGCGATATTAATCCGTGTCTTCTACTAATAACTCATAACCTATAGACACAGACAGCAGCCCTGACATGCTGACACCATCGTCCTGGAATCGTATAAGCTAGCTGCTGATCGGGGATCATCGCAGTTAAATCTTCACATCGATTTGAAGGCAAAATATGTAAAGATCCAGTTTGTGACACAGCGTTCAGCGGCATCGTTAGGAAAGTAGACGAAACAAGAAATTTGAGCTAATGCTCACGAGACGCGCGAAAGCCTATAGCAGTTCCGGTTCAGTAGTTTAGCTGAAAATTTGGGCGTTCACGCTAAGTTAATATACAAATACTAAAACTTAGCTTTCCATCCCTCCGGGGTAGGTAAATCGAGTACCAAGCTATCTGGTTTGGATTAAGGCAGAGCGCGTTTTCCTGTGTCGGGTGGCAGCTAACACTGTGTGATCTCATATGGCAGGTGACGCTTTGTAGCTCTGTGATGGGTTTCTCATTAAGAGCTACAGACCGCTTCCTTTTGTTGAGGTGACCCCACTGCGGTATAACCCAAGCGTCTGATACAAGTCCCCTTTCCTCATAGTGTCCGACATCGAGTATCCACGGTCTGTCAGTAAGTGATGCGTAGCGGTCGCACTGAGTTGCAGTGATCAAGTCAACCGTTGCAGTCCAACTTTGAACATTATTCCCAGTCTGTCAGTCAAACATGGCGTCCGCACAGCTCGTATTTCTACTTCTGGTTTGTTAATCAGCTGATCAGCTGTGTGAAAATATTTGACTGCTCTTTCGCCACAGCTTAGTTAGCAAAAAAGTAAGCAAAAAGTAAGCAGGAGAGCTTAAGAGGCGCAGCGATCTAAACATCCGAACGATGTCTTTATAGCAACCGCTTGAACTGTTCAAAGTTAATGTCAGTTTGTCTCAGATGAGCTGGAAGGTTGTTCCGCAGCCTTGGACCCTCAGCAGCAAAACATCTGTCTCCATAGCCTATCTGCTGTAGGTCCGTCTGATGACACATTAACCACAGATGTATTGTATCTTTTCGTCATCTACAATGTGTCCGAAAAAAAGAAAAATCCCCAGACATTGCACATTGTCAAATATAAACGAATTTGAGTAAAATTTTTTGCACTCAATTCCCAATAAACTGCTGAAGAAATCAATGAAATTTGGTGATCGTTTCAGCAATTTATTGGAGATTAAGTGAACGAAGTTTATTCAGATTGGTTCAGATTTGACATTTTATTGTACAATGTCTCAAGGGGTTTTACCTTTTCCCGAACACAGTGTACGTTCTATCGTTCTATAGTGCACAAATATCGTTTTATCTTTATTTCACATGCCGCAGAGTCGTTTCTTTGCCGCGCTCTACTCATCTCCCGCGGAACCAAGCGGAACGAAGACACCGCGAACGGCTAAATTTGCCGCCAGAATAACACACGCGGAGAGGTTAAGACAATACTCAGCGACGCTGGCACGAAATTATTTACAACGGCCTCAAGGCAACAACAGCAGCAACGGCAGCAGAGGGGCGTGAGTGAGTGGCTTTTATACCCCCAAATCTGGTATCGAAATCGGGCGCAAGACCGCCCCCCCACTTTTGGGTTCTTGTCAAAAGTGTAGATTGCTCAGTGAAAAATACTGGGAGGAAGTTTTGATCTACACTCTTATCAAAATCTCCCCCCTTATTTTTCACCAGGCGCAAGCTGCGCCCATTTGCTAGAGGGATAGAAGCTACTGAGAGGCGTCACGAGGGAAGCAACAAGCCATGCGTTTAGCATCTGTCCGTCCGTCTGTCTGTCTGTCTCTGCTTGTGGGTGTGTGTAGCAATTTGTCGCGGTCACGTCAAAACATGTCGACAGAATACCGGGAAACCGAGAAGACGAAGCTAGGCAAGGCGAGAGGCCGGATGCTGAAAGGGTATACTGTCTCGAAGCGTGGGTTTCACGCTTCCCTGCTCGGAGTGTGAGGGAACGTGTTTCTTACCGCTCATGACTGACGCTAATGTTATAATGAACGTTTTCAAACGTTTTTGAAAATTTTTTCAACGATTTTTTTAAAAAAAACGTTTAAAAAAAATTAGCGTAAAATAACGGTAATCGGGAATACTTATTACAGAAATAAAAGTCTTGAATAGTTTCCAGATGAAGTATGTGTGACAAGTAAACTAATTTTGTTCACACCAAATAAAAAAAGAAAAATACTTAAAACAGCACGATACCAGTAACTTAGCATCAGTTAGTAATTTTAGTTAATGCCAGGATGTGAATACAAGAAAAAATAAGCAAACGTTTTCTGTTTATTTTTGCACACGTTTTACAAATATTTTTTCCACAAAAATACGCTTGCGCAGGCCCGTCGAGAGGGTGGGGTAAGGGGTAAATTACCTCGACCTTTGCAACGTTTGTGAGCCCCGCCGTCGCTCAAAAAATATAATGTACGCCAGAATGCACTATATTAAAAAAAATTAATTTTTAGAGGGGACCCGCGATAATGTTTTCCCGGGCACCGTTGTGATTCTCGACGGGCCTGCGTTTGCAACCGTTTTTTCCAACTTCCTTTTAAAGTTTGTCACAACTATGGTATTAGGCAAAGGCGGGGCTACATCACCGTCGTTAGCGGACATTCCGTCACACTCCATGGATGAAAGGAAACGGACATTGCGAGACACGATCGCTGGAAGTTAAGACAATGATTGATGATTGGCGGGCTGTTGGATGTTGACTAATATACAATGTACAGTCAGCCAGGCAGGCGCTTGGGGTGACATCGGTGCAACTACGACATTAGCAACCACGTGCCATTGCTCCATGGCTCGTAAACCAAACGACACCAGAGGCAGGGATATAAACATGACCCAAGGGCTGATTTCTCGACGTCTGTAAGGCAAATATGACGAAAATCGTGAGAAGCAACTGAACCTGTAAGTAGGCTATAAGATAGTATTACAAGAATGCAACTGTGAAAAAAACCAGGAGGAACTTACGAAAAAACGCACGAAAAGATTATCAAAAACGAAAACGAATTAGTTGACATAAAATACTCTCGAAATCTTAAGTAATTTATTATCTTCAGATAAAAACAAAAACATGGTAGAAAAATGTTATGAAAATTTGTTCTACAAATTTGTAAAAAATAGGCCCTTGGTAAAAAATTGGCGGGTATGCCTGATGTAAAGGCAGTCTTGTTTCGAATGTATTGAAATTATTAGTGAACGTTTCTCTGTTTATATCAGCGATTATCTGTTTTTTTAATGCAGGGACAGGACTATGAGGCCTATTCAAACAACGAACTGCAGCATCCGTTTATTAACAGATTAATGCATGCTACGTAGTTGAGAAGCATTTTGTCATTTTGGTTATTGATATCTCGCTCTTACTGTAGGCTAAAATGACGCAGAAAATGCCCTCCCCCAAACGACAAAACTGAAGCGTGGTATGTAGTTAAAATCAGCCGTTGCACGTCGCTGCATTTTTTTCAGTCGCAATGCAGCAGAGACTAGAGAGATCTATTGAAAGAGCGTTCCAGAGACCGCGTATAGGCAGCTGTTGTTTGGAAACAGGATCTATTGCAACAAACTTCTCCCACCACCGCACGAACACAGGCTTCAGTTCAAGATGTCATACGCACACCGATATTTTACCTGCAACTTTGTATTACTCGGGACGACCGAAGGAAGACGGTCTGCCTAAACACCGCAGATCACCGAAGATTAACTACAGGGGTTAGGGTTAGGTTCAGGCCAAAAAGTTAAAGTTTACAAACTTAAACAATATCTACCATCGCACTATAGACTGACATTGCGCAAGACTTTTCATCTCATCTTATCTTTTTGGGTCACCCGTCACTGGAGTTCATACAAGAAAAGGCCTAGGCCTATATAACAAGACGATGTCGTCAAACTGATGGAAACTTGAAGCGAGAAAGCTGAGAGTTAATTGCACATGAAGCGGTTAGCTGCCACTGCAGGTGTCCGACGGACCGACTGAAGACGCACTCCAAGAACAACTCGTTTAGTGATGTGACTTTGAGACAGATTCGCAGCAACTTATCGTGTCGATTTTTACACTTTATAATACAGTAATCTACTGCTAATGTTGTTGTTGTTGATGAAAAACAGTTAACTGCTTCGTGAATTAGACATAATGGCAAAAACGTTTAATTGATAACGTAAAACGAACCGGTCGCAGAAACAAAGTAACAAAAATGAAATGTTAAATTACACTGACTGTTCAAGTTTTTTATTGAAATTTTGAAATTTAATTATTCTAATAAGTAGCATGCAGCAGAAAGTAATTAATTTTTAATTTTCATGAAACAATAATAAATAATTTTAATACAGCGAAACATGCTGAACAAAAAAGTAAAGCATTCCTGAAAGCCAAGATTGTATATTTTTTTCTACCTAAATTCAACTTTAATGTTTTTAGTTTTGAGTAAGTATAAAACATTATGAACTAAAAGCAAATATCGTACAATTTTAACAAACAAAGCCAATAAAAATAATTTAAAAAACATTTAAGTGATATACTCATTTATAACGGTGGTGGTTTGGCTCAGTTGGTAGCGTCGTTGATCCCATCAACGAAGTTAATCAACACCAGACCCAATTAGTACTTAAATGGGTGACCATCCCGGTATGTAACCAGCCACCCAGGTTAACTCAGCCTAGCCATCCCTCCGTGGGTAGGCACAATGAGTACCAGCAAAAGCTGGGACGTAAACAGGCACACCGCGCGATACACTGGCCCCGTATCCGTGGTCTCGCAGTGTAAAAACTGGTGTCTGGATGAGGGCTTTAGGAAACGGAGATCAGCGCCGCCATGGGCCGTAAGGCTCGGGAAGGACTTTACGTATTTATATATACAGAGAATATCAGTGGATTGCGTGCGATATTATCTGTCGGTACCTAATCGAACTCCAAATCTCACCGTCGTCCCATCACCAATGCGTAATCGTTATTCGGCGGGAAATGACGTGAAGACAGACCGTCGGACGCCGACAGACGCTGCAGTGAATGATACGCATTTAGCTGGCACGAGGACCAGCTTATGCGAACAAGCACCGACCGGAAACACTCTCGACTGCGCATGCGCTGTCACAATTCAATAACGCGAGATGGAGGGTGCAATCATTATCGTATCTGTGAAAAATGCGCTTCGAGAACTGCGTGTTTTGAGCGGCCAATTGCTCAGCCGAGTGGTGGGTGCCATCTCTCTCTTATAGGGCCTAGGTCTAAATGCGTCAGTGGCGTAGACAAGAAAGCGACACACTTGAGGTGTGGAGGGATCTTTAGTGATAGTGTTACTACAAATTTTCTCCTGATTCCGATAGTAAAAGATTTGTGAAAATCGGCCTACATTTGACAAAGTTATTTGCGTACAAAAATTGTGCCATTATTTCGGCCCACCCTGTAAGTGAAAAGAGGGAGAGAAAAAAGAGGCATAGGGCGAAAGTAAAATGGGAGGATATGACAGAAAAAAAGAAATGAAAAACAAAACAGATAGGCCTAAAAAGAAAGGAATGGGAGGGAACGAAAGGGAAGCGAGAAGAGAAAAAAATAAGAAAAGTGGAAAAAAGAGAGCCCTCAGTATAGGTTTATTTACATTTCTGGCTACGCCACTGAAACGCGTCGATTTGAGTTTGAAGTACCGTTAAGGCATCTCTATGCGGGGTGATGGGTCAGTTATATGTGAAAGTAAAGTGATGTTCCAAATTGCCGCTATTATATTATTGTCATCATTGTCTTCATCTGCCATTTGTCGATATCGACACGTAGGCCTAATCTCACAACACGAAATTCTGCATTCACCGTCGCTAATTACGGTGTTTTACGCACGTTTTTGCCAGCTGCTGATGGGTATAACATGGTATATCATTTATATCATATTTCAACACAATATTATTCCTCGCAGATCTCGACAGTTTAAATGTTTGTCGTACAAAGTAGATTCATAAAAAGAACTTCGTTGTAGATTAAATCTCGATTCATACTAACTTTTTAGTAAACTCGTCGTGAAGTGTGTTTGTCGCACGGATCAATTGACAGGCTAAAGCAATACAAACCTAATAAAATTTCGATATTTATACGAAAACAGTTAAGTGTTTTTTACGATTGTTTCTTTTTATATGTCTTAATTGCTACTCCATGCGGTGAATAAACAATGATAAAATGTCAGAGACTGAGAAAACTATAGTCTAACACTTAAAACCTATACCATCGACACCATAATCATTTCACCACTGGATGGCGCCTTATATTCTGTTAGCGTGCCGTTAAGAAGCTACACTCACTCCCCCACTTCCTTCAGTTTTGTTTACTCTGCGCTCTTGAATTTTTTTCCTCTGAGAACATTTTCTTTATATCGCTGTGTACACTACACGTGCTAGCTGGTAAATAATAGGCGCAGACGCACTGTGAGGATCTTATGAATGAATACGGGTGCTATGCAGAGCAAATATTTGCTCAGCCGTAGCAATTGAACGTGCGATATATTGACAAAAACTAGCAATTATACCGGTCCGTGCAGAGAAGCTTTCAATCTATAGGCCTACGACAACACTCGATATGTGGGAACTTCGATATGTAGCCTATACCCATAGTCAGGGGCGTCGAGAGCCACAGCGGGGCCCCGAAAAACATTCTCGCGGGGCCCTATACTGGGGAGAAAATATTTGATTTTTTTTAAAATGGTGCATTGTGGTGTATTATATTTTTTTCAGCGACGGCGGGGCCCCCAAAACGTCGCGGGTTTCCTGGGTAACTTACTCTTTTTCTCTACGGGGCTGCCATAGTCAAAAATTTATGTGGACACCATGCAAACCCCTTTTCCGGATTGTTTTTTTTACCGTATAGTGACGATAATAATTAGCCAATTAATAACTGTCACAATAGATACGAAGCACCACTTAAGTTAAAAATTTATCGAAAACTATTTGGAGACCGGGTTCCTTCTGGATCCGCTGCAGGAAGAACTTATGCAGCATATTGATAATCTTTATTTCACCAAATAAACATTGGTAGACAAGAAAAACAAAAAAAACAAACAAACAAAAAGAACAACAATATAGAGTTAAACTCGCA
>Ga0209454_1003611_pt1 | contig 11171 bp, 4 predicted proteins | sample WorMetHERISLAND1_2_FD_187400 | JGI IMG/M metagenome (GOLD analysis project Ga0209454, IMG submission 187400) | Marine gutless worms symbiont microbial communities from Max Planck institute for Marine Microbiology, Germany - Olavius geniculatus... | ecosystem: Host-associated > Annelida >...
CTGCTGATCTTTCTTCAAGTTACGATCGATAATGTCGGGGATGTTTTTTTCAGGTTTTTTGTTTATTTCAACACACATATTTCGCTTGATCTGCTTTCCCTAGGTAGTGCAGAAGCATACATTGAGTGAGGTGGGAAAATGAATGTCATTTGATGGCAAGTTGTATTAGGAATATTCTTACCAAAAATTATCAAAATCTGATAATTGGCTTTCAAATTATAGTCAAAAATGTCGGGGATGTTTTTTGGGACACAGTGTATATACACGGGGGAGGGGGCAGGCGTGGCTAATCTGCTTAGCATTATCCCCCAAGACATGACATGTTGGGCCAACGTCGACAACAGTGCGCATTCGTTGGCATAGTTGCAAATGTTGGTCCAACCAAATACCAACATGTATTTGCAACATTTAGCCAACATTCAGCACAAGAGTGGTCTTTTCGTGTCCACACAAGAACGTGTATAGTTAACGGCTCTAACGTTGTTGTTTTGGACGATAAATGTCGAATTTTGCTTGCCGTCGTCGTCGAACTGCAATAGTCCTGAATACAAGAAGGAAGTGTAGGCTAAGCAGGTTGGAAAATCGTTATTAGCCAACGTAAAGCCAACATTAGTACATGAAGTTTGGGCCTACGTAGATCCTACGAGCATATTTTCGTTGAGCTAACATTTACTTGACTTGGGGGATAGCGGGCGAGCGAGCGAGCTTGAAGTGATGCGTGGGTGCATCTGGTCAACTTCGATGGCTGCATCTCATCTCATGAAGCGCCATGAAACCACACACGAACTGTGTGAACTGCAGGCGCCGCGCATATAATGTCGCACACTTCGGGGAGAAACTTCATATAACGGACGACAGACCGACCGACAAGCGACAACGCTATTATAGGCTTATAGGGTGTTTACACGATCGAACAAACATCGAGCAGCTATCTCGACGTTCTATGGTAATTAGCATGCTAATTAGGAAGGCGGGCGGGTTGTAATTGGAAGGCCTAAATAACACGTGATCAGCTGTGGGCTAAGAGCCTATAAGGCCTACATTTGAGCCAGAGGGCGGGGTTCCAATAGGCCTGCTTGAGCCAGCTCGATGTTTGCTCGATCATGTAAACACCCTATTAGGCATATAGGCAATGTATATTATACCTTCAACTGCAGTGACCGCGGTGCACGTCACTAGCGGTGCTGACAGTCGCAGCCAGATGAAAAGCATGTAGCATTAATCCGCTTCGATGCTGGTGGGACTAAATTAAGTGGACCGTGGTCGCACAAACTCCATTACTGCACGTGCGTTTAATACACGGAATTGTTGCAACAACTGGGCCCTTATAGTCAATCTCAGCGTGTTCAAACGCAGCAAGCAATGTCGAGTGCAAATCCACCAATGGTCCCAGTAACATCAACACCGCAACAGTAACCGTGTCATGCATGGCTCTAGCGGAAAACTGAAGCTGTTTTCGTGATTTACAAAGTGGGCAAACAGTTTACAGCCCTAAAATATGTTGCACTGTCATGTCGCTGCGCCGTATGAAGTGCTGACTGATCCACACACATATCGAACCAAAGGGCTGACTGACACTAACTTCATTATTCGACTACTATAACGACCCGGTCAAATTCAGTGGCCAGACAAAACAATTTTAACTTTATAGGCTACTCAAGTGTTTTGCATACGGTAGAGAAAGTTGATTCAACCTGATTCGGAAGAGTAACATGCGTGAACTATCTAAGCCTATATACACCATTGTTTTTCGTTGCAGCTCGTATATGCATTTACAGCTCTGGCCATGACGGGCATCTGTGTACACTATATAGTCTGGTTAATCGATGGAACGCTATTATTTGGGCTTTCTTGCTTGGTCGTTTCACGACGTCACTCATGCAGTGCGTTTAGACTGTTTGCCCGGTGTCCGTCTGTCCTTCCATCCGTCGTTTTATGCGCTGTTTGCAACGCAAACGCGTCATCCTCGCATGCGGTAATTCAATTTCCGACGTGGCAGTGCATAACGAGCACCAAGGGACCGCCGTGATGACGATATCATCGTTCCATATCTCCTGCCATACCTGTCCGCACGTGTTTATATAATAAACTTGGCCTATTTAATGCTGATAGATAAAATGAAGAAAATCTTTGGAAATCTGAGAAGGAATCCAAAAAAACGGGGAAAAGGTGGCAAATATACCGCTCAGGCAGCATTGGAGTAAATCTATTAGATCATACGTTGGGCGCTCGCGAAAAATTTCCCAAGGGGGAGCAAGCGGGTCGAGGGAAGAGGGAGGGAAAGTGATACCTTCTCGTTCCCCCTTAGAAAATTTTGCCTCCCCTTTTCTCCATTTTCTTTCTGCCTTCCGACCCAAATTTCACTCTTTCGTAACCTGCACTGCAGAGAAAACAGCAGATCGTGTCTGTTGAGATATTCGAAGCCCAATAAACGGCTGTGCAGCATGCACTGGTGCCTGTGAAAACAAGATAAGAGCGGAAGCACACATGACATGACGATAGGTCAATGGGGCTTTCGAGTACAGTTGATATAGTGCACCAACCAAGCATAGAGTACTGCAGACGAACGGACAGTGGCATCTATCCCCCCGAAATCTGGAAGCAAAATCGAGCGCAACTTCCCCCCCCCCAATTTCGGACTCAAATATCCCCCTTTTAAGCTCCTTTCCCTTTCTAGGGGGAGGTTTTGTTAATGGTGTGGATGAAAAATATGGGGTGGAAAATAGGGGACGTTTGTTTAAGGGTGTAGACTGCGCAGTGAAAAATAAGGGCTGAAGTTTTGTTAAGGGTGTAAATTGCCCAGTGAAAATGGGGAGAGGGTAGGTTTTTGTCCACACTCAACAAACTCCCCCTATTTGTTCACTGGGCGCAAGCTGCTGCGCCCATCAGGTATGGGGACAGAAGCCACTGTCGACGGACAACGTCAGCAAAAACGGTGATAATCGTGCAAACTAAACGTGGGTCGGTAATACCGATACCGACCTAAAATACCGACACCGACCCAGCTCTAATGCAGACAACACATCGGCATCTCTCGGTCTCGGCTTGGCAGAGTGCAGGCCTACATCACACGCACGACTGATCTGCCTGCAGGAAATGTGTCGACTTACATGCACCGTGAAACGAAGAACTATAGCGAATTTCGAGACGTGACGAATCAGCACGACTGACGACCTTGCGAAAGGAAAGAGTGTAGTATACGAATGAGAATGAAAAAAAAAACATCCTGCACCAACCACTGGCGTAGCCATAGGGGGGACACTGGGGGCAGGTGCCCCTCAGGAGCCTAGACAGTTACTCAAAATAGGGCCAAAAATGCACCAAAAGAGGTCATTTTCACACAGAAAATCCAGAAATTTTCTGGGGAGGGGGCCTCTTCCCTGTAAAGAGGGGACACCCCTCTTCATTCTCCACCCCTCAAGTGCCCCACTACAACTAGATTCTGGCTACGCCAGTGGCACCAACCGCCACTGAAAACTTCGCGGCGTTTGAAGCTATCTCTATGGCTCCCCATCTCGGATGCTTCAGACTTAATTGGCTTGCCGCAGTTAGTTCATACTGATAAATTTTAAACATTCCACTATAGCGATTCGATCACGTCAGCTTTCTCGATGCGACGATTCCATGCACGTTGCACATTAAGCTGGCCCTGGCCAGATTCTGAGTGCATATTAATTTTCAACCGTGAGTATACGTCCCTATCTTAAGTGCACACACGAGAAAGCACACGACGACCTTGAACAATCGCTCAATTCCGATTTCCATCATAAAGCACAATAAATAGATAGCATGTGCGAACGGCGCGCGTCGGCGCGTTTTAACCCCATGCAGGGTCCTCAATGTACTGAATGTATACGAAAACTTGCCTACAATAATTACTTTAACGATCGCTAAATTCACTACGTTTGGTGAACGCCCAAGTCAGTTGACGTCAAGAGCCACAGCGGGGTCCGGGGAAACATAATTTAAAATAGCGCATTCTGGTGTACATTATATTTTTGAGCTACGGCGGGGCTCCCAAACGTCGCGGTGCCCGGGTAAAACTCCCTCTCCTCCCCTTTCTCGATGGACCTAGTAGTTTGTTTCGTAATAACAAAATGCATGTATGCCGCCCATGGACAGCATGGTATAGGCTACGTTCCGACAGAGAGATATAGTCACAAGAGTGTATATATACATAGCGCCGATTGTGATGGTGAAGGCTACACGGATGGCTGAGCTCAAGACCACGTGATCACCGACGGCAGGTGCGTTACGATTAAGCGCCATATATCGTGAATGATACACCCGATGCCTTTACCAACCACAGCTATATACAACGCTTTCACTCCACATCAACTGGCAGTCAATTTAAGATAGCTTCAACTTGCCGCGGACCACGATGAAAATCTTCGTAGCCACGGCGGGACTCATTTGGATTTGGATATTTAGTCGGCAGGGCCCCCAAACTGGGGCATCGCACCGACGGCCTGTGGTGTGTAAAGAACTTGCCCAAGGTTGTTACTTGAGAGTGCAGTGGTCAGGAATCGAACCCAGGACCTCGCGGTCATTGGGTCCGACACGCTAACCACTAGACTACCAAGCCACACCACTCATCAAGATTTATTTAATTTAGTAATCAAATCGCTGTGATTACGACTAAAATTTTATTGACGCGCTACAGCTATGTGCAGGGCGTCTTTGGCACGATGTGTCGTTTGTGTGTCTGTCTGTCCGTAACGGATGTATTGTGGCTAAACGGCAAGTCGAAGGGGTCGGCGACGGTGCCAACGGATTGGGCACTGTCTCCATCTGCAGCGGTTTGGCCGCAATTTTCAATGTAAAGTTTTAAGCTATAAGTGGCCGTATATCTCGGAAACGGTGAGAGATATAGGGCCAAGGTTACTAATTATCACTAATGGGAAGTGGCATACGCCCATCCAGATTACATAAAAATCACTGAACTTGCACGAACATGAAGATCAGTACTGCAACAACAACAGTAGGCCTATAGGCTGTAGCGCGTCTTTCCTAGCGACAGCTGGGCTTTCTTGTGTAGTAAGTTTCAATCGTCTGTATAGTGCACATCGTGCGAATGTAGGCCTGACTTCGGCGTCGACTGCAGCAACTCGCAAGCTATTTGTTTGGTTATTTACACGACAGAAATGCAAACTGGTGTCGCTGTCAGTGATTGGGCCGAGCGGAGTGCGACGTTGGCGCCTGCAGGACGACAGTTCGTGACGAGTGCTGCTGTATGCTGTATAGTGTATACTGTTTGTGAAAGGCAGGGCAATCCATCATCGCCGTGTCACCGCGACAGATGCGGAGACTCAACGGACGGACGGACAAACAGCAAGCGTGCCAGGCCGGGTGGGCTGGCACTGCGATGATCAAGCGTGACCAACTGGCATCAGCAAATAATCGACGGACCGAAGACAGACAGTAGAGACGCACGATGGACAGCAGTCGGCAGTTTCTGCATGGTCTGCGGCTTCTGAGCAGTTGACGCCCGCACGGTGGTCTAGTGATGCTGCGTTAATTGGCACAGTTTCTCGCTTACTCAGGAATTAATGATCAATAGTTCACAGATTCAAAAACTGGCAACGCAAATACAAAACAAGCCTTGGCAGATTGATTTATCCACCGACTGTCAAGTTTATGAAAACTTAACTTTGCTATAGGACCTACGACTCGTCTTTGTCTCTAAACTGGCATATGTAGGCCTATACGGACAAATATCTTTTTTTTGCATCTTCTTGCATCAACTAGATGCTTATTTAATTCTTGCAGAAACGCCGAATCCGTAACCGCCTGGCACAAAACACCGTAAACACCTATCTCTACTTCAGTCCCTGCTAACTTACCACTTTACCAGCATTGTTTCACTTCGCTAAACGCCACGCATAGCTATTGTATTGCGGACAATGCTGGCCATCACCTTACCTAACCTAGGCCTACCTAGAAAATATCGAAACTACAAAATTCAAATGTTGACACGGACGCATCACTAACGATCAGCGCGTGTCAGACTGTCCACGCGACGTCAGGCAAATCCGCTTTCCACCGCCAATTCCCGTTCCCACCCTTCCCCTCCGGGGCTTTTCTCCTTTCCGCTTTTCGTTCCCAGCAGTCAGTTAGGCACAACCGGCGCCTTTTGTTAGGCTTAGCAAGTTAGCGCACTGCACGCGATTTTACACGAGCCACCACTATAACGTCAATGACGATCCTAATGGTATATGGCCGCCGCCTGGCTATTGATTTGTCCCCGCCGCATCGCACAATGTTATCTACTGCACGATACTCCATACCTAGGCCTCTTATTGCAGACGTGCACCAACGACAGCGACAGTAGAACTGTGTCGAATAAATAATCCGCACTCACGGAAATCGATAAAACTGTGCTAGGCCTATACAAGCGCGCGTTTTATTCTTACAGTTCTTTTTGGCACATTTAACAAATCCAATAACCGAAATGAAATTACTACAATAGAACGATGATGACGACGTCGAGAATCGATAAATACCGGTATGCAGACTACAGCTATGGCGTCATAATATACTCACCGAGTATGTCGTCGCCAGAATTTGAAACTATTCGTAGTAGCTCTACGTGCAGTTTGAAACGATTTGACAGCCGCCGGACGAACGTCTGCACGAACGGCAGGTAGTCCCCGGAACCGTTTGCTAAGGCCTTAAACTTTTAAAGGCTAGTCTGAAGCCTTAGCGGCTGGCTTAGCGGTCCGGACCGCTAAGACGTCTGTGACTGGTAAAGGAACAGTTTTTACGTGATTCCTAACGACATACGATAAACTCTACCTTTTTCCCATGGAGTTCAGTCCGCTGTAGAACTCAGTCACTGACTGTCACTACTGGCACTGTGAAGTGTGACCACTGACGAAGACACGCGCACTCGCGCTGGCGGCTCTGCTTGCAGCAGTGTGACCACAACACATTGTTTGATTTTTTTTCTCTAAACCGCTAAAAGCGTAGTTTATCGGCGGCGGGGCGGCGGTTCCGGAGACTACTGGACAGGCAAGTTCTACAGTCTCCACGGGCGCGTGCATGTGCTAACTAAAATAGAAAAATAAACAGCCCAAAGTGTCATGTGTACTGTACGTATTAGCACCTTATCAATCGGCGGCTTATATACAAACAGAGCGACTAAGGCAGAAAGGGAATTGTAGGGGGCCTACATACAGTCCGCGGTGGTTTTAAGCACGACCCTTCAGTCTACTACTTGTTGCAATGCTCAATGTAGACCATATCCAAATGACTGCATGATGAGTATAACTGAAGTTTGTTTCAGGCGTTAGCAACTGTGAACACTACATGCCCAGTGCCTGTTTTATTAGCCGACCGTACTTAATTTAAGTAACGGTCGAGCTATTGGCATGGTTGTCGTCTGTCCGTCTGCAACGGATGCATCCTGGCTAACTAACCGGCAGGTCGTAGTGGAAAACTTTTCACACGAATAATTAGCCATGTGTGTTAACTAGAGCATGCAAAATTTCAGCCATCTAATTCAAGGGGAACATTTTCAAATTGGGGGTTGAATAGAGGGAGAGAGGAAATTCAAGGAAAAACTGACCATATCTCGGAAACGATGAAACATAGGGCCAATCACTAATAGAAAGTGGCATACGCCCTTTCAGATGAAATGAAAATCATCGATCTTGGATAACCTTGAAGGTCACTGACAACCAGTACGGTTGGCTATCCTAGCGACATCTGGGCTTCTTGTAGTTAAAGACTGCAGCGTCCGGTCGTCGGCGAGACACTGTCGGAGCTACCGGTTGCGGCGACGATCAGTGCGTGTGTACACCGCATTACTTTCCTTGTATGTTGCAGGGCACGCATCATCAAAACCAGTACAGGCCGATCTTAGCTTTAAAACACGCATCCAAAACACACGTACAGTTCTTGCTGCTGACAAAATCGAACTTAGCTGACGATAACTTAGGGTTAGGACACCCGATTTGTGCAATCGCTGCGACGATATATATAATATTTATTTGCAAATTTCACACTGCAGGTAAAGTCAAGCATACAAAACAGACTCAACAGTCCAACAGCAATGTCATCACAATGACAGATAATATAATAAAATAATGATTTTCACGCGTGCGTACCCGAGGAGCGGAGATTGACAACCTCTGCAGCTTTCAATAGCATCTCCACGTAATACAGCGCCTTATCGTTCATGCTTCCAGGCTCCAGCTGTGACGAGACTGTTGTACGAGCTACTGTACACTAACCGCAAGCCAGCTGATGCTCTACGTCAACGACGTACACTACTGAACGGCCTATTCACTGCACTGAGGCCTCTCCCTGCTCAGCAGCCTGCACGCTCTGACTGCAGCACGCAGCACGACCAGTAACGCCTCATCACTTGCCGCCACGCCCTCGCGATGAATATTAATAAGCAGTTGTCAGCCACGCCTACCAATCGAGCATCATTGGTGATGCACCAGAACTGCGTTTGGACGAAATAGCACGTTTTTGTAGGAAGAAAAATTGATAAATGTACACACTACCAGAGAAACTCAATATACACCGTGTTCAGAAAAAAAATAAACCCCTAGAGAGTGTACAATAAAAATGTCAAATCTGAACAAATGCGATCAAAACTTCGCGCAGCTGATCTCCAGTAAATTGGCGAAATAATCACCAAATTTCGTTTAAAATATTATTTGATACAGGCGTTATTATTTTTGAATGAGATGACAAAATACAACTCAGTTTTTTAATATGGTGTTGTTAAAGCCGTGGATCTGAATCGCAGTTCAGCGTGGACTTCAATTTTCGACAGTATGAAAATAATCCCGTGAAGTTTAAGAGTTTAATCAATTAGATACATGGCGCATCACTATTAGCGATTAGCGACCCGTCGGGCCCGTCGGCGGCGTCAAAATGACGCCGAAGCGTCACGCCCTTTGACGCCTGCCCGCTGCGCTGGGATGGCGTTCATCAGCCACGTTCCCACGGGCCACATTGCAGTAGGTCTTCGGGCCCTGGCTCAGTGATCTGTTGTGACCGTTTCAGCGATCTGCGATTATCACTGAAGCACGTGGGTGACATTGGCGGGATTGAATAAAGCCCGTGCAGACTTTTTTTAACGAACGACAAAGATTCTAGTGAAAATCCAAGCGTCTTTGGCTACGGTATCTGCTAAAACTTAATTTTGGCCTCACTTTTTTCGTTTTAGCATCAGCACCATTTACCTGACTCATTTCATTGGCATTGCAATCCCGGTACGGCATTTTCAAATTGCAATGCCGTGACTCGAAATTGAGGAATTTATAATTCCCGGCTTGCTCTCCAGACCCTAAATTTTATGCTGTCGGACACTTCGGACTTAACTTTATATATATCTGCACTCGGAAGATGGACTGCGGTGACTCCGATGAGCTGCATATAGTGAGTTGGATGGACGAAGATTTAGTACAACTTGTGAACTGTTTCCCAGCGTTCCAGCACAAAGACGTTACAACTAAGTATAGGCCCCTATCGCAATACTTCGTTGTAACGTCTTTGTTCCAACAAGGTTAACGCTTCTGCTGATATCGGCGACGCGCAGTCAGTGAAGTCGCAAAACGCTCAAATCTGTGCGCCCGTGAATCTGTCGGCGATATGTTGCCTCTGGCGAGTTTTGGGCCTTTGGCAAGCAAGCAAAAGGGCGCCATCTCGTCAGTGCGTAAGTCGCTTTAATCTCTTCCGTTCGCTCGTAGAACCTGCATGTTGCGGCATCGACTGAAGGTTCGATCATTGGCATGCATGCGACAACGTATCTGGCGTTTCTTCTGCTGCATGCATTGCTCGTTCTGCGACCTAGTGCGATGAGTGCTCTACTATAGCCAGTGGCTTTTATCCCTATACATATGATTATGATGGGCGCAGCTTGCGCTGATTGAAAAATAGGGGGAAAGTTTTGTTAATGATGCCGATCAAAACTCCCCCCCCTTTCACTGTGCAATCTAGCCTACGTAACCCTTAACAAAACTTCCCCCTAGAGTGGGAAAGAAGCCCAAAAGGCGGGGGGTTACTGTAGTCCGAAAATGGGAAAGTTGCGCCCAATTTCGATTCCAGATGGGGGGATAGAAGCCATGCACTGACTCTAGGCCTATGTCTGTGTCAGCCTCATCCTCTCATGCACTCTCTGGCATTATCTTGGGAAGCCTGCGATTAATGATCTGGAGACTCATGATATCTTATCAGAAACGGTCTGCATGTCTGGACGTAATTGGCATCATCGTGACGGCCGGCTGCTGAGGTGGATTATTGGCTATAGGCCTATGAGCTGTTAGTGACCGCGGTGGAACGCGACCTGTTCACTGCGTCTTGTTATTCGCTCCCTGCATTAGGCCTATACAGTGTTTGAATTGCCGGAGGGGTTGGGGGAATTGAACCCCCCAACTGTTTTCTGAACCCCCCCTAACACTGTCAAATTATGTACAGAAGGGTCAGCCATATGAACACAAAAACAATGATTATATTTACAGTGCGCAGACCGATCGCACACGCATACCGACGGCGTGTGCGTGCATATGATGGGTGCTTGTAAGTTAACGTTGCTGCTAATACTTAGTTATGAGTAAAAAACTAACTTTAGAAATATTTGAGACTGTTTTGGCTACAGCAGTGTCGACAACTAAAGATTCATCTCAGCTGATATTCAGTTTCGAATCATGCCAACCTTTAGGCCTTTACTACGAAAAACCTGTCGTCCAAGGAACCATCCATCCAGGGTGCCCTTAGATGACGCAATGTCACCAAGATGTCATGCAATCCACGTCAGAAGCTCAGACCGTAAACAGACATGGAAATTAGATCTAACCGCGGCTTCAATGGATAGGCCATGCGCGAGCTCGCACGGTCAATATCATTTTCTGCGCCACATTGGACAATATTTATTGTTTAATTACGTTTTGTCTTTTCCTGCTTTGTTGCTTTTGTCGATGAATAACGACTGTTTTCTGCGTAGCCTATACGAATGCAGTAGGTCTATTTTTTCACCACCCCTGGCAAATCTCGCCGAACTTCGTCAGAAATTTAACAAGCTCTGACAGCGACAGTCCGACACTGCACTGTTATATGTATAAATGTACAAAACATTAGTTTATACACTTGTTAACGGCAACATTTAAGGACTTGCACATCGAAAACAGCAAAAATTACAAAAGGCGATATTGCCC
>Ga0209454_1003612_pt1 | contig 11170 bp, 6 predicted proteins | sample WorMetHERISLAND1_2_FD_187400 | JGI IMG/M metagenome (GOLD analysis project Ga0209454, IMG submission 187400) | Marine gutless worms symbiont microbial communities from Max Planck institute for Marine Microbiology, Germany - Olavius geniculatus... | ecosystem: Host-associated > Annelida >...
GCTATAAGTAGGTGCATATTTAAAGTGCACAATGTCAGCCAGTGGCTGAATCTGAAACAGCAAAAGTTACTACCTTTAGTTGAGGCAAACAGACTAGTGTTTTTCAATCTTTTTACTGCAGCGGAACCCCACACAAGCGTGAAGGTCACTCAGGGAAGCGCATTGCAGTGATCCATGCGTCCAGCGACGTACGCGAGGTATAGAAGCTACAGACTCATTTCCCTAGCAGGGCAGAGCCCCCATGAAGACGACAAAACAGGCAAAGATGACAAATAATAAAAAAAATTGACCGCTTCGTATCTCATGTATAAAGCAATAGCATTTAACTATTAATAGGCAGCAGTAAATTATTGTATTTAACCAAACACGAAGGGGAAGCGGTCGTCGACGGCCACTTAGCCTTCGCCAACAACTCAGAAAATTCATCACGTAAACGCCCTCGAATTATACGCGTGTTTTTTATTTTTCTTGGCAGAATGTTTAAAGAACTGAATTAACAAAATAAATGGCCAAACAATTTCGTAACCATAACCCTAATCAATACGTTCTTCTTTTCTTCTTCTTTATTTTCGTCAATGCACTAATCCTCAGATATGAGTAATGCCGTGCATAGGGGGCCTGCGTTATAAGATCGGCCTATGATGCAAATATGCCAAAATTACTAACAACAGATATGATTCAATGCAGTAGATCTATGCAAAGATAGACGCGTAGAAGCGCAATTTCGTTCAGTGCTGATTTTCTACGACTTTGTCTTGCGTGACTTCGCTCGTTAAGTTATTTTTTACTGGCCAGTTGCGGAACCCTTGGCAGATGCTCACGGAACCCCGGTTGAAAATCACTGGAGGTGAATAGTAGCCATTATTTGTACCGCATTAATGAGTTACTCTGACGTCACGGTTTATGATAGATCTACATGAACAAGAGACAGCACTCCACTGCCGCTGTACCTGTCCGAACATGCTACAGAATGCAGATTTAGCCTAATAGTGGTTTATGATACGACCGTTACATCATCCTTATGACACCCTCGGCGCTCCATAGAAACCACATCAGAGGCTTTTCAACTAACGATGATTTATGTGTTACATAAGCCTATCTCTCAGCCTGCACAATCTCCTATTTTCAAGCCGTGCACGAAAATGGTTTAAAACATTATTTTGGAATTTTTCAAAACGTTTTAGTCGGGGTTAATTAGATGCAACATAATACACAATATTTTAAAAACGTTTGTCGTTGTTTTAATTAGACCTACATGAAAATACGGCTCTAAAATTGCCAAGAATGTATTTTATTTATAGTTATTATTTGCGGAAAGTTATATGTGATATAATAGTTAGATAATGGCAATGATGATGTCAAACTCAGATTATGGATCAAGAAAAAATATAGATTTTACTTTTCGCGCAATTTATCTTACGTTGTATCACAGAAACTACTTCAAAATATTGGACGAATATTTTGACACACTTTTTTTCTGTCGTAATATCCCTATACGTGTTTTTATCTTTGCTATTTAATGTTCAAATTTTCCCGTTGATGCTACCTTTAAGATCTGTTTAGTCTATAACCATGATTATGGTTAAATAATATTACATTGGGTAAAATGTTTATGTTTCATCACGTTGCATATAATGGAAAAATGTTGTCTAATGGTGCTCCCATAGAGTGTATTTCTGTGTCCCGTGTACGTTTATGTGACGCTGTGGATACATTATAGATTTGAATTGGGACATCTCATGTCAGCAACTACATGACATTGTATAACACTGTATGCAATCTATCTATTATGATCATTAACAGTGACTGAATAAGTGAGTAGGGTTTAACGTCTAGCCCGGCACAGTATAGGTCATTTCGGGGACGGATGGTCATTGACAGCCCACCGCAAAGGCAAAACTTCCAATAGCTCTAAACATCACTTGTGTTTATTTGTACATTTGACAGATATTCGTGGCGTTTATTAGAGACCTGGTCTCTAGAACTGAGAAAAACTTCGAGTTACGGGGAGTTTACAGGATCCAGCAAACGTCCAGCAAACTTCCAGCAAATGTATTCAAAATACACGTGCTAATGCTGGACGTTTGCTGGATCGTGTAAACACCCTATTACTACTAATACTACTATACCACCACCACCGGTGCAGTGCTGTTGCTACTACTACAAGACTACAACGACAACTGCCACAACTAATACCCTTCATGCGCTCATGCACTTATAATACTATCTATTGCGCCATGCAGTTGTCAAAATATTGCGATAAAATACCATTGGTAGAAAAAAGGCCCTCGAGCTTCGGTCGTCGCTTCATTAAATATTAACAAATACACCTTGTAGCCTACTTCCACTATTGTTTTGCTCTCGTACGACTAGTAGCTCCGTTCTTAGTCCCTTGGGTGGCATGTGGCTTGATGGCGCAACGGTTAGGCATCAGACTTGTGAGCATGAGGTCGTGGGTTCGATGAATCCCGGTTTGGCTGTTATCACATGGATGGGTGACTGCCTGTGGACGGGTGAATTATCTCGCTGTATAACCAACCATCAAGGTCAACTCAGCCTTCCGTCCATCCGGGTTAGTAAATCATGTATCAATCCGCCCAGCTGTCCAATATGGCAAAAGTCGCTTTTTGGTTTGCCAGTTTATATGTATTATTAAGCAAGACAAGCTTAAGCAGTGGCGTCGGTCCGGGGATGCGAGGGGGACCGTGAAGGGCGGTCAATACTAATTTTAGCCGACCGTACTTACGTAACGGTCGAGGTTATGGTACGAGTTGTCGTCTGTCGGTCCGCCTGTCAGTCTGTCGTCTGTGGCTAAATGGTGCAAGATAAGGTCTATAGGATGCTATATTAATCACTAATAGGAAGTCGCATATTGGCTTTCAAATGACATGAAAATTATTGACCTTAGATGACTTTGAAAAATCATAACGCACTATGGTATGCCAATCGTACTGTATTGTGGCTAAACGGTAAGTCGTAGGAGGTCGGCGATGATACCATTGGATAGAGCGCTAGGACTATGCTGTCAATAATAACCATGTCTCCATCTGCAGCAGTTTAGTCGCAATTTTCAAAGGAATATTTTAAACTATAAGTGGCCGTATCTCGGAAATGGTGAGAGATAAAGCCAAGGTTACTATTAATCACAAATAAAAAGTGGTATACGCTCTTTCAAATTTTTACATGAAATACATTGACCTTGGATGACCTTGAACGTCACTATGCCTACATAAACATAACATATTCGTTTAATGGACAAAGTTGGCAAATGCAACTTGTACAAATTAACAGGGCGTATGCTATCAACGAGTAGAGAAAGCATCTGCGTGCACATTCACTTTTGCGACAAATTACTGTATTTCACTGATTTTTGTGCTATAACATAATTAAAACAGATCAGCTTACGACCATAGGTCAATAATTCAGTCGGAAGGCTGCCAGAAAAGCTTGCTGCTCTTTGCACAACTGTTTTTTTCTGTTTTTTTTGTTTTCTTTGTACGCTTTTTAGCACTGCTGTCACAATAACTATGCCACCGGCTATTGCGATAAGTCATACCGTAGCGCGGTCGGTCTGTCTGTCACGCTCGTGCATTGTGCAAAGTGCCGTTGGACCAAATGAGATCATGCCATTCGGCAACAATAAATAAATAGCATTGTATCGCCCAATCTCCGATACTTTGATCTTCTGTGGACTTTGTAGAATATGTTGTATAAGTACAACGGTCCATTGTACAACGAATGCACGACAACCAAAAAGTCTAGCAAATTTACAACAAATCGTACGTAGCAAAATAACACAAGCAAATAGAAAGATTACAATAATAATAATACAACATCTTGACAACGCTATTGCATGACATAGCTTGCGTGTTGTTTGACATGTCTACGACAAGTCGAAATGTCGGAGCTTAAGTTTTAAAGTGCTTCCGCGGAAATGGGAGATTTAGGGGTCAGTTTGTCCCCAAATGCAGGCTCCAGATAATATCCATACCTGACGCTGTCAGACCTTGTTTATGCGATGCGGCCACTGTAGTGTCATATTACTCGGGAGTTCGGAGAGCGTCGTTGATATACGAGACAAACAACAGAAGCCCAACCGTCGTAGCCACACGGCACATACTTTGCACTGTTTTGTGCTACTCGACTGCTTCTAGAGACTAGTGAACAGTGGTTCGTGGGATCTGTAAGCTCATCTTTTTTGTCATTTTTATGCCGCCGTCGATCGTAATAAGCCGCAATACTGGTCTTGTCCGTCTTCTCTTCCCTTTCTGTCTGTCTGTTCATTTTATGTCGAGTTAGGAGCCTGAATGTGACGAACAGAAGCAGAGACGGACAGACGGGCACGACCCGTAATGCGGCCTATTAGTACGGCCGCGCGCTAATAAATGATTGATTTTCTGCGCACTGAAATGCACCCGGGATCATTTTATGGTGCGTTTCGACAGTCAAAGTCGTTGGCCTGTGAGCTGTAAAGAGCTACTACACAGATAGAACCCCATTGGGTCAAAAAAACCCTATAGCAAACCTCCATTACTACAAAAACCCTTTACGACAAAACCCCGCTGCGATGAAACCGTTTTCTCTGTGTCATATTTCCACACTTTTCTTGTATGGCAAATTATTGTAAAAATTTTTTTTTTTGCATTTCGTTCCTCTTTGTCAGCGCTTGAAAATGGCGTAAGTTTGCGCCACTAAATTAATTTATTTGAATTTTTTAAAGAAAAGCACTCGTAGTGTTTTTGTATGCGTAGCTAAATGTTTTGGCGCATAGGTTTTTTTTCGTAGAGGGGGGGGGGTGATTCGCCGTTCACTCGTTAGCTATACGGCCGGCTAGCGTGACGGACACCATTACAAGCGGTGCCTGTTCGCTTCATAAATTCTTTGAATGAATGGAACTTTACGATCACTGACCATGCAGTGCCGAATTACACGCGGTCGGTCCTTGGGGCAACTTCCACGTAGGGGAGATTAGGGAGGAGAGTGAGGGGGAGTAATTAGGGTGTAGATTACGTCAGAAGCGTGCGCGGCCCGCGGACTATCGATTTATAGATTTTGATCGGCTGTAATTATCTGGAGCTATGCCTATAGGCTTGCCATTATGCGCAGCGAAAAAAATTGACCTTTTGGTAACTCGCCTAAAGGCTAAAAAATTTCAGTGTTTCCAGTAGCAGTTCAGCAGAAAATAAAAACAAGAAAATATTTTTTTCTAAATTTTTATTTTATGACGTTTAGCATAATATTGCACAACAACTGTTAAAGAACAGCGTGACACTTTCAAACAGCACCAGTGAAAACTAAAGTGAAGTTGCTGCAGCATGCACATTGTTTCGTTTGGTTTTAGTAAAACTTTAAAAAGAAACAAAAAAAACTGCACCGATACTTTTGAGCGTTTCAATAAAATATAGAGACGGATGTATGGAGGACGAATGGCTACCGGAAGCATAGAAATTTATTTTTAGCTTAATCTCTATCAAACATGTTTACAGAATACGAACAAAATGATTTACATTCTATATAGGAATACTTACATCGGCGAAAAACCGAAAATAAACAATTTTCTGTCTGTTTTGTCGTAGAAATGTAGGCACCGCCTTAATTTCGGGAAAATGTTCGCTTTGGGATTGGCGGGGATATGTTTCAGCGGCGAAATGTGCATAGCGGGAAATGTGACGGTACATGTAAAACTTCAGCGATATTTAAAGCGGTTTCTGCTAGGCTTATAGCGTGCTATAAATTGTTTGTAAATTAATAATTAATTCGCAGTTGCTCAATGTGAGTCTAGACAGTAGTAAGATGACCAGGATTGATCCAGACAGACGTTTCCCGGACTCGAAAATCACCGCACAAAAGATAGTCTAGCTATCGCCAGGGAAAATTAACCGTACTTTGCCTGTCGCCACATTTAATGTTTTTTTTTATTCATTTAATATCGAGATCGTACTACTTCCGGTACCAGTAAACAAGTAAAAACTGCTTTCACAAACATGCATGCAAACAGAGACTTTGCGTTGCAAACTGCGGCCAAACCGCTGCAGATATAGCGACTTGGCCACTATTGCCAGCTTACAATAACTTGCTAGCGCCCTATCTGATGGCACCATCTCGAATCCCCTGCGACGTAGCGTTTTGCCGCAATACAAAACAATACAGACAGACGACAGACGGACGTACGACACATCGTATTATAAACGCAACTGTTACTACGGTCGGCTAAAAACTAGAGAAAATATATAAAATTGCGCAAACCTCAACGTTTTACCACTTGCTTAAATTTAACTACACAAAGCTAAAATCATTACACATCTAACGAAATTTAATCAAATCAAGCTATTGCAATTACTACAATTAAAAGGTTGGATAAAAACAATTAAAACACGCAGAATAGCTCATTCAATATGATACAATGTTCAGTGTGATGTCATTTAACATGTTACGGAAAATCGTTGTTCAGTAGTGTTGCGCGGTATCTTTCCAACAACATTTAGTGGCATAAGCACTGTTCAAATATTGTCATACCTGACCAAATAAACTTCAGTCTAACGTTGAGTTCCCGTGGTCATCAGTTTTAGCTCTTGGTGTGTTTATAGGTTTATCAAGTGCACTTGTGTTAAGCATTGTTTTTTAAGTTCGTGTAGCTTTTGTGTGTTTATTTTTTGTGCTCTTGAATTAAAGCTTAAGTTTGCTTTAACGAAATAGAAGATTTACTAACTTACTTATATAGTAATACAAAAGAAATGAGTTTTTAAACTGAAACGAAGAGACGGCTGTTTCACGGAGCAATAACATACGGGCATTAACAACACAAAAACATCCATAAACCTGTTTCTATACCACAGGATGGCGTGAAAATCATTGACATCGATCGCGTTCGGCTCCAGGAATTGTAAGTCATGCAGCAAGCTGGTTTCTGTCATACGCGGCTGAACAAGGAGCTCGACTATTGCTATAGGTCCCGTCCGTATAATTGTCTTTATACTGCCGGTAAAATGCAAACTATAGTCGTTATCACAGCGCCCCAACGCGCGACACTGTGGCAATGTTGTGGTCGTAATTCTGTTATTACCACCCGACCGTCCGTCCGACCGAGCAGGCTTCGCTGGTGCTCGCTATAACCGGCTGCAAGGTGCGGGACTCCACTTTTTACGCGCAATAGCAGAATGCTTCGCGCGTCTTAGCCATGGCCTGGGCGTCTGTCCGTCTGTTCGTCCGTCACACTGCTGTATTGTGTCAAAACGGTGCAAGCTAAAATCACGAAATCTTTACCTTAGGCTGCCTCAAGGTCTCTAATTTTTCGTGACAAAATTTCATGCCCCTGGGTGCGGGGGTTCCCCTCGAACGAGGGCGTCAAAGAGGAGTATCCCCCTAAAACGTTATTTTGCCGTTATTGGCTCGTATAGTGTAAAACGGTTGCAGATAGGTAACAAATATGCTGTTTATCATAACAAGCACTTGCTTTTGAGATTTATCAACATCGATGACCTTGAACGACCTTGAACCCCCCAAAGGTTTTCAGTGAATTTTTCGCAATTTTTGGATGTAGCGCACATTTTAACACTGAATTGCAACGAAATGGCTAGAGATAGACCAAGACAACCTGCGTATGAAATTTTTAGCATTGAACGTATATTTCAGCAGCGTAAGTCCCATCTCTTAAGTTCAAGGTGGCCGGCGCAGACGGGCTTCAAAGACGGCTACCCTCTAAAAGTGGTTATTTTACCGCAATTATGTCGTCTAACGTGTAAACGGTTGCAGACATGCTGCTTATCATAACAAGCAGTAGTGACAAACCTTTTATTGGTGTCAACGTCGATGGCCTTGAATGACCTTGAACCCCCAAAATAAAGGTTTTTAATGATTTTTTGCGATTTCCGGCTGCGACCCACATTTTAAGAGTGAATTGCGCCGAAATGGTTAGAGATGGACCTGGACAACTGCGTATGACATTTGTAGCATAGAACGTACATTTTTAAGAATCTAAAGGTTTCGATCTCTTAAATTCAAGGAGTCTTTCGTACGGAAGCCTCAAATTCAAGTACTCTTCCAAGATGCATTAATATCTTATTGCTATAGGCCTACACTGATTGCCAAAATGGCAAAACCGCTGCTATCGCGCGTCACGTGAGCTTTGCTCAAATTACATGTTCCTTTTATTGTGGACTTGGTGTCCATTTCCTATTTCTCGCCAATTTGTCGTCATGTTTATTCCGTGATGAAATGAAAAGAAAGAAATTGTGCGATTTGCTGTTTTGTTCCGCAACTTGTTGTAAGTTTTTGTTAAGGACTTGTTGCGTATATTTGCCGTACAGCTTCGCGTAAACAAATCGAAGGTCATGGAGTCCGAGCGGTGCTGGACTGCATTATGGAGTCGGTGTCAGTCTTACGTGAATTCGCGCGCCGATCCGGTGAGTTCGAATTTCGAACTCATGAAAATTCTTAGAAGAAGATGGATGCGCCACACATAAGCCTAAATTATAAGCCAAATCATTATAATAACAGAGAGTAAAGAAGCTGCATACTTTAAGCTGACTTTAAGTAAAGCTTTCCGTCATTATAATATTGGGCCGGGGTTTCCCCGGAAACCCTGCTGGGAGCTAACGACAATCCCCTATAAACCCCGATACAGTTCTTTACCACTTCCCATCCCACTTGACTGCCGTAGCGTTTCTCTATCGGTGCCTGAGCTTTCCATGCCTTTTAATATCCCGGACTAGTTTTGCCCAATGCTGTCGTGGCACGGAAAAAGGGTAGCAATTGCCCAACCCAGTTGTCCCTCATTTCTTATGTTTGCTTGAAATTCATTCCCTATTTCGTGGAATTTGAAGGTGGGCTTTAAGCACCCATGATCTGCATTGTCGGAAATTTCTAGCTGTCCGTAGGAAAATTGCAACAAATTTCTGCCCCCGTTCTCTCCCCCACTTTTTCCACCTACGACGCCGCGCCGTTTGTGTTTTTGCTAACCTGCCGCTTTCCACGCTTCTCTACGCAGGTTAGCTGAAAGTCCCACAGCTATGGTCTCTAAACTTACACCTGAACTCTATCCATATATCCTTCTCTTTAGAGTTTCCAGGAATGAACTGTGCATTATTGGTCCCCTGCTGTGCTCCGGATGCTGTATGGAAAAAGAAAACTGCAGTGGCGGCCGTACATACTTTCTCGGCAGTAAAAATCGCCGTTTTTTTCTCCACGCGCCCGTTAGCCTGCACCTTGCGTCGTTCGGTTATCCCTTAGGTCTAATAATACAAAAGGCCGTAAAATCTGGGGTAGTAAAGTACGGTTTACTGCGTGAAACTGGAGTACCGCAGCTGGGCTTTATGAAGTTTACTCTGAGCTATGACTATTACACTGCGACCAGCCGCACCGGATGTGTCGATTCCTTTAACGAAAACGACAACGAGAACGAAATTAATTGGCCTTCAGTTACTAAAACTAAAAAATACTGCGAATATAAGAACTTAGAACGGCAATTGAAACCAAACCAAAACAATGCAGCGATAATAATTAATAACAAAAATACGTCAGTACGATTATGTCGTAGCTTGACGTACATGGCAGTTTTTAATGCACGGAGTGTATTGTAGCGTTCATTGCAAGCCTATAGCGTTGCGATAATCGACAGTAAAAATGTACTGAAAAATACAATACAATACAGTTAATAAAACGTTACGAAAAACAAAAGCTAAACGCTGTTATAGCTTACCGGGTACGTGTGAAGAATCCGAAATCTGTCAATAATTGATATTTATAAAAAATTGGGTAAAAATCTTTTTTAAAATTTTTTCCGTTCAACATAGGCTCAGCGTTCGAAAGCTATTGAGAATCGCAGTCGATCAACGGTTTCCTCCGGGCGCTTCTCGGGCAGCAAACAGCGGAGACAAAATGTCTCATCAAGAACACTGTGTGTATAAAATCGATGTGCGAGTCGCTCTCGGCGACCCTCCAGTGTATCGGCCTCGACGAGGAACAGAGTCACCAGAGATCCACTGTAGAAAGTCCATGCAGATGCACACTTGTGGGAAAATAATAATCGCATCGCTCGTTTTCGCAGCGTACACGAAAAGAAATTCTAAGCAAACAGAAGCATACTTAAGGACAGCGATTGCGTGCTGCAAAAGGCAAAAGACCGTCGCCAATGCAACCGCGAGAACTTTCGACTATTAGGCTTCTACTACTACTATTGACAGTAGCGTGCCGATAGCAGAAAAAATGTTTCGTTGTTACACTCGTAAGCTACGATATCGGTTGACAATAATTTAATAAAATCATTTCTTTCATTGGCCTTGCTAGAACGACGCTTGCACGCAATCCGCAACAGTTCCATTAGGATACTTTTGTGTTTGGCGGCAGTTCTTTCTCTTCAATGTGTTTCGTATGCGTTAGCCTAGTTTTGGGTTTGCAGCTGTAATAAGAGAACTCCGTCTGCATCTTTCTGTTCGACGTTTTAAGCCAAATTTCCGTCTCGAGCAACGTACGCAACGCAAGACTTTTGCATACTTTTTTGACGCAACTGATGCAAGCGACCGATTAAAAGTAGGCCTACGCAACAAATGCAACGATCGCAACTGACGCAAGCGAGGCAACTGCCAAAACGCAAAGACATAGAAGCGGTATATTCTTGCGTTGTGTCCGCGGTGCGTGCGTTGTTTTGGGTGAAAACTATACAGCCTTTACTCTGCAATGCATTAGACCTATTTTATGTACATCTAATGGATAGTAAAAATGGCTGCTGATGACTGAGACATTAAGTACAGGTTTTACGGGCAGAAATTATCAGTGCAACTTTTGTTGCCTCAGTGACTCGCCATACCCTATAGGGTACCCTACACTGTTCTACTTACTATGCCGTTATGATTCCCTATCTGCTTCTGATGTGTTTTTATTTAAAATATTTCGTACTTTTTTCTCCGCGCAATAGGCTTTAATTGTTCTTTGCAACGCTTGCAGTAGGCTAGTCGTTGCAATTATAGTTGCAGCTGTAACAGTTGCTGATGCACCACTGTTGTTAAAAAAGGTTAAAGGTCGCATATAGCTCCTAATGAGCGAACAAATCTCAGAGCTACGGAGCGTCACTTGTCATATGGGATCACACAGTGTTACCTGCCACCCGACAGAGGTGAACGCGCCCCGCCTTAACCCCAGCCAGATAGGCCGGTACTCGATTTACCTACCCCGG
>Ga0209454_1003613_pt1 | contig 11169 bp, 10 predicted proteins | sample WorMetHERISLAND1_2_FD_187400 | JGI IMG/M metagenome (GOLD analysis project Ga0209454, IMG submission 187400) | Marine gutless worms symbiont microbial communities from Max Planck institute for Marine Microbiology, Germany - Olavius geniculatus... | ecosystem: Host-associated > Annelida >...
GAAATAGACCGTTTGACCAAAATCGACAAACATAATAAATTCAAGATGGCGGCCGCCGCCATTTTGAATTTCATCTATCGCTCATAAAGTCTCATTTACTATTTCACACATTTGTACGAAATTTGGCACGTTTATTAAGTTTCAAGTCCCACATACACATATGCAGAAATATTAAACAAACATAAAATCTAAAATAGCGGCGGCCGACATCTTGAATTTTTGCACAAACAGCAATAACTCAACCGGCGATGCTAGAGGTAGTAGTTGTAATAGTTGTTGTGTACAAAGTAACTGTTCAGTGACCTTTCAAACTTTAATAAAACCACAAATATTATATATCAAAAAACTGCAAGCAATTCATTTAATGTTGTATAAGCGCTGACGTAAAACGGCAAAAATCTAAACTATAAGCACGAACATTATGCATTAGCTTAGATATTTATATCGGGCTACTGAGAACAGATTAAATGTCTAAGCTAATGCATTACTTTGTGCTTATACATTTAATTTTTGCCGTTTTACATCGGCGCTCATACAACATTAAATGAATAGCTTCCAGTTTTTTTTATATAATGACATAAACCACGACACAGCTGAAATCACTGCCCAAACCAGCCGGCTAGTAACAACAGCTAATAACTGCTTGTACGCACCTGTGTACAATGAAAAATCAATGTCAATCATTCTCTATAGGCGTCAACTGTTAATAAGCGGTAGAACTTTTCCGACTGACGGTCAGCAAGCGGTATGAAAAGTGTTTGTTATATAACTTAACAAAACTGTTACACAGCAGTAATGCAAAGACATCAGGATGTAAAACTAACTTTGTTGCAAAACTAGAAAACCATAAACGTACAATGTTTTCTTTTGTTTACAACAAATATGAAAGTACCGGTAGTACAGTATAGTATTATCATGGGTGGCGCCAGAAAGGGGGGGGAAGGGGCAGCTGCCCCCTGTGCCCTTGCCCCCCCTCTCGGTTGCTACCCCAGGAGAAATTTTGATGGTGACAAAGTGCCCTCTGGTAAGCATACGCATGCTGAGGTGTGACTTATTAAATGTAATTTTTGAAAAACAACACAGATATCTGTGATTTATTTTTGCATCGCCAAATATTAAAAAAGGCAAATTTGCAGCTTCCATTAAACGTCCAAAAGCCAAAAGTGTTTTAGCTTCTGGGTAAAGGCGGCTTCGCTCCCCGACCAGGGGCTCTGCCCCTGGACCCCGCTACATCTTTTTAATGCATACAACAACTGAATATGGTCGACATTAGACACATGCACAGAAAGACTATTGCTCCCTGTGCCCTAGCCCTTGCCCCACGTTCCCCCCCTAGCATCAGATTCCTAGCGCCACCCAGGAGTATTATTATTTGATGACTGCTAGTTTTCAATTAATTCAAAGGCAAATGATCAATCCACTGTACGCGTGCAACGCAAGCAGAAGTAGCATTAGTACGACGCACGTGAGACTTTATGTCTACATGGTGTTTCATAAAAAGGCACCCTTTTTGTTTCTTTTATAACTCAGTCGAATGTGATCAACTTGCTTGAAATTTTTACCAGCTGTAGCTGAAAAAATACCAGTTCAAAATACTTCAACAAAATGTGACCGTTAGTTAAATATTCTTTGCTAGTCGTGATGTAATGCTAACGTCACAATGTGTCATGAGTACAAACTGGCTTGTCTCAACTGGTTCTATCAGTTGCTACCCTGCTTCGATGGTAAACTTTATTTTGTTCACTGACGAAAAATGTTCAGGTGTTATCGTATCAGCACTAAACAATATGGGAGCATAAAATCAGGCATCTTGCAATCCAAAAACTCAACTATCTCGCAAGCAATGCATGCTGGTGCACTGTCTTGCTGGAAGGTGTAAAGTTGAGCTATCCCCACAAGTGTGTGAAAATGATCGTTTTGAACGTTTTTGTGGCTACAATACATGTAAAAACTTCAATAATTTGTCATCGATGAACCAGAGAAAGTTCGCCATCGACGCAGGGCAGCTATTCAGCAAGTCTGTCAGCACCAGTTGCGACAAGACAGTTTGTACTCGCAGCACCCTATGACGTCAGCATTACGTCACGACCAGCAAAAAATATTTAACTAACAGCTATATTTTGTTTAAATATAAATTTTGAATTAGTATTTCGTCAGCTACATCTAGTAAAAATTTTGTGTAAATCGGTCATCATTTCACTGCATTATGAAAGAAAGAAAAAGGGTGCCTTTTTACGGAACATCGTGTATACTTTATACACATTGATAATTCAGTACAGTACAGCACTAAAACATCAACCCAGTGCCTACATAGTACGCCACCGTCCGCCTTGAACTGTGCAACCCTATCCCAACCCTTTGAGTTTCTAAACTAAAAATAACGGTACACCAGTTTACTCTGCTCTAGGGAACGTTCACATCAGTTTTAGTTTCTCTATGGCTTTCTGTTTTTGAGTTAGAAGTCCATATGCGACAGACTAACGGACGCACAGACAGATGGACGAGCGAGAGCCATATTGCGTCCTACTATATACATTTCGTTATTTCGTCAGAGAATGGCAATCCAAAAAAATTGGCCAACCTTAACTAAACAGTGAAAAACAAAGAAAAATGTCACAATGAAAATATCACAACAATATTATCTCGCTCTTCTCGGCAATTCTAAGAAACAGACTGCACAAAGAGTTTTGGCTGTTAATAAACTGCACCAAGAACTCGGGCTTCCAGCTGTTGATGGACTTCGCCAAGAATTGAGGCTTCTGTCAATCAGTCAATGAATCAGTTAATCGATCAGTCTGACTAGAGCAGCACTGATCCGGTGTCTAGCCGGATCAACAGACCTGACCGTGACAAGGACGTGATCAGCCACCTGCAGCGTGGGTCTGGTGGGTGGCAGCAGGTACGCCGGCATGGCACTGGTGTGTATCAGGGCGTCCTGACCGATACCGACGTCAACAAATGCACCGAAGTGCGTCACGTTTGTAACGCTGCCCGTCAACTGCTGGCCCACACGAGTGTCAGACAGCGACTGAATGCCGCTGCGGAACAACGGACGTCGATAATCTACACAGCGACAAACAGCACACTTACTGACTGGCAATTTTCAAAACTGCATGCACAATACATTACTAGGCCTACTCAAGAAAACTTCTCATTTACAAAAATCACTGACACTTACTAGCTACAATAACTGTTCTAATGTTGTGCACTTTTCATCTTACTATAATTCGCAGAAAGTCTGTTTGTCTGTCTGTCTGTCAGCCCCCTTTAGCGCCTTCCCTATTGCACGGTCGCAGACCCTGACAGCGGCGTTTGAGTCCTTGGGCCTTAGGTACATGCCCCCAGTTTTCCCCCACCGGCAGCCTAAGGGGGCGGGGGTTGAGTTGCCGGGTCTTCTTTCCCCGCTGATTCTGCCAAGCCCGTCAGCTTAGCGCACCGCACCGCAAGCCCTACAGTGCTTCATGGCGAAAAACTCCTGCCCATAGGGTGAGGCGATTCTTTTGATCCACATGGTAATTGATTAATTTATATCTGCCATTCCACCATTTTTATATTTCAGATGTTGCGCAAAATTGTATGTTGCATTTATTTATCAGCTTATTAATAAACGAATATGCATGAACGTTACATCACCGAAGCATAATGCTCAGCATAACATACGTGTGACAAAATGTTGCTACATTACCGTTTTTCATTAAATCTCGCCGTGTATTTTATTAACTTCAAACACTGTAATGCACCAATGATTTTTTAATTGTGTAATGGGGGCACTAGAAAATCTTTAATATGACATGACAATATGATATGACGACGGCACACTGGCAAGCTATATAAGTCCAACAGTTCTCATTTAATTGGTTCTTCTTTTTGGGCCAATTTTTCCAGAGCTTTTCCAGAGCCTGTTACTAGGACTTCTCACGCTGACAAAGTCGGTTTAACATAGCCAGCCATCTGGACAGATAGGGTTGTATGCCAACTTAACTGGGTTTAATTGTCGCCAGCTCATATTGCTGCAAATAAGTTGCGTTTCCATGCAGCAGATCATATTGGTCTATGAGTAGTAACAACAAAAACGTTTATTATTGCAAAACGAGCAAGTCCAACTCATACGGTCTCGGGCATCATAGGTCAGTGGCTGCATAAGACCATCGAGTATCTGTTTGAGCATAGAGTTTGTGACATGCAGAGAGTCGGCAACAGCAGCGACATCTAGCAACAGAACAAGACATCAAGATGAACTACAGAAGTTCAATAGGCTCTTGATAACACAGCTGTATTGTCAATTTACTACTGTTCGTGATAACAATGGCTGACTTTTAATTTAGTGAGCACCAATCATATTTTGCTGCTAGAGTTCTTTTCATGTTTTTTCAGCATCTAATCTTGAACATCCTGAAGCAACTGCCAGCAAATGTTTCCATACGGTAAAAAGTTAACATAGTTAACATAATTCAAGATACTAAACAAGAAACTTTGGGACCCTCCCATACTACTTCAGAGCTCAAAAGCATGACAATGCAGGCCCAGATGTGCACAATCTCCCATTTTGATGAAAGATGTCTTAAGAAAAAAACAATATATTGTCAAGCAGAAAAATGTAACAAAAACTGCAGACGTGTGCAGATTGTTGCAATCCGAATTCCACAATGATTTCCAGTCCAACATGTAATATGTAGCAGTAGCTCCCAACTACAAACCAAGCTGTGAATTTCTGTAACCCAGCTGCCATTATGCATCCAGTGACTCTGGCCTGATTCTTTCAAACCAAAAACTGGTACACTAACTACAACTCCATGAGAAACATTCACACCTATTCAGCTTTTTGTAAGTCTTTTTCTTCTCCACTTTGGAGCCCATATGGATGGAAAAAACCCGTATTGCAGCCTATTAGGCAGGGCTGCCGTAGGTGTGGAGATTCCCACGATAATAAGCAAGGGTATGGGTATGGGTATTGAAATCCGATACCTACAGCAGCCCTGCTATTAGGATGGTAGTGGAATAAAGTATGAAATGGAAACAGTGAACAGAGTATACAGACCAGCAGACTTGACGTATGCCTGCAACTGCTCAGTGAACGTCGCCTGACCAATCAGCTGCTTGTCCAATTCCACCATCTCCAGCACTCTACAGTTCAAATGACTACATCTACATCCATATACTGTTATCAACTATTTAACTGGACCAATCCACTTTATGCTCAACCCATTTATCAACTTGACTTCTAGGCCTTGTCTGTTGACTTCATCCTGAGTTTAGTAATATCACATGAAACTATGTGTATGTTATGTGGCTATCGATCTATTCAAATTTGTTTTAGTCTGTTTAATACTCAAGTTTTTAAAATGTTGAATTTTAAGTATAGTCCAGAATCGATTTGTCATGACAATACTCACTGATATGTCAGCTTGAGGGCCACCCAGCTAAATGCATATCATGGTGGTTCTCGCCTGATAACTGTGGAAAAATACTCAGTAACTCTAGAACAACTACTGTTTTTAGAAACAAAAGAGCTAAAACAAAACTCTACTGGCTGTAGTAAGATTGGAGAAATAAAGGGTTACATTGCATGATCTTCATCCACAAATCAAAATCAGATCAAACTAACTTCAACACCACAATCCTCTGCCACTGTTTTGTTACAGTGTTAATGCCCAGCGAATAATACTAAAGTATTGCTGTCACACTGAAAATTCAATTTGTACCACTTATGTCTCAGCTAACTAGATTTCACAAAATAGAGTAGCTACAACTTTGGGGTGTGATGGAATCTTTGATAACTACTTAGTTGCAAATGCACTATTGAGTATGAAGACAAGTTGATATTTGATGCAGTTAATGACTAAAAGTTTGTGGCATACATTTTTATTGGGCCACTCTGTAATCAAGACAAACTAACTTGTCGGCAAGCTCATATGACTCGGGGTGAATCCAAGTGGCGTCGAGTGGATTTGCTGTCACTGCGTCCAGCTTCTTCTTCTTTCTTTGCTTTGACTCCGTCGACGTCGTATTTTTGCGCTTCCCAGCTTTACACTGAGCCTCAGCAAAACTGGACATTGAGTACATACATAATGTATCAACCGTCAACATCTGGTGAAACTGTGTCCACTAATACTCGACATATCATGCCAACAAGTCCAAAAAGTACAACTTTCACCATATTCAACATTCTATGACCCCACAGTGACCTTCAATTTTGATCTTCTGCACCAAAATTCCATGCACAAATTACATCCTTCACTCAGAATGCACCAATGCCAAAAACTGGTAAAACTGTGTTTGGTAATAAAGAACAGTTAAAGTAGAGAAAACCTCACATTAGTAGAGGCTAAACAAAACTGTCTTAAATATATGTATGCAACTTTCGAAACAACAAGGTATCACGTTAACAACATTCAGAATACGTGTCCACGCAGCCAGACAGACAAATTGACTAGCAACGCCAAAATCATACAATGGCGAAACCATAAAAGTATACATTGTTAGAAATACGTATATGAACATGTGCTGACTGCCAAGAGTACACAACCAACCACGCACGCAGTCAGTGTAAGCACACAAGGAGTAAGGACATACAACAAAGTCCAAATACACAACCAACAACAGTTCTAACAATGACCCAAGCAATTTGGCACTAAGTGGCAGGTTGTGAACATGATTTGAACAAATGGAAAGCCGTATGGGGTCGGTTAGATACCACAGGATAGCAAGTTGCTGGGTTTTAATACTGTGGTAATAACTTAGCTGCAATTTGCAGTACACTTTAAAGGGATGGAAGCTTTAAATGCTTTTAGCAGATGCCTATGCCTTCCTTTTCACCCAAGTTGCGGTACCAAAAGCAAACAGAGACAAATAACATATTAAATTAAATTAAAAACACATCGGCCTTTCTTCATTGAAAGAAACAACAGCAAAGATGATTAAAATAACTGCAGTAAAGACGATAACAAACGATAAAGAAAAAAGCTCAAGACAAACCCTTCAATGTGCTGATCAGTGCTGCAATGTGTCGGCATAATGCGCAGAAAGCCAGCGCACTGCTCAAACGTCTTAGGTCCAAGACCAGCAATAGACAGCAGCTGACTGCGACAGATGAATGGACCTTGAGACACTCGACTTTCCACTATCTTACCAGCCATCTTCTCGCTTATACCGGCTATGTGTCTGCAGAATAACGTATATAAATACACAATAATAAATATAATTAACACTTTTTTATAACAATAACAAAGACCAAAGTAGTTTGGTAGAACACGGAATCACCTATCATTGTTATTCACCAGGTGGCGGCAGCAATTTCTAATAGCACGTTCTAGCTAGGCATGCAACTCCTAAATATCCCTTTCACTCTTCCCCTGGGGACACCCTGGGGCAATCCCCAATCTCCAACTAATGCAGTTTGTCGTTGGACCCCACAAGTGCACCCACCAAATGGCATCAAAATCTGTGAACCAGTTTAAGCAGAGTGCACAAATCTTGGCAAATGTCAGACAGACAGATATTGAAAAAATGTGTAGAAAAAAGCGAATCACTTGTGCTCCAAAAGCAATTCCACCCAGTGATACATGTAATAATAATCCATCCACATTCCACTCTCTTTTTTGCCATCTTATGATGAACACCAGCCAGTCTGCAGCAATAAATCATAGTAACAACAATCCACAAGTCCATACTCCATTACTTTCTTACCATATTCAATATGGCTGCAACTTGCAATATAAATTCTGACTAATAGTTTGGATTCCCCTAATCTCCTTTTTCCACAAGTGTCATATCCATATGGCTGATACCCCTGAGTAACACAATATTATGCAGTATTGACTTCTAACAAAAGAGCAAAATCCTAAGCAGTGTAGCACTGACCGCAGCAGTGTTTCACTGGCAACGTTAAGGTCAGCACCAACGACTGCTACAGCATCTTCTACGACCCCATCCAGAGCTGCCTTTAGCTCTCTCTCAGACACGTCATGCTACCAGCACAGCAACAGCCACAGTTATTTAACGTCTTCACAGCTCTTCACAGAAACCCATCTGAGACCTATGAAGCATCACCAGTCATATGTCATCACAGTGCTACCTGAGTGAGTGAGTGAGTAGGGTTTAAATCCTGCCCGACACAGTATAGGTCATTCCGGGGATAGCCTTTCCAGGCAAAATTGCACATACACATAATAATGAAACAAAAAGTTCAACCTTTATGAAACACAAAACACAAAAAAACGACCTAAACCTAAATTTGTAAGAACTACCGACTCTAATTGTGCACACACATCGTGTCTGAAACAAGAGTCTACACTTTTTCCTGAATAACTTCAACAAATTCAAACTCATTTTTTATAATTTTTGGCAAACATTATCATAATGATACGCTTTACGAAAAGCATTTAAAACTAATCTTCAAAATTTACTTTTCACTAAGTATAGCTAATTTAATCATGACGTCATAGAAAATGCCATTTTTGCGAAAAGATAATGCTAAATGAGCGTCTGCAATATGAAACAAAAAAACCGGATGAAAAAAATTGCAGTAAAGAACTACAGAGATTGTTGGCATAAAAATAAATTACTTTTCATCAAAATTTTTAACCTAGTCTTGCTTTTCGCCATGTTAACGCGTGGCCGTCATGTGCAGTACAGGAACGTCGTTGTGCAGCAGCCGTTATCAGCAAACAGCGTCATTTCTGCAGCATGCGTTAGCGTCGCAATAGTGTACATTTGTTATGAAAATAGGTTAAGGTTTGTCAAAAATATGTTGAAAAAACCGTAGACACTTATTTTTCCAGACATGGTGTATATCAATAATGGCAGTTCTAATAATCTTCCCTGTTATCCTCCAGAGAGTCATCAATCTCATAATGCTGCCTATTGGAGAACAGGGGATGAACACAGTGCTACCTGCTGTTACTTGATTTACCTATCCGAGTTAAGGTGGTTAGTTTGACATGTCCATCCGCAAACAGTCACTCATCCAACTACTAACCGCTATTGCAACAAATGTCACTATTACCCGTTGCTTCAACCAAACTGGGAGTTGAAACCACAAACTATTGTTCATTCAAGTCCTGTGCCCTACTAATAACATGCCATCGAGCCACGTGTTACCCATCAATGCACTGAACAATGTTGTAATCAGTAACATAAACAAGACAGAAATATCAAATCCAAAATCATCAAGCATAGAACTGTGCAAGATGCAAGATGCAATCAGAACCAAGACCGATGCTTTTGGGGAGCCTGACCGTTGTAACCTCAGGATTTTACCAGACTAACTGATAACAAACCAACGGACAACCATGGTTTGTAGGTGGTAAGTGTGAAATGCGCTCACCATTACACACTAAAAGCTTTTTGAAATACAGGGTGGGCCATAAAAAACGTGGCGCTTTACTTTTGTCCATGTCTTCGCCAATTAATGACCGATTTTCAAAACTTTTTCACTGACACACTCAGCGGACAATTTGCAATAATGTGATTATTATACATCTCACCACGCTGTAAATGCGTCTCTACACTAACTTGTGAAATATGAATGAAATATGCATGTATAACGACAATAACAAACAAACATTTTGGCAAAATAGAAAAAAACACCAGATCAACATTGCGGTGAATGATCCGTATGACACTAGACTGTGTGAGTGTAACACAGTCTAGTGTCATATGGATCATTCACCGCAATGTTGGTATGAAGTGTTTTTTCATTTACTTAAATGTTCGTTATTATGATTATGTTTTTACATTTATGTTTCACAAGGTAGTGTAAAAATGCACTTATGGTGTGGTGGGATATATAATAATCACATTATTGCAAATTGTCCGCAGAGTGTGCCAGTGAAAGAATTTTTAAAATCGGTCAATTATTCATGAAGATATGGACAAAAGTAAAGTGCCACATTTTAATGGCCCACGGTGTATATTCAGTCAAAGGTTGCAATCTCGTTACTAATTCTAAAGGTGACTATATTTTACACGTAGTGTAGCAATGCATTTGGGTCGTGAAAAGATCTTTAATCATCAATTACCAGTAACTGTAAATTTACTGCAGCTGTAGAGTATACCAATACAACAATTTATTGCAGAGTATACACTATGCCAATGAAACAATGTTGAAAACAAGTTGATGCAGCTACGACAAAAACTTAAGGGCTGCTGTTTACTGTGGCAAGTGTATAAAGCGGGAATAAATCGAAACACAGAGTTTGGCTACGAGAGACCTGGTACATTCCGACACCGATGTTCTTTGGATCAATCTTAATCAGCTCGGCTAACGGATCTTGCAGTCTTCGTGCTATGGACACTATAGACAACAAGGAACAGCAACACCACGCTTACTACAAGCTGACTACAAATATACAAATAAGCAAACGCTCCACTTTGACGTTTTCTGATTTGCACGATCTGCGGCATATTCTCTTTGAACGTAAAAAAAACTTTAAAACATTAAAAAAAATCAATCATAAAATAGACAGAGTAGATAAAAATTTTTTTAAAATAAACATCTCAAAATATATGCACATTTAAAAGTACACAACTAACTCTGACCTTCAATGATTTGTTAACATTCTACAATGTTTCTCGCACTGCATCACAGTTACACATAAAATATTGCAGTTTACCATTCTCATCACTATTCATGCCTTCACTAGTTTGACACTGTCAGTCTGGCAAAGGCAAGTAGTTTCAACTAATAAATTTTTCTTCAGCATGTCTCAACAGACTTGAAAAAAGTGTGACAAAACAGCCAGAAGTAGCTGTAGCCTATGACTAGCTCAGCAGTTGATGTCAGTGTCAAGCAGCAGTTCTGTGAATTTATGCTGATGACTTGGTGGCAGAGGCTGTAAAAACCCTTCCCTTGCAATTTCAAAAATTTTATTTGTAGATGTAGAAAAACCCATCATAACCCACAGTAATGTGCCAAGACTGAGCATTGAACAAAAACGTATAAGTAATTAGAGTAAAGCTCACGTGACACTCGATAGCAGCGGTCCTGCCACCTCGGCAATCAGTGTACAGCAATAAGAAATTAATGCGTCTTGAAAGAGTACTTAAATGTAAGGCCTGCATATGGAACTCCTTGAATTTAAGAAACCGAAACTTAGATTTTTACTCCTTGCGCGCTACATTCTTAACGTAGCAAAGAGGAGTATATAAGATCAGTGTAATATTGAGGAC
>Ga0209454_1003614_pt1 | contig 11169 bp, 7 predicted proteins | sample WorMetHERISLAND1_2_FD_187400 | JGI IMG/M metagenome (GOLD analysis project Ga0209454, IMG submission 187400) | Marine gutless worms symbiont microbial communities from Max Planck institute for Marine Microbiology, Germany - Olavius geniculatus... | ecosystem: Host-associated > Annelida >...
CAACTACAAAACACCAGACAGCAGAAAAACATTACAATAACAGCATAAAAATAAAAAATGGTAGTAACACACCAAGCATTTATGCACGTTTCCAACAGAAACAAAAAAATGAACCAAGGAAGGGGATAGATGGACAAACGGACGAACATACAGGGTGGTCCAAAAAACGGCACAAAGTTAATGGCACCATAATTTTGCAACCGTACATCACAGAGTCATGCAGTTTTCAGCAAAATGTTCTAAAAAATTCTACATGGCTTAAGTCAGTGTTCAAATACAGCAGTTGAATATTTTTTGCTTTTGCTGCAGGCAAGCAAACTATTGAAAAACAGTATTACTTTCAATGTACCTTGGTCCATAAAACATGCCACTATAATTTTTTCAATAGCTACGTGAAACATTGGCCAATTTGAATGATTTTTGGCATGCGACATTAAGAAGAAACTTGACATAAAGATCTTTAGTTTTGGTCACCTCACCTAAATGCTGTGGCTACACTACCATGTGAAATGCAGAAGTTGCAGTTTGGCATTGACAACAATGAATTCTTACCGGGTAGCATATGCATCAGCTCAGAAATTATTAACTAAATAGAGACAAACGTAACTGACAATTATTATCACTCAAAAAATCACACGTGTCAGATCACATTATCTTCATTTCAGCATGTGCTGAAAATGTCTTCCTGCAGCACAAATGTAAGCGGTAGACGTTGACACTATTTGCCAACAGATGTTCAGTAACTGCATAACTCCAGTGGCCCACTCGCTGTTGATGTATCATTTCAGTTTGTCGACTTACATTGTTAAAATGAAGACGAAGCAACAGATTTTCAATGATTTTGTGGTCTCAGTAATTTTCTGAACTGATGCATGCACTACGCAGTTTGAATTCATTGCTGTTAATGGTCAAACTACGACTTCTGCATTTTACAATGTAGTGTAGCAACAACCTTAGAGCAACATGGCCAAAACTACAGACATTTGTGTCACATTTTTTAATGTCGCATGCCACAAATTATTAAAATCGGCCAATGTTTCACGGAGCTATTGAAATAATAAAAGTGGCACGTTTCTATGGACCGCAGTGTCAAGGGTAATATTGTTTGTGCATAGTTCAATTGCCAGCAGCAATAACAAAAATATTTTACTGCTGTATTTAAATATTGACTTTAGTCATGTAAAAAATTTCTTTTGAAACATTTTGCTGAAAATCACATAACTCTATAAAGTATGGTTGCAAAATTATGGTGTGATTAACTTTGTGCCATTTTTTGGACCACCCTGTACATAGACGAGTGAATGAATAAATAAATAAATGCACGAATGAATAGATGAATAGCACATTTCATCAGTGATACCAAAAATCACAATAAAGACTCTATTACCATGTATGACAGTCAGGTGTTCTATACAATTTCTGTATGATTATAACCAGTTAAGCTGCATCCTGCATAATGCTACAAATACCTGAGGCTAGATGCCTACAGGCCACATGCCATTATGTCGGCCAACCAGCAGTTTCGAAGCATTAAAGGTCCATGGCCACGGTCAAACTCAGTTATAAAATTTATGTGGACCTCAATTAGACATTTCACCTTGCCTATATAATATGATGATTTAAGCTTTATAAATGTATGAAATTAATGCCTGAATATAACGCAAAAATTGCGTTACGTTACGTTTTGCTGAAAAATCCTAATCTTGGAAGTGGCTGGAAGTGACATGACTGTGTGTACCCAGTCAGTGTTTACCAATAATTTCAATATTTTTAATGGCAAAAAAATACCGTGTCGCAGGACAACTGCAGCAGTACATAGGTAGACAATGTGATTTTATAATGCTTATGTTTCTGAGCGTATTTTACGTTGACTACGTGTACACGTGGTGACATCATCAGCCTGTCAACATGGCATCTCATTTTCTGCGTCACTTTCGTAGATCGTCGATATCAAATGTAAGCTTCTTCGTGTTGACAACATGCTGGGTGCCGATATTACTGTCAAAATTCTCGGAAAATTGTGCTCTTTTAGGAAAATGGTAAGTTAATTTTGGTGTCCATGGACCTTTAAGATCACACTTGTGTGCAAGTATTAATTACTCCACCTGATAAAAATCAGAAATACACTACAAGGATATTGTATGCTTGGTAGTCTAATGGTAGCGTATTGGACTAGTGATCGTGAGGTCAATGGTTTAACTCCCAACCAGTCCACTGCCAGGTTACAACCCTGGGCAAGTTGTTCATACACATGTGCCTTTGTCACCAAGCAAGCTAAGAGCAGTGTATAGTAGTTCTGGCCCTTCTCCCATATATATACAGTATATGAGTTGTGTTTGCACTCACTGTTGGCTCGGGGCTATGGAAACGAATAATCTGAGCACTGCTTGCATCGGTCACAGAGCTGTGAGAAAGCGTTGTTTACTATCGGTTATTTACCTTACTCTAACAAACAGCAAACGGACCTTTCACTGGTGGCAGCTTAGAATGAGTGACGAGTGAACTGTCCAGATCGAGTGCCGGTGCAGAGAGTGGAATGTCATTAAGAGCATCTGCGCTGATGTCTGCAACGTTGATATATGCACGACCGCCTTGTCCTGGTGAGCCCTGTCGATCAAAAGTAAGTAAGTAAGTAAGTAAAATATGTAAAGTGAACAATGTCAGCCAGTGGCCGAATCTGAGGCACTTGGCTAAGCCTCTAGGGGGAGCTGTAGGCCTGCCGGAAGCAGTGAGTTTTAAGAAGGCAATAGAAAGTGTATGTAGAGATAGAATTGCAAATGCTAGAAGACAGTGAGCGGTAACACATGCACCACATATACAGTTGCTGCTCATGCTGCAAGAAACAATGTCAACCTCTCACATGCAGTGTAGTGATTAGTCCCATGCTGGATGATTTAGAATAAATATCATGTCATCATGCAGTAAAGAAAAACAAAAAATAAAAAAACCCAGGGCATGCAAACAATCATCAGGTTAGCACCAAAACAATCTGTTATGTGTATCTCAGCGCTGAATAAATGCTGAATAAAAAAGATTTGTCATTGTTCTAGCAACAGTTCTTCAATGCAAAAATACTTGCACTGCTTACCCAAGTCCGACTTGTGACCAAAAACCTGTTGTGATCTCAGAAGTGGCAGCTGATTGGCATGAGCTAATAATACTGGAATGCACTGAGTGGCTATCAAATAACCATGCCAGTAAACAATAAGACCCACAGTAAAATCATTAACCAAAAACGACTATTACTTCATGAACTCAATAATGGTGGGAGGCTAAGCTGAAACTAACTTAGCAACTCACTCAAGGTTGCTTGCAAATAACCTGCAGTGAGAATCAAAGCACAAACTGAAAGTTACAAATCACACTACTCTACCACTTGCACCTTTACAGCTGCACCAGAACTAACAAACAGAATAGCAATCTGCATCGTTCTGTCTACTCCACATCAAATTAACTTTTTACTGTTAAATACCGAAAATAAAATCTACCATCGGTTAATTATAATGGAAAAAAAAACTAGCCTGAGGAGGATCATGTCCAAACTGAAGTTTGACAAAAATGTCCGGTGGCAGCATGGAACCAGCTGACAGCTGCTGCAGCTGCTGCTGTTGCTGTAACTGCTGCTGCTGGTCTCTGTGGTTATTCTCAACGATCTCAGCAACTGGCTCAGATGCTAACATGACAAAGCAAGATAACACAAATAAGACAATATATTTACTGAAATGCAATCATAATGGTAGATAGGCTGCACAACAGCAAATAAAACAATCATAAACATAAAAGAAAAACAAACACAAATATTCTGAACTATTTTGGACAATATGCCAAATAACATAATATAATAACAAAGCATGGACTCTAATCATGCATTGTGCTAGATAGTGGTCTCTGACCCCAAGGAAGAGAGGAAATTTGAAGTTTGATTGTTTGAAGTCAAATCCCCAGTAAAACATGCTACTGCAGCCAAACCATCAGTCCTATGCTACCACCTGGGGTCAAATTTTCAAAACTTTCCTAAGACATTTTCCAAAGATCTTCCTATGTCAGATGATTTAGGAATTCCAAAAAAGTTTTCTTTTCCGAATTTTCAATGGCTTTCTTTGCGTTTCCAGAGAACTTCTTTTCTTATCTTCCTAAGCTAGTTCAACCAACCATATGCGCTTATACTGACCATGTGACGTAATCATCTTAGTTTCAAAACTTCTTAGGAAAACTTCTTTGAAAAACTTCTTATCTTGGTACGTTGACGGGAAACGCAATTTACACTCCGCTTCATTGTTTAAGTTGACCAAACATCAATTTCCTTTACTTACTCATTGTTAATTTTACCGCAGTATCACACAAATAACATATGACGTTTAAGCTAAGTGTCAACAGTGCATACTTTTTACAAATTTCGTTTTACCGTACAGCTTTCTCTGTGTAAGACAAAGTTAGTGCTTTCCTACATATTTGCCTAAATTCTTTCTAAGAAGTTTTCAAAGAAATTTTGAAAATTGTGTACCCATTCTCAAAATCTTCTTTAGAAGGTCTTCTCAAATTCTTTCAAAGACATTTTCCGAAAAGTTTCAAAAATCCGCATACTTTCTTTGGAAAAGGAGTCTTCCAAAGATCTTCTCAAAAAGTTACAAAAATTTGGCCCCTGGTGACCATGAACGAAGAGTTAGGTGGACTTGAACAGCAATTCCACCTTTTACCAAATTACTTTCATCTTTGTTATGATTGCGTACACTGCAAAAGAATCTTACCAGTAGCATGGTCAGCAGTGATTGGATCTGTCTCAGTGGCCATATCTTTAGTGAGTACAGCCCCGGGCTGCAACAACAGATACGAAACACAACTCACTCGCTGCAACTGTGTGAAAAATCAGACAAGTCTACCACTAACTTGATGCACGCATGAAACTAAAAACACATTAAAACAAAAACATGCACATAACTTATAACAGCCATTTTGCAAGCACAAATTGAGTGTATTGACAATGTTGGTTCATTAACGTAAAGGTCACCCAGTATGTAATAAAACTATGTCCTGCTCCAAAAAAATTGCAAAAGTTGATTTTGTGGACCCAGCTTAAGGTGAGGTAACTGCGAAAAAAATTAGCCCGTTACACAAAAACAGAAAGCAGCATCAGTGGCATCAGAAGTAGAAGTTGTATCAGAATGGGATTCCAACATTATTTGTGACTACAAAATTCCTCAAATAACAATAAAAATTACAAGCAAATGGCAAAAAAATCAATTTTAACAGCTCAAGTGTTGTAAACAACCTTTTTGTCGTGAAGTGCAACGATGGCTTGGTACTGCAGCTGGGCGTTGCTTATCATGTCTGATCCAAGCTCAGGTTGCTCCTTGAGACAATTGTCAAACAGACCTGAAGGGGCAATTCACACATCACAGAAACTAGAAGCGTCAAAAGGCGTGTATTTGTATCGCTCTTGACAGAAACCAATCTCAGAGCTACAGAGTGTCACCTGTCATATGGAATCACATAGTGTTACCTGCCACACAACACAGGTAAACGTATCCCACTTCGATCCCAGCCTGTACTCGATTTACCTACTGTGGACAGATGAAAGGCTGAGTTGACCTTGGTGTTGATTAAATACTGAAATAGTTTATCCATATGCAAACAGTCACACATCCTAATTGTAACCACTTAACAGCAAACTGACTTAGAGTCAAACTTTTGAGCAAAAGTCCAGCATCCTAACCGCTATAACACCAAGCCACATAACAAAATACGTTTATTCATTTGTTCGAAATATGTAACAGTTTGATATACACATTATCACACAACAAGTGTGAGATGTGCAGTTTCTAAACTTTCAACAAAGTAGCCGTCAGCAATACCTGGAGTCAGTGCATATCCAGCATGAAGTGGCTGAGCCTCAGCTGCTGGCTTCTGCTGTGTCGCTCCAGCTGACTTGTTATCAGCAGAAGATGAAGACTGCTGAGATGACGCTTCACTTTTCAGTGCAGTCTTTTCTTCGACTTCCTGCATGACACAATGGCAGGCATTCTTAACAGCCAGCAATGTACTCAAGTCCTCTTAGTTTAAATCCGAGTCCAAGTCATGAAAAAAAAGACGCAAGTCCGACTAGAGTCCACTGCCAAACTCAAGTCCATGGGTTCATATACAGCAAACACAAATACACAAAACACAGATAAAATATACCTGTTATTTTTTCCAATAAATAAAAAAATGACAGCATTATTTTACTTAGTTCCAAGATATTATGGGTACGAATTCAATGTGGTTTGAGTCTGAGGTTGAGTCCAAGTCACAAAAAACTAGAGTCCACTGCGAGACTCTAGTACTACATCACTGCTAACAGCAGGATATGCTACCAGACCAATTATTATTAATCTTTAATGCCTTCAATGGATTTAGTGCCATGCAGCATATGTGACCTGTACAATTACAGCTCCAACAATTTCCAAAGGTTATGGCACGTTTGTGTTCAATTGGCCCACATCATTAGCTGCATCGATTCACTGAGGCTGAAAGTAAACAATGCATACAAATGATGCACTGCTATATGCTATTGGGTATGATGGCTTCAATACAAATACCGATCACTAATAATAATAACGATACATCCAATGTTTACGGCGCTGTCATTATGGTACTGCCATTGCGAGTGTTCACCTGGTTTATCTGACAAATGTAGCAGCTGACCTTTGTACCAAGCCAATCAGCTTGAGTCAACAGATCTAACCATAGGCAGCCACGGTGACTACATTCACCATAACCATTTATTATTATTACTCAGCTTGACAGCTGATACTCATATTACCATCCCACGGAAGGCAGAAAGCTGAGTCGATCTAGAAGGCTGGTTAGTCACACACCAAGATGAAGATGGTATACTTATCCAGTCCAAGTACTAACCATCCCAGTGTAAAGCAACTTCATTGATCAGACATAATGCATTACTGCTATGCCACATCACCAACCCAATAATGCCTATGCACATTATCATGATAGAGATAACATGAATACTACTAATAATGAACATGTACATGATCATACATTGCAGACTGGTAGATGACTTTCAGGCTCCAGTATTTTGTCATCAGCTCTCGGCTTCACCCTGCAACATAGATAATAGCACGGCAGTTAGTGGGCATACTGCTACTGCATGACACAAATGACAAATTAGTAAACAAGAAAACATAGAAAAATTAGCAAACTGCTAAATAATATAACATAAAACATGTTTATAATGTATATTTGCTCACATACTGTCTGCATCTGCAGTAAATGTGAAAACTAGGCTTAGCCACTACAACTATGTGCCCGTAATTTGCTTGTGCTTGCTTCGACAAAATAATTAACACATAAATTAATAATTTTAGCTATGTACAAGTACAACAGCATGCAAAATATTATTACTAATACTTTTGACTTTGTTTCACTGCAATTTTTACCAACCAAATCAAAGTACTGGAAAGTAACTTGCTGAACCTAAATACTATGCAACAAGCGAAACAAGTTCAAAATTTGCTCAAGTCTATGGATATACTCCGATTAACTTTGGACAAAAGTCTCACAAACAATGTACAAAGGTCTGTTCAACACTTGCCTAGAATCAGTTTCCATGACATCGCTGGCTTCGGGTAAGCAAGGCTGCAGCTTCAGCAGCTGAACACTTCGCTGTGAACTCACCGGGGGAATGCCAGTCGGAGGTTCTGATCTTGCAGCGACCGACATTTCCCGGCTGTTATTATTCCGACCAACGATTTCTTCCGGCGGAACAAAAAATGGAACCTGCCCACGGCGTGGATCCACCAACTGCAGCATGGGAAATGGCAATCCATCCGAGAAAGCCGCATCATGAGTACCAGAACAAAAATTATTGTTGGAAAAATGCAGCAAAGGAAAATCGTCCTTGAACGACGATGACATTTTATGGTACTCATCCTTATGTCTAGTCCGCTCACCAACAGCTGGCATTTGCCGGAAGAATTCCTCAGCTGGAGGTATCCGATCTACAGACTCCCAAGCAAACCTTGGTGCAGCGGACACCACACTCGGAAATTTCACAGGAAAATCGTGCTGGCGTGGGAGAGGCAACTGAAGAAGTCTGAACTGAGTGGGAGCTGCTGGAGAACTCCCGGGCACAGATCGACCTTGCCCCGCAGCGAGCTCTGGATTCATGCGTCGAAGTGAGTCGATCAAAGCTTCAAATGGTCGTCCGCATGTCACCGACGGTGGCTGGTTTTCTTTGCCAACCGGTGCTGCTGCATCGGCTGATGTCGTAAAATGTAAGAGTTTGCCACGTAACTGCTGCAGCTCAACCAGCGCACCACGAACACTCAAACCATTCCGAACTAGCACTCGCTCTCCTTCCGACCGGTTGTTACTTACTACCATCACAGGTGGACTTGGGGAAGGCGACTGATCTTCGCTAGGTACAGAAGTCACAGACGTGTCAGTTGACAGATCGGCGGAATCAATAACGTCTTTTTTCTTTCGAGGCTGAGTATTTTCCTTCTTGTTGTGAGGAGGCTGCCTCAACTTGAGTGTGGAGGCCACTGCAGTGTTTACTGGGACAGAATGGACAGATGTTACGGAGGGTGGACTGGCGCCATCCAAAGCACTCATCATTGCAAGCAAGCCTTGGTGCTGAGCCTACAACATCCAATTACCTCATGGCATCAATGCCAATTAACCGACCAAACAATAATCAACAAGGGCACAATAACAACTACACAATAGATATTGCTAACTCACAACTAGCAAAGCCACAGAGTGGACCAAATGACTAAACAGACAAGGTTGTACTTTTGGTTGTAATTTTAGATTTAGTTAGACTTAAATGAACGTTTCTACCGATCACTTCCAAAAGGAAAGAAAACAGTTTGCAACGACAGAATTCATCACATCTGCAGTTTGCTACATTCTGGAAACTATTCTGCTACATCACATTCTCCGATATTCCAATGGCGTTTGACCATTGTGCAACAAAGCATTATTTACTTACCAACTTACCTTCTTACTTAAAATTTTCGACAGCAGTTAATGTTCCATGCTATTTGTTTTCACTTTTCAATGACTCAAGAAAACTCATCTGCTCTCAAGCAACACCATCATCAAGTAATTGTTACCATCCATGCCTATGATTGAAACCTGCTTAACATATGATGCATTACAAATGCTGCTTACTTAGTAAGCAAGTAAGTAAGATATCTTAACAGGCACAATGTAACAGTTAGCAAAAATGCGCTGCAATCTCAACACACTAACAAAAATGTACTTAGCAGCCACCCAAAATGTTCGAAGTCAATGCCAGTTTGTCTTACTTACTTAAATACATATTTATATGCATTTCAACTGCTTCTACTTGCTATGGTTTTTGTTTCCTTTCTTTCATAGTAATTAATAACAATTAACCTGCATGATGCGACGCATCTCATCACGTACAGTCCTCTGTAACTGTTGTGCTAAGTCCTGGCCGAGTGACGGCTGATGTGACGTGCTGACACCTGGTGTCGGCAAAGCGGACTGTGTCGGCGGCAATGTGGTGTTTACTGCATAGTCAGACGTCTTCACGTCTGCTATCTGACAACGATGACTGGCAACAATTTCAGACTGCTTCTCACCACTTCTACAAACAATATGCCACAAAAATCAACAAAATGTTCAACAGAAACCACAACAATATGTAGTCTGGCGTGACCATTTAAATTTTAAACACCATAAAACCAAGAAATCTATCACTTATAAATCAGGATCCATAAAATTATAATTCCTATACGTCTTGTCTGTCTCTGATTGTTTATATGGGCCCAAAACCGGCCCATGCTGCTTCACTTAAATTAATTTTTTAAAAACTAGAAATTTGGAGCTAAGCCCAACGTGAGTCTGCTCGGCGCCGATTGGGGGAAAAATTCATGGGGGTGAAATTCCCCCGGTGGCAAAGTCACGTGGCCCAAACGCAAATGCATTAGTGTACGCAGAATGCCCAATGTCGACTTAAGGTAGGTCAACATGCATGCCTATAACTTTTTTGTTAGTGGACCAAAGTTCATCAATTTTTTGTTCAATGGGGGATGAATCAACATTGACAACGCCATTTACTGCTTGTCAATATCTCTATGCATTCCAGAGATATTCGCGGTCAAAGTCAAAAGTTTTCCTACATCGCACCAAATTTTGGACGTTTACTGCCCTCCAAAATTTTAAGGGGGCGGTGCCTCCTAAAAGTTGTACCCGTGTTATCACCCCAACCTAGAGGCACGTCAAGTGGCAAAGTATCGTGTGGCTATTCCCACTACCCCCAAAGTTATTGGCATGCACTTGCTGAAATTAAAGCCAATTTTAGACCCACCTTTGATTATAATTGTAAGGGGAACCCTCATCCCCAATGGGGAACGAACTAGTAAGATTTTGTCATTCTCTAGCAAATGTAAAACTTTGATGGCACAGCAACCATTAGGGGCCAAAATATGGTCTCCTGAAAAAGTCAATTTGGGTGTGTATGATTACACCTCTAGATCTCCGAAATTTCTGGACCAAAGTTCACCGGACTTTTTTCGCTGAACACAAGAGGAATAGCAATAAATCACATACTTGTCCGATTTTGAATATCTTCATCCATTCTGTAGATATTCGCCATTGAACTTTAAAGTCAACCGAAATCGAGCCAAATTTTGCACGTTTTTGGCCACTAAAATTTTTTTGAAGAAGGCCCCCAAAATTTTGGACTGACATTATAAAATTCGGCCTAGGTGTGATCACCATGCAAAATTTCACGCCGATCGGCCTACGCATCTTGGAGATCTCACATTAAAATAAAAAATAAATAAAAACATCTGCAGTAAAACATAAATCCGCTCCGGACTAACAAATAAATGAGTAAAGAATTAACTGAGTTAGATCATTTAAGCTTTCTCTTTATGTAATGTTGGCATCAAACCATCACGTGTACCCACCCTGCTTGATGTAGAGCAAATCTGAGCAAGTATGCTGGCATAACAACTAAATCATGCAGTTTGCAAAGTCATTTCTTTGAAGCCAGTAATCAGACAGACACACTAGTATCTCAGTCGTAAAAAACTGCTGTACAATCGTAATATGTTCTCCTGGTCTTCTGATTTTACCTCAAACTGCAATTAAATTTTAGTAGCCGACGCTGACATAATTGTCAGCGTCGGCTACTAA
>Ga0209454_1003615_pt1 | contig 11169 bp, 4 predicted proteins | sample WorMetHERISLAND1_2_FD_187400 | JGI IMG/M metagenome (GOLD analysis project Ga0209454, IMG submission 187400) | Marine gutless worms symbiont microbial communities from Max Planck institute for Marine Microbiology, Germany - Olavius geniculatus... | ecosystem: Host-associated > Annelida >...
GTCTTAAAGCGTCCACGTGATAAATTTTCTGGATTGGTGGCGGAGGCTAAATGGCCGTCGACGACCGCCTCGCCCGTCGTATTTCGTTAAATACAATACTGCAGCCTACTAATGCAGTCAAATATCATATTATAATTGGTCATTTTTGCCTGGAGAGCTCAGCACTGTTAGGGAAATGACACCCTGTAGCTTCAATCTCGTGTACGTCGCTAGACTGATGGATCAATGCATGGGTGATCTTCACGCTCATGTGGGGTTCCGCTGCAGCAAAAAGGTTAAAAAAAACACTGGTGTAGTAGCTTGAACATTTTTCAATGCTGAAAAATCGGTAGGCGGTCATGTTAAAAAATCTATAACTTCGTCGTTTTTCAATAAAATCATACTTTACTTGGCAGTTAAATGTAGAAAGTTTTGCTATATAAAGATGTGAAATTTCAAACTAAAACTTAAAACGATTGCTGAGAAAACAGCAAAAAACTTTAGGGGGCTACTCTTTTGTCGCACCCTGTATATGAAAACAGTATTTAACCTGCTTGATTGATTTATGATATGTGATCTGACATTGACAGAAATGCAGCAATATATAAAGCATTAACAGACCATGATAACTTTGAAATTTTATTTGACTAGACTGCTCAATTTATCCACAGTAAACTGTGTGCCAGAAAAGTAAACTTACAAACAGAAACAGAGAATAAGATATGTACAGAAACAGATCAAGAGACACACAAAGAAGCATACAATATCATACATACACCTATAAATGTACAAAACATCAATTTATACACTTGTTGACGGCAACATTTAAGAACCAGTACATCGAAAACAGCAAAAATTACAAAAGATGATATTGCCTGCATTACACTAACTGTGTCAATTTGCTGCTGAATAATATCACATTTTGTAATTTTTGCTGTTTTTGATGTGCGAGTTCTTCAATGCTGCCGCTAACAAGTGTATAAACTGATGTTTTGTACATTTACATTTGCTATTTCACTACTAAAATAACGTTTTCCTACTAGTGATCAGTTACAAAGATATTCCGCTTCAGATATTTTAGGGCCACGATCTTGATCTTATGGGATCATGTGACATTTAACTTGCTACGACAATTTTCTGTGGACTGTCAATTATGACCACGCATGGTTATGTAGATTGGACAACTGACATTTGGGGCTATCTATACTACTACTGCGCAAACCGAGTTCTAGACAGTTTGTGTCCAAATTTTGCAAATTCGTTGCCATGGCAACCTGTGTCGGTGTGTGTAAAATTTTATTGGCAGCATTCGATGGCCCGACCCCGAAAACCCCCTTATAGACACAAAGATCTTGCAAATATCTCTTACAGAAGCTAAGTTATAGCCCATTTTGTCCCAAATTTTGTTGCCGTGGCAACCAGAGAGTGTCTGAGGAAAATTTGAATGACAACATTTAAAAAACATACCCTACAACCAAAAATTACAACTCTATCTTATACACAGCCTGAGCTATAACCGTTTAAAGAATTGTTGAATTGTCTCCATAGGTGCCATTGTAATTGTTTCAAATTTTAAAATAAATAAATTAAATATTACATTTTATTTTTCTAACCCCAAAAAGACACATCCTTGCCTGATACCACATCGTTTGAGCTATTGCACACAAAAATCCGCTGAGTGGTCTGACCTGTAGGCGATTTGAAGAAAAAAGGTATATCGGTATCAGAAAATTTTTGGATATATTTTACTCACCTGCCCAGAAGTCCCCCCTCCTCCCCATAGATGGATTTGCATAAAATTTTGCACTGGGTGTTATCTCGCTGACGTAATCAACCGTGCCAAATTTTATCTCAATTGGATTAGGGGGTTTAGATTCTGTGGGGGTCAAATTTTTGGCTTTCCCATAAGAAAAAAAGTCGCCGTTAACACAGGGCTTAAACTACCATCCAGTCTGTGATACACAGAAAGAGATGGAGAGAGAGATAGACAGGCAGACATACAAACAGACAGGCAGACAGATAGTCGGAGAATTACCATAAAGGTGACGGTGTAAAGTTGTGCAGATTGAGATGGTAAAGTGGAACTGCTGGAAAAGCAGATTCCATTCACCTTATGTATCATAGTCACAAACACACTACGCATATACTGACAACACAAGTCATTGGTTAATGATAACTCAATAAAATCAGAACAGATCGACTAAATAGATAATTAATAAAGCCATTAATCTCAATCAAATACTAACAATGGCTACCATGCAAGCAGAATGCATGTCAATATTAACTTTAGATGTTATTCACCAAACAAATGTCGCAAATGCAGGAACAAAAATAGGTCTACAGGGCGTGCCAAAAAATGACCCAACTTGTTTTTGTCAGAACTTCATAAAATCTTCACCAAATTTGACAATTTTTGGCATACAGATAGCCAAGATGATAGAAAAATGCAAGGTACACTCACTGTCCACCTCACATAGTTTATATCAACGCACTACCATGTAAAACACAGATGCTCCAAATTGTTACATTACACGGTGATTATCAGTATCAGATTGCTCACATTTTTATTATCAATTTGACAGAAAGCGCCATGTGACGTAATAATTTTGTGGTAGTAAATATTTTACGCTGAAAATTGCAGACAACAAAATAACTGATTGATGAGCTTAAAACACATTTTATCCATGAAAGAGTGCTGTGCATTTTGATCAGGCCCGTCAAGAAAGTGGGAAAGGGGGGAGGTAAGCTACCCTGGGCCCCACAACGTTTGGGGGGCCCTGCCGTCGCTCAAAAATATAAAGTACACTAGACTGCACCATTTAAAAAAAATAAAGCATTTTCTCCCCCGAGGGGCCCCACAAGAATCTTTCCCCAGGCCCCGCTGTGGCTTTTGATGAGCTTGATTATGATCAGTTGATCGTTAATGCTGCTGTCAACCGTGGCATCACATCTAAGCCACTGTATACACTTTGGGCATAAATTCTGGTAATTTGGAAGCAAGCTGTTACACAAACTTATAATTCTGCTAAATAAATCACATTTTAGTTTACTGTGTGCTAAGTTAAGTTGCTAAAACTTTTACAGTGACAACAACTGAGCATTATGCAACAATTTGGAGCATCTGCATTTTACATGGTAGTGCATTGACATGAACTACCTGAGGTGGACAATAAGTGTACCTTACATATTTCTATCGTCTTGACTATCTGTGTGCCAAAAATTATCAAATTTTGTCAAGATCTGATAAAGTTCTGACAAAAACAATTTGGGTCATTTTTTGGCACACCCTGTATATTATCATTAGTAGAACCTAGGTGCTGGTTTTAATCCAATCACGTTCTTTCAAGAAAATGGTTAACAAGCATTCGCAGCATTTATCAAATGCTTGTCACTGTTCCTACTTTATAGTGCATTCTTGGTAATGTAAGATCAAAAAATTAACAATAAAGATTGTATTAACTGCTACAAATTTCAACGATTACTTGTGCGATTAATTGTTAATTTGCACAGTTCTAATCATTAACGTGCATAACCTCAGCAACAGACGATGCTGGCATGTAAAGATATTAACTAACAAACCCCAAAGTCATTAAATTTGTCACTGAGTGGCATCACTGCGACCCCACCATAGTCTGCCAGTTTGACGTGGCGGTGAAGCTTAGTGCTCCGACGACGTGAAGGATCTGTAATCCGGGAGTGAGGAATCAACTGAGAGCAAACAATACTGACTGCCTACGTGCCCCAAAGGTAAAGTATGTCAGGTAAAATACGGCATCATTGCAATCATGTTATTTTCAAGTTAATGGGAAGTTACTAGTATATAGGGTTGGGAATATAACTTGGTAGTAAAATGGTAACTTACCAAACTTGCAACCCTGAAATTGCAGGTTCGACTCCAAGCTGGGGCACTCCCAGGTAACAACCTTGGGCAAGTTGTTCACACACACATGTGCCTCTGTTCACCAAGCAGTATAAACTGGTACCAGCTTCACTGCTGGGAAGGTTACGGCAGTAATATGCGGAGGTCTGGCTCTCCTCCCATATACATATAAGGCAGGGATGTGTTCGCCTGTATCGGGTGGCAGTTAATACTGTGTGATCCCATATGGCAGGCAAGGCGTCTGTGGCACACTGCCAGCTCGGGGCCATGGAAACGAAGATGAGCACCACTTGCATCGGTCACAAAGCTGTGAGAAGGCCTGTTGACTATCAGCAGCGATTAACCTTATTGGCAATATATTGTTGGATAGGGCATTGCTGAGTTCCTATATTGTTGTTGTTGTTGGCATGGCAAGCCCATCAGGTGCTGCCGACGTAAGGGGGAGGAAAGGAGATGCCCCAAAAAGATGAGAAATTCCACGAGGTTTTCACTGTCCTGGAACACATCTGACAGATGGAGTCACCAACAGTACTGTTGGCGTTCTACTGCTCACTTTGGTTCCTATATACAGGCTGGGTATAGCCATGCTAATGTAATGCTATCATCATAGCATCATACCAGAGTGCCTCCTGCTGCCTGACAGCTGCACGTGGAACTATTGACCATTGATAAGGTCTGACTGCATCTCAAACAACTGAACACACAGACAGACACAAACACAGCAGTTTATGTAACAAAGACAAAATAATTTGACAAAAAGGCAGAATCACTCCTTGTTTGAATTCTCCAGATGTCAGCTTAGGACTGACGGTCTAGCCACAATTTGCAAACTTATAACCTGCGCTAAACTTGCATGTTTTACAATCAGTCCTTCCCTGTGACCCTCATCTCACACAGCGCGTCACCAAATGGCATCTACATGCATCAAAAGATTTAACCAAAGGTCACAAATGTGACAGACGACAGACCACACTACAGAAATTTATGCAAAATCGTGCAGAATTGCTTGTGTTGCAAGATGCAATTCCACCGAAAAACAACAATTCTTCCTAAGCCACAAAGCCCATGGGGCAGGCAGCACTCTCTGTTTCCTTAGCCTTCAGCCAGACACAAGTTTACATTGCAAAACTATGGATGCATGGCTAGTGCATCGTGCAGTGTGCCTCTTTGAACCCCAGCTTTTTCTCATCTCACTGTGCCTACCCACGTAAGAATGGCCAGGGAGAATTTACACAAATAGATAGTCACCCATCCAAGTACTAATCAAGCCCAATGTTGATTAACTTCACTGATGCAACCAACAATGCTAAAAACTAAGCCAAACCGCCAACAAATAAACCACATTTCTGGAAAGCAGTGTTCAGAAAACTAACAAAGTCCAACGGATAATGCAGAACAAGCTAATTGCAAAAGTGCAGGATTGTCATGCCGGCCCACTTTAAACACTGATAAAGGTAAAAAAGGTAAAGAATATGATCTGTATAGCACATCGTCGAGTATTCACACCTCTAACGCGCTTTTCGTCATTAACCAGAACGGCCGATCGCACATCCGCTGTGTGCAACCTGCAGACACAGGCTGGCGCAGCGGAAGACTAAACAGCCCAGTCAGCTGTACAAAGGTCCCCACCTTCCGTAACCCATATAATGGGTTACTACTCATTTAACTGACCCCGGAGGGATGGGAGGCTGAGTTGGCCTTGTTGGTTGACTGATAGCGGATGCTTTACCCACAAAGTAGTCAAACAGCCATCCATCAGTCCAGCGCAGGATAAGGAATGTTTGCCGGCCAGGACCGACGTTCTAACCACTATGCTACGCCACCAACAATAATCACCAGGGGCTGTATGCATAACAACGTCCTAACTTTACTTCCAAACTAAAACCGATTTACGTCAGACGTAGTGCTAAGTCGATATGCATAACGACGACGTGGCACTATGTCCGAACTAACTCTAGTCGCTCTAGCTACCTGTCGTAAATATTTAGTCCGTCGTTGTCAATGTAAATTAACGTCGCTAAGGAGAATCTGCAATCACGTCATGCGTCGTAAATAACTTCAGGTAAGTCAATTACACTTTTGAAACTAACTGCAGTATTAAAAGTTGCTGAATAACACTTTTAGCATTTGATAATTTTCATTTATTCGCATTGTGCATTCTTACTTAGCCCATGGAGCTGTAACTAGGCTCGAGCACGCCCGAGACTGCAGCAGACAACAAGTCAGGCCATATCTATTTTTAGCTGCAGGCCGGCAGAGGCAGAGTGCGTTTAGCCAGGAAATTCCAGAGTCAAACTTACCCGATGTCAACTACGTCGGTAGTAGTTAGTCGCTCGCTATGACAGCATTTTGCATGCCGTCGAACACAACTTTCTAGTTTGGAAGTAGTTAGTCGCGACTTAGGCCTTATGTCCAAACTAATCTACGACGTTGTTATGCATACCGCCCCAGATAGAGACTTCATTGCCCAGATCCTCCGGCATAGTGGCATATTTAGGGGGCATGGTATGATGGCTTCTATTGCGAGACAATGCAAATATTGGTGATTTTCGGTGTTTCCAAGAAAAAATTTGCTACAAATTTGCTGTTTTAATAGCACATCCAACAGTCAAACAGTGCTTCAGCCTAGGGGTGCCTTTGGCATGGCAATGACAAGATGATGTACCTACTCATGGCAATGGCAACATCCGTGAGAAACTCCTGAAAGAAAAGAAAGAGCCCTATTAGCTCCACACCCAGATACCCCCTTTTCCAAATCCTAAATATGCTACTGATGACGACGATGATGGTACAGACCGTGTTTTGTCAGTGCTGGGTTGCGTAAAATCCTCACAAGTCTGACACGTCCTTGCAGCATGACCTCCAGCTCGGTAAGACCCATCCAGCTCTCTCTCCACTAAACACAATTTACTCAACAGTTAAAAGGTTAAAAGGCATGCAACACAGATCTCTCAAAATATTTTAAGAAGTCTATAGCATGTAATAATAACTTAACCATGCCGAATATGGTCAACTAAAAGCATTTAGCTCTTCCTGAGCCACGTTATGGGAAACTCATCTTGTAGCCATAGAGCGACACCTGCCATATGGAATCAGACAGTGTTACTTGCCACCCGACACAGGTGAATGCGCCTGCCTTAACCCAGCCAGACAGGCCAATACTCGATTTACCTACCCTGGAGGGATGGAAGGCTGAGTTGACCTTGGTGGCTGGTTGCATACCAAAATAGTTTGCCTGTCCACAGAGAGTCACCCATCCAAATAGAGTACCAGCCATTCGATAGCAACACAACCGAGAAATGTACTCACAAACAGTCAACAGCAAATAGTATCATTTGCCAATAAAATCTATAGTATCACAGAAAATTTAGTCAAAATCTATGGTCGTTATTCTTAGCATCTGCAGCATAACAGTAGCAACAAGCTTTGACAAGTTTTCAGACACTAACTAGCAGTATGCTTCAGATAGACAGCAGTAACGAAACACATTTAGTCTGTGAGTACTAAAGCATATACACTGTGAAACAAAAAAACAACAGAAAAAAATATTTTTAAAAGTTTGAATAATTTTGCCATCATGGATAGCTGAAGAAATAGCTTTTCGGCATTTTTGATGGTCAGCAATTTTTCACACAGTTGTGAAATTTGACTTTGCAGTTTGACCGCAAAAACTTATATCTGTGGGGTAAAAGTAACATGCAAAATTAACATCATGACTAAGTCTGAAGATATCAGAAACGGTATTCATTCTGAATGAGAAAACAACATCAGAGAATACATTAATAAAAAACAAAAAATGCATAAATCACAATATGTGTAAATGCAGATCAAGAACAGTAGAAATGTGCCATTGTTAGACTGTTTTAAGTAGGAGAAAACTTGGCTGTTTAACGTAAAAGCGAACTTAAAACACACTAAAGCATAAAAATCTGATAAACAGAGTGGCACAGAATACAGGGTGCACTGTGCAATTTTAGTCAAAGCTGCAACCAAGACTTACCAATTTTCAAAATTTCATCACTGGCAGCATGCTTATCAGTAAATTTGTAATGAACTGGTAATAACTTTATAGACTCATAGTTACGACACTTAGTTGCATACATATTCAGGGCCAACCTGCATAACAGAGCATCTGCTAAAGAAGGTTATTACGTTCTTGATATCCTATCAACGTTCTAATTGCTCTCAATGTTTGCAATATCCTGTTTGTCAGATTCCAAGTAATCAAAAAACATGTCAAAGTGATACAGACCAACAATATCGCGAGCATTGGAACACTGCTGGCATTGCATCGGAGAAACAAGTGTTGTCGTCATCTTGCACTCAACGCATGACCATCCATCAGATGATGTGCTCTATCCATGACACACAAATCTATGCTGTACAACTGAAACTCCATGCTAACTAACTTGAAAATAAAAATTTACAAAGTGAGTAAATCAGTGAGTAGAGTTCTGTGTCCCACACGACACATTACAGGTCATTCTGGACGAGTCTTTTCCAGGCAATCACTTGCACCAGTACATACGACTAAAATCAACAGTTAAAAACTGAACAGTCTAATGATACATAAAAATTAGATATGCCTGGATATAAAAAACTAACCACAAACAACATTTCAAGACACAAACATAACATTAGGCAACAAAAAATTTGGACACACAGTGAAAAAGCAAGCAGCTTTGGCCTCAAGAAAACTAACTGCAACATTAAAAAACTGCCAGTTTATGTGTGAGTCTTACCATGTCAGAAGGACACTCTGCACATGTAATCTGACCTCCATAGTTCACCAAGAAATAGAAGCCAGGCTGACATATGCAGCCACAACCTGTGCACAAAATTCAAGTTTAAATATTGCACAATTATTGCAGTAAAAATTCAAAGTAGGGGCATTCACTGTTGCCTCAACAAGGACATCGTCAAAGCACCCTCTGTGGGCTGTTTCAAAAACAGTTTGCTACAGTTCACTCCATACTGCCATAGTGTTCTCCATATTGCCACGATACCTCACTGTGGAAGTTTGCTAACTATGTTCTACATATTATACAGGGTGTGCCAAAAAATGACCCAACTTATTTTTGTCAGAACTTCGTCAAATCTCCACCAAATTTGATAATTTTTAGCATACAGATAGCTAAGACGATAAAAAATATCTGAGGCACAATATCTTTCTAACTGATCACCAGCAGGAAAACAGTATTATAGTAATAAAACCACAAATATAAATGCACAAAACATCAGTTTATATTAAAGAACTCACACATCAAAAACAGCAAAAATCACAAAAGGTGATATTATTCAGCAGCACATTGACACACAGTCAGTGTGATGCGGGCAATATCACCTTTTGTGATTTTTGCTGTTTTTGATGTGTGAGTTCTTTAATATAATTGCCATTAACAAGTGTATAAACTGATGTTTTGTGCATTTATGCTTCGTAATTGTACTTGATATACGGTCAGCAATTCTGAAAATAAAACACTGAATGTGCTGACTTAAAATTACAAAGTTCACTAGTAAAATGTTACTTCTCCTGATCGACACATTACTAATCCACATCTCACAATGCAAATTCTGATTAAACCAAAACTTGGATATGTTGGTGCAATCACAAAACTTCCCCCACCTGAATCCTAGTCATCTAACCCTATCCTTAACCCTAACCATGTTTCTAACCTTAATCCTGGCCCTGAACTTAGGACCATATGCATAACCCAAACCCTATGTCTAGTTTGCTACGTTAATTCTATTTTCAGTTCAATGAACTGATAGAAGCAATGCAAAATTTACTACTTTCAGTTCAGGGAAAACCAAAGTTGTTAGATATATCTAGAATATCTAACGTCTTTGGGGAAAATGGATAATGCCCAATGCCGCCGGGCCGCTGAGATCCTGCCGCCATCACTGTCAGAAACTGAGCTGGTCTCATGACACTTCAGCCAATGATACTTCCAGACTTACCCCGTCTGCAGTCGATGGCCTGATGGGACTAAAATGTAGCAGAAAGTTAACAAACTATCTAATAAAGCTGAAATAAATAAATCTAAGTTGCACAATAAGATTTTAGATCTATGCTGTAAGTATGCAGGCCATTTTGGCCCAATTCTGCCACTGTCCAGCTGAGAGTAAACTAAAAAAACTGTTAATCTCTTTGCATTTTGAAAAGATGTGAATAAGAATTGTGGCACTTAATCATTTTTAGTCCATCTTGTATAAAGAAAGAACATCGCTCTGCACAAGTCATGGTAGATCTATATAGCATCAATCAACACCTGCGCATATTTCATCTCAGCAGCCAGCACTGGTAACGAGGAGTTTACTAAAAGTTTAATTTGGTCTTACTCATATTTTTTTACTTTAGAATTAGTGAATCTATTCATCATCTCTAATGCAGTACTGGTGACGGTGTGAAACAAATAGCAGCGCGGCCGAACTGATTTTAGCAGCCCAATTAGCTGCACTTCAGATCGCCGAACTGCTTTTAGTAAATTCCGATTTTTTCGACTCAGTTCGGCGATCTGACGACAGTAATTTTGGTCACCAATCTTTCAATTCGCCAAACTGACCGCAGCACTGAGCAGTTTGCTATTTCACACTTCCTGCTGGGAAACTTTTGCAATTGCGCCCAATTTTTGTTAAAATGCGCAAAAATAAGTGAAAGTAAAAACCGAATTCTGAAACGAACCGTCGCTACTGACGGTCTGAAATGTTGAATTCTGTGAACAAGGCATGCAAGCCAGCTTGGTTGTGTTGAAATAGAACTGTACGCCATGTTCACGCAGTCGCTTACAACTTTCTGGACTTTCATATTCTAGCGTGTATGCCGGATTACCAGCAATCGCAACGCGAGAATGATAAAACAGCCACAATATGCACAAATTCTGAGTTTTTAGTACACAATCCTCTTTCATATTCGCACTTGTTATTTTGTTTATTAACACGATTTCCGGTTGTGCTTAGCAACCAAAATGAATACCGATAAATAAGTAAACATAAATTTTTTAAAATCCCGTTTTCCAGCTCGCAGTTTTCAGTCCCTGCGTTTTAATTGAAACAATTTGATAATTGTTTTTAAATAAATAAATAAACTTAGACAAAAATTAAAACCAGTCACATTAACAAGTTGGTTACAGTTCAAAAAAACTTCGGCATTTGCTATAATAACTGGGATCACAGGCGCGCGGTAACGCAGCCATGTGTTAATGCCTTAATGGCGACCGGCTAAGTTAATGTAGAATGTCAAAATTCGACCCCGCGCAGATCCGCAACCCCTCAACCGATCGACATAAAATTTGAAACAAGTGATAATG
>Ga0209454_1003616_pt1 | contig 11166 bp, 7 predicted proteins | sample WorMetHERISLAND1_2_FD_187400 | JGI IMG/M metagenome (GOLD analysis project Ga0209454, IMG submission 187400) | Marine gutless worms symbiont microbial communities from Max Planck institute for Marine Microbiology, Germany - Olavius geniculatus... | ecosystem: Host-associated > Annelida >...
ACAACCTGCATAGGAAAGGTTGTCTGGGTCTATCTCTAGCCATTTCGCCGCAATTCACTCTTGAATTGTGTGTCGCAGCCCAAAATTGCAAAAAAAATCACTAAAACCCTCTATTTTGGGGGTTCAGGGTCATCGATGTTGACATAAGAAGGTTGTCACCAGTGCTTCCTATGATAAGCAGCATGTCTGTTCCTATCTGCAACTGTTTCCATGATAGACAAGCCAATAATGGTAAAATAACGTCTTTTTAAGGAGTGCCCCTATTTCATGCCCTCATTTGAGGAGAACCCCTCACCCATCGGCATGAAATTTGGTCACAAAATACTAGAGACTTTATGCTATCATATAGTGAAAACCAGAAGTCTTCATCTCACCTGGACTTGAAGCTATGCTAGCTCTCGTGCATAAAAATGAACAGTGAGTGTGCTGGTTTTAAGATAGCTCACAAGAGAGTTCCAAGTAATTTTGTAAGAGATCTTGGGAAAAAAATAGCTGGTTAAACAAAAATATCGTGTGTAGGATCTGATTTCTAAACTGTTAATTTTGTAGACTTTGTGTTCTGTTTTTGTCTGCAGAATCTTCGAGCCAGTATGTATGGCATTGAAAACAGCGAGCGGCTGAAGATAAAACGCATTGCTGGACGTATTGTTCCTGCCATTGCAACAACTACTGCTGCCATTGCTGGTCTGGTGCGTTGTCTGTAGTTACTTTGTTGTCACCTAATGTTATTTTCCAGTTCTAGAATCTTTACAGTTAAATTTTTAAATAGTAGAGATGTCACAAGAGCCTCGCGTGAACTTGTGGTCACTTGCATTGATCTATAACCACCTGACTAGAGGTAGATTAGTAGTACTACTAGGTGGTGGTATTAGTTCAGTGGAGCACAAGCATGTGCATAGGCCTGAAATACTTTGTTTGGCCCATTTTCTTTACTGTCTGCTCTGGTCCATTTTCTCTGACAACATCACCATTTTTGACAATCAAAAGTTCTGTATCTGACCATTTGCTTGTGTGTCAAAATATGTCCTAAATGACAGTCTGTTTAATAAATGTGTGCATTTAGTGTGAACTTGGAAATTTCAAAAAAATTTCATCTCTTGCACTATTTGTAGCTCGCCCCCTGTCCTCCAATAGACAACATTGTGAGATTGATGACTGTCTGAAGGAAAACAGGGAAGATTATTAGAACTGCCATTTTCGATACATATGCACAATTATAATTGGCAGTTCTTGCAATTTTAGGTTTCCGTCGTTTTTTGTGTTTTGCGTTTCACAAAGGTTAAACTTTCTGTAAAGATTAAACTTTTTGTTCTGTTATTATGTGTATGTGCAATTTTGCCTGGAAAGGCCGTCCCCAAAATGACCTATACCGTGTCATGTGGGACGATAAACCCTACTCACTCACTATTTGTAGCTTTGTATCAATCCTGCCTGCCTGGCCTGGCACGGCCGAGCCCAACCAGTTGATTTGTTGGTTCGGCCCGTTTTGACCCAGTCATTTTTCAGGTCCATCCCATCTACATATCTGAGGAGTAATTGCAGAAACACTTGCTGTATTTACGTTTTCATATATATATGTAGATCGATAATTTTGTAGAAAGCACAACTTGTCTTTTAGACATATCTGGCATATCTGCACAGTGGCGTCTATTCTACTGACGGACAGTACGGACAGCTTAGAACAAGGCTAGGTGGATCACTGCTCTGTGGCTTATATGGTGTAGACGCCCCTGATGTGTCCAGGTGGCAGTGGAACTTATCAAAGTCGTGAAGAATGCTCCAAGTGAGCATTACAAGAATGCATTCCTGAACCTCGCTCTGCCTCTTTTTATATTCTCTGAGCCAGCTCCTGCCGTCAAGACAAGAATGAGGTTGTATACAAGTGCCGGTTTTACTCTTTTCGTGTTAAACTTTCTGTAATGATTTTAGCTGATGATTCATTCATTTATGTACCCATATAGGTCCTGGAAGCTGTAAAATTGAGTATAGCTTTGTTAGTTAGATTGTGCATATGTACCATATCTTTTGTTAGTTAAAATTATGTTGGGTGTGTAAAGACTGTCTATGTGTGTAACACTGTTTATTATTGTTATGTAGAATTTTTGCATTCTTAGTTTGATTCTTGTTTATATGTCGAGCCAGGCTCACTCACTGGTTCAGTGGTGTCTTTGTCTGCGTGCTTGCATTTTGCAGTAATGCTGTTGAATACACGGTCTGGGACCGCTGGGAAGTTCGTGGTAGCAAAGACTTCACTGTGAAACAGTTCATACAGACTCTGCAGGTGAAATGCATCACCAACCGGCTGTTACTGCTAGCGATTATCTGCAAATACTGAAAGTAGTTACAGGGAGTGAACGCATAGACAGAAAAATGTGTAATCATATTCATATATTGCTTCTGCTTACATTTGACACACCATGTGTAGAAAAATATGCAGTGTGCAAAGATTATAGTGCGGCCATTGCCATTGCAATCGACTATACTGCATGTCTTGCTCATTGCTCATTTGGGGTCCTGACTTGAAAATTAAAGGCACAAAAACCAAAGTTGGTGCGAACGATCCCCAGGGCAGGGCAGTATACCAAATTTCAGCTAGATTAAGGTCACCAGACATCACAAAACCAAAAGAATGATGCAATATTATCTCATATCAGTGTTCTCGCAATGCTGTGAGCCAGCCCAGGCAGTGCAGTGCAGTGCAACGTAAAATGGTCTTTGCTGTTTAATAGTTATAGGTAGATGGTTGCACTGCACTGGGCTGTCACAGTTATCTAGTTTGTGTTGTCTAGCTAGTGTGAAGTACTGCTGCTGAGCTGATGATTGCATGTGATTGAAGGAGAGACAGAAGCTGAAAGCTGCGCTAATTGTGCAAGGAGTCAAAATGATCTATGTTCCTATAATGCCAGGACACGCACGCAGACTTAACGAGCCGTGAGTTATTTGTTTATCTTTCTCACTGCTCTCATAATGTTGAATTATGGTGCTAATTGTTTACTTACTACATATTTTGTTGTTTGCTGTTTGCTGCAACAACATGACTTTGCTGTGACCTTAACTTAGATCCTACGACATTGAAAATCTCATAACACAGAAGCATGATGAGGGGCCTATTAAGACATGTGAAAGGGGGAGCCCTGGCATACCTTTCAAACGTACGTTTTCAAAAGTGTTTTACATTTGCAATTAAAGTTGCTTATCCAGTTCAAACTACAAATTAAATTAATTCCTTTAATTTTTTTCATTTTTAAACGGGCCCCCTGTACTGTACATGCCATTGTGGATAAGTGCTGGTAGCCTGGTAATGATGTGTGCAGAATGCTGAAGTACATCAAAGCTGCAGCGGACAAGCCGTACGTAGACCTGGTCGTGTCCTATGAGAAGCAAAGCGTGTCGAATACAGGCGAGGATGCCGAGGAGATGGGTCCACCAGTCCGATATTACTATAACAGCTGATTGACAGTCGTTCAGACGTCTCATGCACATCTATAGGAATTGGATGTCTTTGTGATTTCGTTCATTCGGTCTTCTGCACAAACTATATTCTTTGTTGCAATATGCACAGAGCTGTAGCCAAGGGGACTATAATAACAAAAAGCTTTAAAATATTTTAGGAGTAATTAAGTCCGCTTGGCTAACATTGTTTCAGGTTTAGCAAATGATGTATGAACAGCTGTTCATATGTATAGGAATTGGATGTTTTTGTGATTTTCTTCATTCGGTGTGCTATGTTTCTTTGTTTCACACTATGTTCCTTCGGTGTGGCTTGGTAGTGTAGCGGTAGCGTCTCGAACTTGTAACCCGGAGGTTGCAGGTTCGAGTCCTGCCCAGTGCACTGCCAGGTAATGTCCTTGGCAAGTTGTTCACACACGTGCCTCTGTCACCAAGCAGTATAATTTGGTACCGGCTTCACCGCTGGGAAAGTTACGGCAGTACATGGGAGAGGTCTGGCCTACCTCCTATGTAGCTGAGTTTCAGCTCACTGCCGGCTCAGGGCCTATGAAACGGAGATGAGCACCGCCCATACAGACCATGGAGCTGTGAGAGAGCCCTGTTGACTACGCGTGTTTTACCCACCTATGTTTCTTCTAGCAGTATTCACTGAGCAGTCAGTTATAAAATATTGCCATGTTTTTCATTCAACTAAAATTGTTTCAGACTCAACAGATTTTGGGTACTGTTGGAATAATTTTGTGAAATAATTACCACATACTTTTTGTCATTTTTTGGGTGAAACTGATCCAGTTAATATTATGATTGCAGATTTTTTAAACAAAGCACACTGATGTGTGGCATATACAAATAGTTCCAGTGCCGGGTTTTGAACTAGATTAGTGTGTATGCATTTGTATGTTTATAATTAGTATCAGGGCTTGAAGTGGGCTGTTATGGCATATCGGCCCTTCCTTGTCTGCCTCTAATGCACGCTACCAGTTCTTTCATGATATTGTTATAAAATAGTGTGTTCAATACACAATATTAGATATGCAGCCACACTCCAATAGTTCGCATATCAGCACTTCAAGCACTGATTTTAATTTATTCATTCATTTGTTTGTTGTTCTTCAAAATAAGAAACTGACTTAATGTTGCATTACACTAAATTCCATGAGTTTCCGTACTCCTTTGCTATTTACAATACATATTACATTAATGCGGTGTTTGAACCACATGGAAGCCAGGGATATGCCAAGCCAATCACTTGTTATTAAAATGCCTATAAAAACACACATAAATCCACCAAATGGCAATATTTGCGGGAGATAGAACTTATGTGGGCGGAAAAGCAGCGAGTTGACTGATATCTGTGAGACTCGCGTGAGATGCGTAAGACTTGGCAGGGCTGTAGTAAGAGTTTTAGTCTCTGAAACTATGAGCTTTAGAACTAATAGGCTGAAACCTTGCATTGAATATCCTATATGAGATACGGCCAGTTTAACGTTAAAAATGCACACTTTCTACCCCTCATTCAACCCCAAATTTGAAAGTGTTCCCCTTGCACTGCATCACTCAAATTTTGCATGTCTAGGCTACTTTTGACAGTGGTACTTCAGGTAAAAAACTTCCCATAACACATACCAGTTAGCCACAATACATCCGTTACAGAGAGACAGTCGACAGACAGATACAGACGACAACTCGTACCAAACAGCCAAACGAAGCTCACAGCTTAACGGTCGCCCCAAAAAAGTATATCATAAGCAATTTTATACTGCATATGCTTAATGATTGACACCCAAAATTAAACCTGTAAACCCAGGTTTTTGCCCGCTCTCAAACCCGGATTTACGGGTTTGAAAATGGCCGGGTTTACCCAGTTTTTCGGGTACCCGGGTTGCATTCCCTAGTTTTGGTGCCTGTGCTATTCCACACTTATTTTTCTGTAGTTCTACCTCTGCCTCAAATCTTGATCTCTGTTCTGGATTTCATCGAATTTCACATTTGGACAAAAAGTGCAAATTATCAGCCACTGCGAGAGTAAACTGGATTCATTTAATTACATGCAAACATTCAGTCCAGTTCTACCGACTTTGGTCTACTCTTGAAGATAATATGTTTGATACACAATTCCTGCTATTACTGACAATGACGTGAGTGATTGCCCTACACATTAGTTGGCCGAATAACAGCACATGACGATGATTGGGGCTGAGAACAGCCTACAAGCAAGTTCATTGCATCATCAACAGTAAGGAAAGGATGCATCATCGGTCTTCAACATACTCGACAATATGCCCAGTGCTGACATTATCCGGCCGTCCACTTCACTTTCTCCCGCACTGTGAAACGTTGATATTGATTCGGGGTTTTCTACAGTTTTGCACTTTTTTGTTTTCATGTTACATAGCTGCCTACACGGGACGAACGGACGGACGGACGGAGAGACAAACAAAATGCATAATGCAGGACTGCCACATAATACATGCATATTGCAGTAAAGTCAGCAGTATAAACTGTAGGTTAAAAAAGTTGACTTCTAACTAATTAGACGCAATGCCATTTTCATTAGTGGCGTTCAAGCTATCGGGTGCAGCATGCAAGCGTAGCTGTCGAGCAATTTCAAACAGTGCTACACTTCCCGATACGGCTGCGTTCATTACGGTTTTGCCGTGCACGGCTGGGAATGAGATCAACCTGCCGTCAAGACCTGTGGCAAACTGATGCGCATCGTCAGTCAACCCCCCACTGACCATCAGCACTACATCATCACTTGGGCTACAGTCAATCGTCCTGAAGTCGACTGGTAACAACCAGGGAAGAACGTTGTCGATGACCGGTGCGCGCTGATGCCGTTTTCTGACTGCGGCATTTGCCATCAACTTGCCACTGTCGTCAGCGTCACTGTTGACAATCAGCAGTACAGGGTCTTCCGACGACAAGTAGTTACCGACTTGTTCCCAGGCAACGTCTGTTATAATCGAGTGCGAATGAAAGTGCGCCCCTGCTCCGGAACGAAGTACCTTCGGCTCCCATGCGTCGACGCATCCTGTTCACATCACGGCGGCCATTTGTAACGCTTACAAACCAACCAGAGTACCAACAAGTGTGGATTAAATCACTACGAATACGGTACATGCAGTAGCAAATGAAATGGTTATTTTATGACAGCAACCAGAACAGATTATGGCAGGCCTGCCTATGTAATTATTTAGGCAAAGTGCTCGAGTGGCCTTAATCTAATCTAAAAGCACGTAGAAAGTGACGTAACTGAACTCAACTGAACTCACATGGTTTAGTTTTTGACAACTGACCAATGGGCAAGCAGTAATACACTACAGTAGGCACCGTCTAACGGCGTCGGTGACTACATCACTACGCGCACGTACGCGTTAACCAATGACCAATGGGCTCGTCCTGCTCGCCCATTGGTCAGTTTGTTAAAACCTATAAACCGTGTTAGTTCAGTTCAGTTACGCCGTTCTGTACGCGCCTTAAATCTGCTCCTTAAGCTGCCTAAATCTATAATTTAGTACGACGAAGCCTACAGCTGTAACGCCCAATACTTGGAATTGATAAGCAGATTAACTGCTCAAGATGTCGTGTGTTATGTGACAATTCGGGGACATCTACCAGTAGGTATAAATTTTTAAAATGAAAATGCCGAGTTGGGTACTGCAGATGCATCATAATGTGCTTATGAACAAACTAAGCAACAGACACAAACACAATGTATTCACAATAGATATGGCCAGAGGCGTCGTGGCGGGGGGAGAGGGCAATGTCCCCCCCCAAATTTTGGCCATGGAAAAAGTGTTGGAAATTTTTTGTCTTTACAACTGAAAACCCCATTATAGGGAAAATTTAGGGGCAAAATGAAAATTCTGAGCGTCTAACGTTTGAGGAAACGCAAATCAACTCCTCCCTTTTGAGCGCATGTATTATTATGTGGCTGTCTGCATTATGGATCTTGTCGGAACTTTGCATCTGTCTGCTGGAAAAATGCTACTTCCTGTCGAGCCTGCTGTTTTTAACCCAGGACGCCTCTGGATATGGCGCTAATTATTATTGTTATTATTATTTAATAAACCAAGCACATAACAAACGTATTGCAGTAGTAACTGAACCAATACCAGTACCAATGACATTAAAATAAAATCGAAAAAGTTACTAAAATAACATAGAAAAATCAGTATCAAGAGTAAACGATAACATAGTGAAATTTACAACGTCGTTGAAGCTATATGATAATAATTACCCTTTGCAATCAAGACTGTTCTGCAGCTGGCTGCTGCTGCAGAACGAATCAATGTACCAAGTGTTCCAGCATCTTGGATGTTATCACAGATTAGCGTTAAGTGCAGCAACATGTTCTGAGCACCAACTTCATGCCTGCGAGTCTTTAGCCGGCAAATTGCTGAAATATAAAAAATATAAATGACATGAAACTGTGCTACATATTTAGAAGAAGTGACATCAATTTAAGCTATCACATACACCGTGTTTCAATCTTGTTTGATTTTTTTATCATAAAGTAATGTTGATAATATTCAGCTAAATTTGAGCTAGTGCTCACGAGACGCGCAAAAGCCTGTAGCAGTTCCTGTTCCACCCGTGAGACGGACGGACAGAACTGCGATGGCTAAGACGCGCTATAGCAGTACCTGAGTCAGTATTAGTGCCCATAAAAGCTAACTATGATTGTGCTTATCTTCAGCTAATATGCACGCTCACGCAGTGTCAGAATCTCCACTTCACATGCTGCTACGACGTACGGTACGTTGACATTCGAACGTCATCAAATCACGACTATACAAAAAGCCCAGCTGTCGCTAGGGTGAGCCGACCGTAGTTTAAACGGTAGTAAATGTGAACGCCTACCAGTGATTAATAGCAAGCTTGGCTGTCTCTCACCGTTTCTGAGATACGACGTACCGTTTAGCTACAATAGCGCGTTGACCTTCACGGTCATCCAAATGAATGAGTTTCGTGTCACCTGGAAGGCAATATGCGACTTCCTATTGGTGATCAATAGCAACCCATGCCCTATCTCTCATCGTTTGATGTTGCAGCAATGTGGTGCCTGGAGGAGAGCACGACGGCTTCGTTTCCGAAGGCACCAAAAGGCGTGCGCGGACGTCGCCGCAAAGTGCGTGTTGCCGTTGATGCGAGTGGCGTGATGATGCTCAATGAGTAAAATGATCATTTGTCATTTGCCTGAACTAACGTTCTGCTGTAGCGTTCGCTTCTTTGGCGCGTAACTCGGTGATATAATATAATATAATAATATATAATATAATAACGCTCTTCATCATAACTTGCTGTATCCGGCGTGCATTTATGTACAGGCACATCGTTCTAATTACCGCAGCATCCTACTCTATAAATCAAGGGCGGCAATTTTCAGTGAGCATTGGGGGACAACTAGGGAGTCTGGGGGACGGAAGTCCCCCAGCTGGGCCCCAGGCCAGAGCCCCTGGTGGGGGTTTGGGGGAAAAGCCCCCAAAAGCTGAGCACTTTTTATTAAAAAGGTAGACAATTTAGCAGCCATTTTTGCATGGAAATGTTTAGAAAGTCGCCTAAAGTACGGAGTTAGAAATACCGTACAGGTAGACGTAAAACATACAAAAGTTACAATGAAATGAATGCGCTTGGCCATTACTTGAACGCGCTGAACTTGGGGGTTATTTAGGATTTTAAGTTAAAGGGCGTAAAGCAACGGGGTCTGGAAAACAGAAGTTTTCTAGTGGGGTCCAGGGATAAAGCCCAGGAAAAGGATCTGGAGGACGTTGTCCCCCAGAAGTTGAAGCTTTTTGTGTATAATTGCATGCATTTTTGCATTGGTGTAGCTACAGAATTTTTTTTCCTGGGGAAACAAATCCAGAGAGTCCCTTTCTTTTCTTCCCTTCCCTTTTCCTTCCCCTTTTCTCCTCCTTTACTCCCTTTTTCTTTTTTTCTTGTTTCTTCTATTTTTACCTCCCTATTTAGCTCTTTTCCCTTTTCTTTTCTCATTTTCCCTCTTTTTCCTGGCTTTAGAACCGCAAAATTCTAGATATAGGGACTGGGGGAGTGTTGTGAGCTTCCCCACCGGGTTCTGGGGCAGAATCCCAGCCATAAATCAAATTTCCTGCATTAGGCCCTAGCCTTAAAATGAGATCTTTGGCAACAACTTTAACTATTTTTCTGAGTATTCAACTGACCACATTTAGTACAGTGTAAACAATAGGCCTACGCTTAAAAACAAACAAGGGCGGTGGCACAAATTTAAAAGTAGGGCTACAAATAAATTCGCCAGCAGAAAAAATTGACCTGTTATATGCAGAAATGTCGCCTTGACCTGATTTGAAATGCATAGCTGAAATGTAAAACTAAAACTTGATCGTTTTGAGGCAAATTATTGGGGAAGGCAACCTGTATGTTGTCTCCCCCCTGTCCAAGTACTGGAGGAGACATGTCCCCCTCATCCCCCCGGAATCGCCGCCCATGCTATAAATAATTTATACTGTGATCACTGATCAACAACTCGTGACCGCCAATACCAACTTGTAATTGAGCAATTAGCACTAATTGAACGCATCATATCCGACTCGCTTTTCTTGCTTTAATCTTGTTTTCAATTCCTCGAAGTTAATCAACGCCCGGTCTGGTTAGTGCAGTAGGCAAACGGTCGGCAGACGACTGAGACTCGGGAGTAAACCATATCGATACGTAAACAGCTACCAGATCAACTCAGCCTGGCCATGCCAACGTGGGTAGGTGCATTAAGCACAAGCGAAAGCTGGGTCGCAAACGTGCACACCGCACGATGCACTAATCCTATATCCGTGGTCTCGCACTGTAAGCTGATGTCTGGTAGAAGGCTACGGAAACGTATGGGTCCTTGCCGTATGGCTTAGGAAGGAGTTTAGTGCTTTACGTGTTTACGCAGCCAACTACCGCCACCGGCGACTATTAGACCGACTCGTTTATAGCCGTCCTACGCAAGTACGTGAGACAGGTCATAATGTTTTATTGCTATTTATTTTGTACTTTTTGCTGCACCGCGTAATCTCCAGTGTCGTATAGGCCTACGGCCGATCACCACAAAGCTTGCCATGCTCAGAAATGGCTTTGATTTAAAAAAATAGGTCCAAAATTTGAAATCGGAGACAGGGAGAAATGTCCACAATTCGGCGCAACTGCAGAGTATCTCTGGAAGGTACAAAACGTGAAAAACTGCGCTGCAAACTACAATCTCTCCCGCATAGGACGACGTAATTTAGCGAACTTTGGCCGCAGCTCAAATAAAATTATGCTTGACTCAAGGATGCTGCCACCCAGTTTTTGCAGCGTTGGCCTAAATTTGAAGAAAAATAACGCTGTTAAAATGTCAACGGAACGATCCTGCAAAACAAAATTCCCAAAAACTATAATTTTGCGGTATTACTCTGCATAAAAAACAAAAGTTTAGTTAAATGATCAATGTCATTAAAATTAAAAATAGTAATCCTACAATGCGTGGGACAGGTCTACTACAAACTACTAACTCATGAAATTTGATGAAAACCTATCAGGAAACTTTTATCGCCATTTGTTAAATGTTTAGCCAGCATTTTTCCATGGTTACTGCAAGAAACAGATTTTTACAAACCCAGGACGAATTCATTTCCTGCAACCCCCCAATGTTAAAGTAATAAAAATAGCATCAATCAAGAAACTACTTGATTGATGCTATTTTTATTACTTTAACAT
>Ga0209454_1003620_pt1 | contig 11164 bp, 6 predicted proteins | sample WorMetHERISLAND1_2_FD_187400 | JGI IMG/M metagenome (GOLD analysis project Ga0209454, IMG submission 187400) | Marine gutless worms symbiont microbial communities from Max Planck institute for Marine Microbiology, Germany - Olavius geniculatus... | ecosystem: Host-associated > Annelida >...
GTTTCCAGTTCTTAGGGGGGATCATAGGCCCTGCGCCAAAGTAGCCACTTTGCAGCGTTATCGCGAAAAAACAAGTCCAAAATGGGGGTTTTCACCCATATCTCAAAACGGTTCAATCGGTTTCGATAATTTTTTGCACAAGTAAACAGCGGCCCAAGGGGCATCAACAGACGTGACGACAGCTCCCTGCGAGTCTTTCTGTATTAACGGTGCCACCCCAACACTGTGGCAAATGTTTGAAATCCCATATCTCCGGATTGGGGGCAGATATCCGCGCACTCTCTTCACCACTGGGTATAGGGGGCGGGTCCCCCTACAATTCGACGAGAGCCAAAATTGTGTGGGGGCACTCCAAGTGGGTCAAAAGTGGATTCAAAGGAACGGGGATTTCTTCGGGGTCGATTTGGGGGTGTTCTGACCCCTTTACCCCCATTCTGAATATTGCAGAAAATGTCCCGGTGGACAGTGAATCCACATGGAAGGTAACTCGAAAATAAAACGGGCACTTTCGGAGAATCGGCCAATTGAAATCTGCAAAAATGACATCTTTGGGGGGCTTTAGCTCCCAAACGGTAACCCCCAGGGGGCTAAGCCGGGGGACATTTCTGGTACGGAGGACCCTGTCGGCCGATAATAGTATAAAGAAGGCCGAAAAACGGGAAATAATTTTTTTCCGAAAATTTGAAAATTTTCAAATCGCTCTCCTGAGGGGGTCTTTGACCGCAGAGCCCCTTGGTCGCGCCGAAAGGCGCGCCCCGTCGATGACCTCATGTGGCCCAACGGACATCCCCATAGCGTTCATAAAAGTGCTCATTTGTAGTTTTTTTTAGGAAATCCCGGGAGGACCAATATAAAAGCTGAGTTTTGACGACCTAAGTTACAAATGTTCTCCGCATTGTGGCCTCAAATTCAGTAGTCTTTTAAAACGCATTGTTATTTTATTGCATGCTGTAGGCCTACACTGATTTTTCAGGTGGCAGCACCGACGCTGTCGCGCGTCACGTGAGTTTTGCTCAAATTACTAATAAATTGTAAATGCCATATTGACAGAAATGAACAACAGTTTGTGGTAGAAACGGTTTACACGATGAATTCATCAAATACTTGATAAAGAGTGGCTGTCACTGGACACAGTCTGGCTGAGTGGAAAACCTGCATCCGACTCCGACAAAAACGATGGCAGTCAAATTAAGACTTCTACGTTACGTTTTCCCAGCTGTCAAAGTGCTATTTCCGGTTTGACAAAAACAAGATTGATGGTTTTCTTTTTTATCGAATAAACGTAAACAAAACTGAACAGGATACCCGGTACGCCTTTCGTATCGTAGTTTGACGTATCGATTCGAATGAACGTTTTTGTTTAGTACGCCCGCAGGTGCGTTTGGTTGTTTTTCCGTTGTACACGATTGATTTGGTAGAATTGGTAATTCGTTGACTCACACGGGCGTTGAAGCTGAAGGTAGGTGCTATTATCAGTCCGGCCTTGAACAGCTTTAGCCAGTATGTACAACCATCGAATAGCGGTCACAAATAACAGCAAAGGCCGTCCGAGTCGGTTCCGCTCGCCGACGACAAGGACACGGCGGCACCTGACTTCGGCCATAGCGTCACGGGTCGGCAGTTCGGCCAGGCGGCTCCTCAAGCTAGCAAATATCGCAGGATACCGCTTGGCAAGTTTGGTAATTATTTAGAATAGCTACGCCACCTTAAACGGCTGTGTACATATATGACATTGGTGTGTCATCTTTTTTAGCATGGAAAATAGAACGTAGATCGATTTGAACCGTTTTGGACTTGTTTTTTTTCGCGACAACGCTGCAAAGTGGCTACTTTGACGCAGGGCCTATGATCCCGTAGAACGTAGAATGACTTTCGTTATGCATGTTTTTAGATAACATCTGGTGAAATAATATTATTTACCTTTTGATGACCGGTTATACAATTTAATGTAAACGTTAACGCTAGTGTAATAGATGTTCAACAGTTTGTTTATTTTTTTCGTATATGTCGTGCTTAAGTAACGGAAGTACCAAAATTTTCGGGCGCAGGTGTGCAATATAGGCATTTTTTATTGTGAAAATTCCATTTCTATGCCGGAATTGGGTGTGGCAGGTGGCAATTGTGAGATGTCACGTAGGATCAGGCAATGACCTTCACGGCCTGTCTAGCGTGCTGAGCTGAGGTGATCACGTGCGCTACGTTGGCAGTCATGGTTGTCTGGACCAAGTGTGTTTTGTCTGTTACGGCGTGCGTGTTATGGCGTTGAATGCGAATATCGTCAACTTTGGAGTGTTTAGTTGGACAATGGTGCATTTTGTAATGTGTGTAATAGTGCAACGGATTTTTTTTAGCTTTGTCGTGCATCGTGTCGTCATTTTGCGTGAAAATGCAGCAGTATCTGGATCTGGATCTGGATAGTTAGTTGGCAGGGCTCCAGGACTGGGGCATCACACCGACGGTATCAGTGTGCACACTACTTTTTTGGTTGAACAATGTAGGTGTACGTTTGTTTTGTGATTTGTTTGTTTTAATGTTGCTTCAGAAGTGACTGCCGCACAAGACGTGATCAAAATATATCCAAGAGACATAAAGGAATATAAAAAAACATAACCAGACTTGCCACCTAGGGTTATACCAAAAAGTGATTTTTGGGGGTCTGGCTCATGGACTATAATTGAAGTGGCAGTAGATGCAGATAAGCTGTTGGGCTGCAGTTGCCGCTTAGAGAACAAGGCTTCAGCTTTGTGCTTTCATTTCATCATAATGCTGTTCTTAAGAACATTTCGTTAAATGGTTAAATGCTATAGCTCTTCATAGGAAACCTGTCTCAGAGCTACGAAGCATCACCGGCCGTATGGGATCGCACGGTTTTACCTGCCATGCAACAGGTGAATGCGCCCCACCTTAACCTTAGCCAGATAGTCCGGTACTCTATTTACCTACCCCAGAGGGATGGAAGGCTGAGTTGACCTAGGCGGCTGGTTACACACTGAGATGGTTTACCTGCCCGCAGATACCTGCCCATTCATGTACTAACCCAGCCCGGTCTAGAGCAACTTCATTGATCGGATACAATGCGTTACCACTACGCCATGCTGCCAACCCATACCAATGTGGTAATCGCAGGTAATCTACAGGGCAGTGGATACACGCGAATGCTTGTGGTATGTGCGTCGCACACAAGCATAGTTTAGCACTTTAATGAGTGATATTTCTGAACATTTTTGTGATGATTTCTGTGACCTTTGGTGCTATTTGAGTGTTATGTATTATGTTTTATCGTGAATTTTTATGTAATCTTTGTTTCTATATTTTGCATCTGCTGCCACCATATAAAATGCATGATCAGTGACTTATTCTGCCTGTTCTTCCTAAAGAACTGCCACGTTCAGTTCATCTTTATCTGCATAAACAACTTACTGACAGAACACATTGAAAATCTCCCAAGTTATCACTCTCCCACCCCCAGCCTCGATGTCATCTGAATGATCTGACCAGTTCCTTTTCATTCCAGTTCGCCTTTTCATGTAAGGACCCATGCTAATATCTGCATCTGCATATGTTCTGTATCTCTGGAAAATATAGGCTACTCTATGATGAATAGTAACTTTGGTCTTATCTCACACCATTACCAAGATAAAGCAACTTATTGGATGTAAACACTAATACTAATGTTCCCTACCCCTTTCTCATCTCACCCTGCAAGCTGCCAGGACTTTCGAATTTCAGGAATACCTTGAAAATCCTGAAACTAGAGTCCTTCATACCTTTAGGGCACTGCTGGTAAGAACCTGTTGATATTAGTTTGCATCGTTTTGATACAGTACAACGGTGTGACAGACAGACATGCAGACAGATAGACACAATTGCCATATCTGATACAGGGTTTTTGCTATGCAGATGTCCTCTAAAAATTAATATCTGAAGTAACTACATCTGTTCTTTACTCATTTGCACTTTGTTGATGTCTTCTTTTGTCATTCAGCCAGATAGAGGTAATTATTATGCTGCTGTAAAATGTGCCAGCCGGCTGGTATGTGGTAAAAGTTACTGGAGTGCAGAATTAACTTTAGTGTACCCAAGAGGCTTAGCCACAAGGTGACTCAGCACATTTTACTAACTAGAGATGGATATTCAAACCACAAGCCCCACTTGCTAGAATCTGTTTTGAATTAGCTGTGGAACATGTTGTACAACAAATTTGCAACAAGTCATGGAAAAAGTGCACAAAAGAGTGAAGTCCTTTTTTGGGGGATCTGAGGGTAATAAAAGTAACCTATACTCGATACGAGCATAAGGGCTGCCCGAGCTGATCCCGGTCTCTAGGCAGTCAGCCCACAGGTGACATAGCCATAGACCTGGTGGTAGGCTGCCATTACTTTCCACCAGGCCCATGGCGAGAGCCAGTATAATGCTGTACGGTTTATTGTGCAATTTATTTTCTCACAAGTCAGATTGGTACAGCCAGAATTTACATGTTGAGTTTAATTCACCTCCGCGTGATTCTTGCCACCCTTATTAATTCAGCTAGGGGATGTGTGAACGGGAAGGTAGCACAGTAAGCTCTCCCAGTGGGGTCTGGGGCAAAATCTTAGCCACAAATACATTTTTATTTGTGCATTTGTGATTTTGAGTTTGAAAATCTTATCTGGTGGTGATGTGGTTGGTCGTTTAGCTCTGTTTCAAAGTCGTCAATAAAGAGGTCCGAAACCGCGGTTTTGGTTCGGTTCGGTTTTGCTAAATAGTTAGGTTTTGGTACCGTAACAATGCTGGTTTCTTTATGCAACGTTCTATGGTTCTGGAGGATGTCTATCAAACTTGTCAAACTCTGATCAAATCTTTCCACCTCTGTCCCCTCAGTTGGCTATGGAGCCACAAGTTAACATTTTGTAGCAAACGTCTCTAGTGCAAATCTGGTACACCAGGGTCAGAGGTTACTATGTCAAGGCAATATCAGTGCATTTGATCTGACAGTACTTTCTACCCCTGCGCTGTGTTGTGGCTATTTATAGCTCGATGTCACGTCACATCTATCACATCATGTGACGTTGACGTCTGATCATAGACAGTCGTTAAAACTGTACTCAGCACATTGATACTACTACTACTACTATACAGTGCCCCCATAATGGTGACTGAATAGGCTGCTGTAACAGAGATTTATGTTTTCCTTACATCAGGTGACTGTCCATAGTAGGCTGGTGAGTGAGTTGGCATAATGTTGGTCAGACATGCACTTTAACCCTTTTCAGCATTAAAAATGCAGAAAGTACTTCCCGAGCCGTAAGACCCATAGGGCGGCGCTGATTTTTGTGTGTTCCTTATTTCTCAGCCAAGCACCAGTTTACACTGCAAGACCACAGATATGGGGCTAGTGCATCGCACAATGTGTCAATTTTTGTCCGAGCTTTTGCTGGTGCTCATTGTGCTGTGACCTGGGCGGCTGGTTACATACGTGATGGTTTACTCGCTTGCTGACGGTCACCCATCCATGTACTAACCGGGCTCGGCGTTGATTAACTTCGTTGATGTGACCAACGACATTACCAACTAAGCCAAACCGCCGCCCTTTTCAGCATCGTGAGAAATTCTGATTAAAGTGCCCAAACACTGCAGAGCTTTGATGAACAGAGCTTTTGAATTGTGGAAAAAATATCAAGAGTCGGGCCGTATTTTGGACACGGACGATTAGAATTGGTTTTCTGGGATTTCGCTTTATGTTGAACTGTAGTCTCGGGTTATTATGGGGCTGTCCTTTCTAGAAGGAGGCCCCATCATGTATCGATCCTGTCTGTCTGTCTGTCCGTCCGTCCGTCTGTCCCGTGCCTACTTCTTTTTACATATCGTTTTAGGTACGTGAGCCTTAACTCGTACGGAAAACGAAATTCCCAACTGCAAGGACGGCCCCATAGCGGGCGGCCCATCAACGGCCGCACCCTCTTGTTCAAAGTGTTTAATGATGAAATTATTCATCATTATTCCTTCCAGTTTATTCAAGACAGGCTGATATTAACTTTGAAGAGTTTAAGCAGCCGCGAAAGACATTTTTGTTTGGGTTTTGAGATTGTGGTCCATTCTGACTAACACTGTTGATTTTCTGCTCTTCAGGTTTTCTTACTTACTTGCTTGAGAATTATTTCAGCCAGTTTTTTAGTGTTTATTTTATTGGGCAGAGTTGCTCTTGCAGCACAAGCTATTCCGCCTATACACTACACATTTTTCTGTAGCGTAGTCTGTCTGTCTGTTACGTTTGTGTCCTTTGTTTAAACCTTTCAACCGATTTAGACACCACTTGGCAGGTACAGGGAAGATTTCGGGATGGACTGAGCCCCCAGCCAAAACATGCAATTGCAGATTGCTGCTGCCACCTGCCGAATCCAAATGAGTAGTTGATTTCAAGTTGTGCCAACTTTCTTTGGTCTCTTTTTAGTTTGTGAAGATTTTAGTCCGTGTTATTAATTGTCTCAGGGCCTACTATACATTGATTTTGTGACATTACCAGATTGAGCGAAAGAGCACCAGATTGGCTACTTTTTTGGCAGTCGTTGGTGCCCTGAAATTTGGCTTCCGCTCGTTGCTTGCATTTTAGGCTACTTTTTTAAATCTCTAGCTTCCGCTGTTGGGCGACATGACTTTCAAACAAGAAGCCCTGCTGTCGCTAGGGTGGGCCGACTGTACCGCCTATGTTCGAAGGCTAGCGTCCGACTTCCGGTCGCTGAGAGAAAGCGATTTCCCAGCGTTGACTACAGTAACACACACGCTGTGTTAACGCTGCTATCGAACGCCAGAATCAACGCTAGGATAGGATACGGCAATTCGGCGCACGTGGATGATAATCGCCGGCTCGTCTGTCATTTCAGTTACCGTTATAGTTATCGTTCACGTGGTAAACGACGTTGGCGGCCAATTTGTGTCTACGGGTTTTTCTATGGTCACGGTCGTCCGCTGATTACCCCACTAGTAAGTAACCCGTTTGGCCCTTCCCTTTCCCCCTCACAGTCTGCCAGGCTTGCAGTGTATGTTTTAGCCTGCCTGAGCCCAATGACTACGCTACGCTGTACGGCGGGCGCGGAGTTGTGATTTAATGTGAATAAATCGAAGAGCGTCTAGACTCGTGCAGGGGTCGACGGCCTATGCGCCTATACATTGCCTAGCCATGGTCTTTCTCCCATGCAACTAGCAAGCGCCTTCTTAATGTCGTCATAGTCTTTTGCAAGCTAGAGATGCTACTGTCGTTAATAATTTGTTAAACTTTTATCGTCAATGTCATGGCGTGCCGTTTCGATTTTAAGCGCCCCCCATTGGTATCAGTATTGTTGCTGTCGCATGCTAAAGCTTCGCCAGACGTTACACGTTCATGTGACGTTTTTTCGTCTAACGGCCCTCCTCTCCATTAAGCCACGGTACGCTGGCCGGCTCACGGCTATAGGCCTAATAATTTCATACACGTATTATGTATACACAACGTAGTAACGCAACATTCGATGTCAGCACCGACTGTGTCTAGTGCGCGTATATTAGCGGTTGAGTTTTTTTTCCTCCGTCGAGGACTGAACTTTGCCTAATAGTTCTTGCTTACTAGAACGGACTGAACATAGTTCTGTGGTCTTACAGACAGGCCGAGAGGACCGTAGCTTAGACACGTGGGACCCCGGGCCGCACTGCCTCGAAAAGTGAAGATCCCGCCGACTTGAAATATACCAGAAAAAGTGTCAATACGCATCCACGCAGGTCAGTTCGACACATTTTTGACTGGGTTCAAGTATTTGATTTTACCATAAATGAAACGAGTAGTGCATTTTAATAGAATTTTAGAAGCAAATTTGATTGTAAATGTGGTGTTTTTGCTCCGCGCGCGCTACACTCTTGATCTGTAGTGAGGAGGAGTATATGACACCAGTGCAATGAATATTGATGACCGACCGACCACGTGATTTCATGGTATATTTCAAACGACCATATCTCAGCACCCGATCATCCCATCCGATCCGATCCACTTCCGGTTTGGTTCCAGGATAGAGCTGGGTTATTCGGGCGTGGAGAATCAAATAGACCGCACCCTGCGCCCTGATTCTTTCTGAGACTTTGGCGCTTTATAAATCATTTACTTACTTACTTACTTACTTAGAGCGACAGGATTCTGATCGGGGTAATGCTCGCGGAGTACATTAAGGCGCGTACGGAGTGACGTAACTGAACTGAACTGACACGCTTTAATTTTCGTCGAACTGACCAACTGGCAAGCTGTAGCGCATTACAGTAGGCACCGTCTAACGGCGTACGTGACTGGGCACACGTACGCGTCAGCCAATGACCAATGGGCTCGCTGTGCTCTCCCATTGGTCATTTCGTCAAGAAAACCGTGTCAGTTCAGTTCAGTTACGTCGCTGTGTTCTCGCCTTTAGATTGCTAACGATGTAGCAGCTTTGAGCACGTTTAGAGCGACAAAAAGGTGGCGTGCCTTTAGACCTTTTCGTGAAACGTATTGTGGACTTTGGAGCCCCTGGGAAACTGCCCATCGTGTCCTTTCCTAAACCCCGCCTTCTTCATTGCTGTGATTATATAACGTCCGTGAAAGACAAGCGTGTTTTGGCGGCGCGGGCGCGTGACTGGGACACGCGTGACTGTTTTTTAACAGCGTGCGTTGCAAGAAAACGTCGTCGATTGATTGTTTTTTTTCCCGATGCACTTGGGCGAACCCGATACACCAGATAGCCTATTTTTATCGGCTTGGCTGGGACATGGCAGAGTTTTTTCACAGCATTGCAAAGGTCGCTTTTACAGTAACACTGCTCTGGTATGTATATACTGTTACTCCCTGCGGCGATTATGGTGGTTACTATATCGGGGTCTCTGGCGCTGCGTCTACATCCATACGATATCACGATATGTTTGTGAAGTATAGGCCTACAGTTTCGTTTCATGGTCACCGTCTAGGGTGTAGTATGCGAGTATAACTAGGCAAAATACGCTATATATAGGCCATTGAGTTTTGGCTCAAAATACACTGTAACTTAAGCCTTGTTCATAGCGACAAACTCAACTCAGCTGAACTCAACTCAACTCACTTAGTTTTCCAGACCAGTGCGAGGAATAAACAAGTAAATATTTGCCAGCAAACGATGCAGTGTCGTGAAACTACAATGCCGGCACCTAAACGTCTTCGTTTACACAAAGCTTCGCGCGTAATTAAACTATATGTCCTTGTTCGTAGCGCCGCGCTAGAAACGGCTTTCTTCGGCATGTTTCTTTTTCTGTATCTCTGAACAAAATAAATAAGGAAATCAACGCAACAGCTGTACGCTTTCTTACACTGCATCGAGCCATATTGGAGCTATAATGTTTGTATTAGCGTGGGAAATTCCACGCGCGGCAGCGCGGCGCTCTGCTATTAGTCCACTGCTTGAAAGGTGAGTCACTGCAGTTGAGTTGAGTTGAGTTTGTCGCTATGAACACGGCTTTAGTCTTAATGCGCCTAGATAGCGACGTAACTGAACTGAACTGACACGATTGAACTGACCAATGGGCAAGCAGGGCGAGCCCGTTTGTCATTGGTTGACGCGTACGTGAACGTAGTCAGTAGACCACCGGCGCCGTTAGACGTTGCCTGCTGCAATGCATTACTGCTTGCCCATTGGTCAGTTGGTCAAAGATTAAACCATGTCAGTTGTACAGTTCAATTATAGGGAGTTAACACGATCCAGCAAACGTCCAGCAATTAGCTCGTGTATTTTGAATACATTTGCTGGAAGTTTTTTTGGACGTTTGCCGGATCGCGTAAACACCCTATTACTGGTACATCGATCTGTGCGCCCCTTTATACACCCCGGACAGTGATTTAACTCCGGACGGTCGTGTGGCCTGCACTGTTGTTCGTGGTCACGCTTCACCACAGATGTGATAAACGTTTACAACGTTTACAAAAATCCTTGTAAACGCGTTTATTGTTTTGCCAACGTTTATCTCAATAAAAATCACATGAGCGAAACGAAGCAAAATTATGACAACGACGAAGATAATTAGTGGACAGACAACTTAACTTAGTTTACACGTAGCTATAAGATTAAAGTGAGTGAATTCTGGGCACTTTTGTAAAACGGTTGTCACAGAACTGGAGTAAGACATTCTTTGACAATGAAAAAACTTTTATTGTAATTTGGAATTATCCAGATAATAGGCCTAATATTCAAACTTATACTCTGTGTATACGTTTACTTTTAGTTTACAAACGTTTACAATCTTTTTCCTAATAAACGCGTTTATTAACGTTTAGGAGACAGGCAGTACGAGTGTGACCGTTGAATAGAATGCGATAGGATTCGCATTCACTTTCGTCTGGCAAATGGAGTGAAAATTGAAAGTTTAATGAAAAGAAATCAAGCGAAAACTAACTTGATAAGCATCAGCTCGACAATTTGGTCATTTGTTTGAATAATGTGTACTTTTGAACTTTATGTAGGCCTATATTAGTATTTGTTCTCTCTCGTCTTGTCTGTCTGGTACTGTCGGTTTTTTGCTGGTATTGTACTTTTTTATTCTGTATTTGTATTTGTATTTGTCTTCTACCTGAGTGGCGAATAAACATATTTAATTTGTGATGGCTATACAGTACAGTACAGCGTGCGGAGCATTGAAAGCAGTAAAGTAGAAGACTGCATGTGAGTGCTATGAAGCAAAAATACTCCACAACATTTAGCATTAACAGAATGCGGGTTGACTCGTGTCCTATAGATCCTCAAAGCTGGCGCGGAGGGCACCTGCGGTTTCTGAATGAATTATTTTGACAGCCGTTCGTCAGTCAGCTAATAAATGCAGACTGCATAATGACAATGCAAGACAAGTCGTATTTGACAGGCCCGCCCGCAGTGCCGTGTCACACGTGCTGGCTGTATGCTGTATCGTGTAAATATATGTTACAATGTTGTGTTTATGGTAGGCCTACGTCTGGTTGTCTAAGTCTTTGTTCAATCCATCAGTATAGCTGTTTGACTGGATAGAGGGACGTAGCCGGAAGTGTGAATTGGGGGCACGCCTTCTTTCTCGTTTTTTGATTTTTTTGGATATTTAGTCGGCAGGGCCCCCAAACTGGGGCATCGCACCGACGGGCTGTGGTGTGTGAACAACTTGCCCAAGGTTGTTACTTGAGAGTGCAGTGGTTAGGGAT
>Ga0209454_1003622_pt1 | contig 11163 bp, 9 predicted proteins | sample WorMetHERISLAND1_2_FD_187400 | JGI IMG/M metagenome (GOLD analysis project Ga0209454, IMG submission 187400) | Marine gutless worms symbiont microbial communities from Max Planck institute for Marine Microbiology, Germany - Olavius geniculatus... | ecosystem: Host-associated > Annelida >...
ATTTTACATATATTTTACATACATTTACACATTTATACATTTTACATATATTACTCATATTATATTTCATTTTTTTAAATCGTGTTTTTTGATTATTTTATTTTGCTATAATTTATAGAAAACAATGTGGTCATGTGACGGACAAGTTGTAGGGAGGGCCTATAAAATATTTTCGTGCATCGTAATTTTGTGTAGCCTGACCCTATACCGTGATCATGGGACACTAAACAGTAGACCTATCTGTGACAGTAGCCAAATCGACGGACTATACTGGATTCTTGGCAGGCTCGTCATGTGAAGAGCCGGGTGACCCGGGTCCGAAGCACTATGAGGGAAAGAAACCTCATCTTGGGCCTTCCCCTGGCTACCTTTGGAGGTCTGAGGGGCATCGGACTGCGAGTGGACTCGAGCCGCCCGCTTCTTCCTAGTTTTCATAATGTGATGGGGACAGAACTTTAATTTTCGTAGTTAATTTCCAGGCCGGGCCTGCAATAGACCCTCGCCCGCTGTCGAAAAGAACTGGCTGAAGTCTGCCAAAGACCGCAATGGCGGGCGTCAGCGTCAGCTGCGCTATGAACGAGCCCTGGCTGAGATACAGCCGTAGAGCAGTATATGTGACTTTGTGATTAGGCTCAAGTAATAGTGCAATGTAAGAGACAGATGTCACAAATGTGGTGCTGTATCGTACAGTTTTTTTTATCGTTTGAAGTGAACCTTATCGGTATTATGATTGTTGATTTTCATATTTTCGTCATGTGTTTGTATCATGATGTTGATTTAAGCAGATAAAGCATCCATTTGCTGGACTTTGGTCATAGTTAGTAGATATCTTCTAATCATGATTTTGGCTGACCGAAAGCTCATGGCTTTGGCACAAACTTATCTATGGCCTATCCAACAGTACTGTCGCCGACCTGTTCTCCCAAAATAGGGGTCCCAACCCGAAAAAACATAGGCATTGAACTGATCCCTCATTCACAGTTGCTGGCCTTCAGACACCGGCATACATTCAGCTTTCCTTGGCGACAGCTGGGCTTCTTGTCACTTGCTTGCAACTGTCTGACAGAATAGGCTAGGTGACGCCAACTGTTCATTGTGTTCACTCATGTCTCGTCTCGGTTCTTGCAGTTGGTCGTCACACTGCACACTGTGGAGTGAAAACAGCTGCACAAGATCTCCAATGATATACTTGCTGCTCCATCTCGCATCCAGGCCTAGTCACAGTCGGAAACACTGGGAATACATTCGCTTGCCAGACATTTGTCCTGCAAAGTACAAAACAAAACATTCGTCCCTCACTCTCAACGCAATTTTATGCAACGCACGCACCGATGAGTTCACGTTCGTGGCAACAATACATGCAACTTTTTGTAACAGTGAACTTTTTCCTTTAGTTCAACTGTCAATACGGTCTCGCTTAGGGCCTACTATCACAATAATAATATAACATTATTTTCCCACAAAAGTTCGCTTCATGCCTTAAAGCACTGGCAGCGACACTGGCCATTAAAACTTAAGCTTATGATTCTGCGGAACCAACCATCTCCATTTCAGCATTTTGGCCTGTGCCTGTGTTTCTGTTTATTTTAGGCACTGTCATTCTCGCAGTCGTATTTTAAGCTTTCGGAATTTCGTCGCATTCATCACAATAAACTGAGTGACCAGCTTGCAAGTCATACAGTTACTATCAAGAACCCTGACAACGCTTTGTCGTGAATTCACCACCGAGATGAATTTGCCAATTTCCTTAAATTGGGGAAATTTGCAAATTCAGCTATCTGGCCCAGTCTGACAAATTTCTGTTACAAATTTTTTCAGCAATCATATCACAAATTATACCTAGGCTACCGCCTTCCAAAATTGCCATTTACAATGACATTGCAAATTTTGGGAATAGGCTAAATTTTATAAAAACAGAGTGTGCCTATCAGCAACATATTCGTACTAAAAACTAGAAATTTGGAGCAGAGCCCAACGTGAGTCCGCCCGGCGCCGTAAGTCCGATTGGGGAAAAAATTAGGAGGTTGAAATTCCCCTCTTAGCAAAGTCACGTGGATCAAACTCAAATGTAGCATACGCAGAACACTTGTTGTCGACCTCGGGTGAGTCACCAGTTTTTTGGTTCAACGCAGTATAATTGCGGTTAATAACACCGTTTTCTGCTTGTTGATATTTCTATGTGTTCCAGAGATATTTGCGGTCAAATTCGAAAGTTGTAAATCACGTTGAATTTTTGACGTTTTTGCCCTCCCAAATTCTAAAGGGACGGTGCCACCCCCCAAAAAATGTTGTACCCGTTTTATCACTCCCACTTAGCGACAGGTCAAGTGGCAGAGTTTCGTGGGGCTAATCCCTCTCCCCCAAAGGCGTGCATTTAGTGAATTTTAAGCCAATTTTTGCCCCATCGTAAAAAATTTTAAGCGGGACCCGCGTCTCCAGTGGGGGTGCGCTAGTGCGTATAAAAATTTGGCGGCGCAGCACCTTCTAGGGAGCCGAAATATGGTCTTCCAAAAAGTTGATCTCAGTGGCCTCTAGACCCTCGTAGTTTGTAGACCAAAGTTCACGAAACTTTTTTGCCAAACGCGGGAGGAATCGCTGTAGGTCAGGTTCTTGTCCAATTTCGAATACCTTCATCCATTCTGAATATTCGCCATCAAAGTTTGAAGTCGTCTGAAATCACACCAAATTTTGCATGTTTTTGGCCCCTAAAATTTTTTGGGAGGGCCTTCCGAAATTTTAGACCCAGTTTTCAAAATTCAGGCTAGTAGGCTACTGTGACCACGGTGCAAAAGTTCGCGCCGATCAGCCGGCGGAGCTCGGAGATTCCGTGGCAAAAAAATAATAAATAAACTGCAGTAAAACATAAGTCTGCTCCGAGTTTCAGGGCGAACTAAATATGCAGATTATAATACCTTCATACACGTCCATTTCTTGTAACGAGTATTGTAGTCAGCAAACTCCTTACACCATCGAATGTATTCTGTCAGCCAAATGCTTCGGACATCTTCTCCGTACTGGCAATCTACATCAAAAGAAAAATTGCCATGCACGCTTTTTCACATTATTTCTATACTCCTTATTAGCACTTTTGTGATCTTTTCACTGCTTAGTTCTACTCACGTAATGCAATTCCCAAACCACGAGGCGCGCTGATCTCTTCCAATGAGCCCTGAGCCAGACACCAGCTTGCATTGTGAGACCACGGATACGGAGCTAGTGCATCGCGCGGTGTGCCTGCTCATGACCGATGATGACCCAGCTTCGGCGCTTTTGCGGGTACGTCTACCCATGGAGGGATGGCCAGGCCGAGTTGACCTGGGTGCATGGTCTGGTGATGTACCAAGACGGTTCACTTGTCCGCAGACAGTAACCCATTCACATACTTACTAACCGGGGCCGGCGTATAAAGAGCAACCAAGTTGATCGAAACCAACGTGTTACCGTTACACCATGCCACTACACAACTGCATCAAGTTTGACCTATTTCCTTAATTCTTTTGCCGACATAGACTACTCTGCTGTAGGCCTAAATTTGCAATAATCGTGTGATCACTGGAGATGGAGTCTGACCAGACATGGTGACGTGGTGTTCAACCGGCACTGCAGGCTGTGATGACGAGGTGTATGCAGGTGAACCTAGAGTGCAGTAGAAACTGCCGCTGTGCTGCGACGAATTCACTCGCAAGATCACCAAGCCGCCGTCAGACGACACCACGTAATTGTCGTCAGTAAGTACATCCACAGGCCGCCAGCTGCTCGCCGTGTCGCCACTGTGTTTTGAGAACATCCAAGTGACGTCATCGCCCGCGGCACGAGGATCCCGACAGTCGGAAGTACAGTTGAGATGCACTGCCATGCCGGGTACAACGGCTTTATGAACGTAGCGCCGTCCTGCGTTATAATCAATCAATCTTTATTAAGCACAAATTTAAAAATAAAAACACACACGCAATGGAACAGAATTATAAGAAGCCGAAAAGTATACAAAATTACGTAAAAGTAGGTCTACTAGCTAGGTGAAAATGTTGAAAACTACAAACCGAGCAAATCAACATAACACCAGAAATTAAGTCCTTCTCAACTCGCGAATGCTGGTATGTGCCTCGGATATACGTGACACCTGGTATCAAGACGTTTCGCCACTATGACGTTTCGCCCCCAGGACGTTTCCTCTGTAATTCGTGACGCATTGCTGGCAGTTACTCGATCTAATTAAAATACGACACTTTCATTGGCTACAGTCGAAACAAGTCACAAACTGCATCACGCCACCACTCTCAGTTTTCGATGCAAAAAGTACTCGATGCAAAAAGGAAAATGGTCAAAGCTAGCCTGTGAAGGTTAGAACAGCCATGACCATGACTACACTGACTAGGTAGGCTATACAGAGACAACACATGATGGCAAGCAGCATTACCTGACGTGGTTTGTTCACGAACTGTCCGCTGACCATTCCAAGTGTCAGACGGCATTGCAATAACACGATTTTGTTAAATACAATGCAGATGTCATGCAATATGGTATTCGAAGACGAAAATGATTTTGTAACAAGTCTTACTTTGACAGAGAGACGGGCACTTTTGCAATGCGTCAGTAGCATTCACGGCTGCAGAACCGCTGCAATACAAAACATCTGTCAACAAGAAAGCCCAGATGTCGCTAAGAAAGACGCACTACAGCCTACAGGCCTACAGTTCCTGTTGCAGTACTATCCTTGAAGGTCATCCAAGGTTGATGATTTTCATTTCATCTGAAAGAGCGTACTAGTGATTGATAGTAGGCTAACTTTGGCCCTGTCTCTCACTATTTCCGAGATATGGCCATTTTTACGCACATTTTTTCTATCCTCTTCATTCAACCGCAAAAACTTGAAAATGTTCCTCTTGCACTGCAGTCTGCATCCTCGAAATTTTGTACGCAGAGAGTCTCGACACAGGGCTAATTGTTCGTGCAAAAAGTTTTCCACTACAACTTAACGCTTACTTAGCCACAGAACATCCGTTACATACAGATGACAGACACATCGTGCCGTAAACGCCCACAGCGTAGCTGTAGCCGTCAAAACAAGAAATTTGAGCTAATGCTCACGAGACGCGTGAAAGCCTATAGCAGTTCCTGTTCGCAAACTGTCAGTTTATCTCCAGCCATTTCGTCGCAGTTCATTCTTAGAGTGCAGCCGAAGATCGCAAAAATCAATTAAAAAACCCGAAGTTCAGGGTCTTTTAAAGTTGTCGATGTTGATATACGACCGAAAAGCTCGTCACTAGTGCTTATTGTGATGGGCAGCATGCCGATGCCTATCTGCAGCCGTTTTGACGAAAGACTGGCATACAATGGTAAAGTAACAACTTTTATGGGGGTACTGCTCTTTGATGCCCTCGTGCGCAGGTTTCCTTGAACCTAAGAAATCGAGACTTGCACCGTCGAAATCTACGTTCAATGCTGAAAATTTCATACGCAGCTTCTCCATGTCTATCTCAATAATTGATTTCGGCGCAATTCGCTCTTGAAATGTGTCTCACAGCCCGAAATCTCAAAAAAATCCATAAAAACCCCTATTTTGGCGTTCAAGGTCATTCAAAGTCATTGAATTGAGCGCCAATCGAGAGCCAGAATTGCGATGGCTAAGACGCGCTTAAAGCAGTAGCTGCTTTCGCGCGTTATTAGTCCTCGATGTATTTACCATACAGTAGACTCACTAAACAGGCCAGCGGCCTGTATTTGATGAATGTAGCCTACTAGGCTACCCCCGGTCAGCTTTAGAACAAAGTCAGAAAACAACCTTCATTTGCGACCTTAGAGGATGTGATGGCCGATTACCGGATTAGTGTTTTGGATAAGCGAGATGGGCGGGCTAATAATTTCTGTTGCGCAGCACGAGACTGTGCATTATAATATGACAGTCAAAATCAGAACGTTTGCAGTCTGCACATTACTGTAGACACTGCATCAATCAAAAGCGCGAAATCACCGGGTGTTCTTAGAGTCGACGCGTTGACACGTGGCTGAACCGACGTCCCAGAAACAGTACGGGTCGGCGTCGCAATGCGTACAGTAGCGGTAGCTAGCACACTGTTCAGCATCTAACTGAACTACGGCAAAGTCGCTCGTCAGATACAACCATTTCCTCTAACAGCGCACAAACAAATTATATGATTATTCATGGAAAACTGTGACATCGCGATTATTAGCTTACAGCATCACTAAACTGCCGTTTAAAATTAAAAAAAAAACTACTCGTCATTTTAGTGATTATTATTGTAACTAGTAACACATATTGGCCAAGTGCCGACGCATTATGCGGCCGTCCACTTGACCTTTTATCCTTTGAGCTGTTGGCACACCGGTTATTCCTGTTCACCACAATTTTGGTTTCTGTGTGCATCTTCGTTTTCAAGTTAAGAGCCAGTAAGAAACGAACGGACATACCAGACGGACGAGCAGGACACGGAATGCGGCCACTTAGCATAATAACTAAAGTGGTATGGGCGTACGTGGCCTACTTATGAACGAAAGATAACAAAATCACAAAAGAGTTTCTCAATGGAAGTCATAATGAATCAAAAATTCAAGAAGACCATCGAAAAGATACGTAGATGTAAGCCTACTGTCTTCGAACTTTCTAAGTTTGGGAAAACATCAGGAAAACCAAGACGGCGAGACAATGAATGACACTGAGTGACACCGCACATTATAATTTTATGGCGAATAAGGATTGTCAGTACCTGCTTAACGGTGTGAAACTGCATATTCCACACGCTGACAGGGGCGTCATTGTGGTTGAAACTCGAGAAAGGTTTCCACACTGACACAGTGCGATGAGCGTAATGTCCGCTGGCGTCCGTGAAGATTAGAACTCTGTGCAGCTCAGCATGGTCTGCATCCACACATTTGTAGCATGGCTATGCCTGCTATGCCTTCATTATTTTCCACATCCTATACTTTCAGCCTTCAGGTCCCTCTTAACCATTTGAATGAGACGATAGAATCAAGCATTAAAAATATCTATTATTTTCGTCAAGTTAGGTCAAACGATTTGACTATCGAGCTTACAAAGAGACGCGCATGTCGTGCGTGATCAAACGATCAAAGCATTTTCAACAACAAAGCCTAGCTGTCGCTAGGGAGGACGCGCTACAGCCTATACTGTTCCAGTTGCACTAAACCTTCAAGGTCATCCAAGGTCGATGATTTTTATTTCATCTGAAGGGGCGTATGCCACTTCCTATTAGTGATTAATAGTAACCTTGGCCGTATCTCTCACCGTTTCTGAGATATGGCCAGTTGTGCGTTAAAAACTCACATTTTTCCTATCCCCGCCATTTAAATCGCAATTTGAAAATTTTCGCCTTGAATTAAATGGCTGAAATTTTGCATGCCTGAGTTTCACATACATAGGTAATATTCGTGTGAAAAGTTTTCCCCTATGGCCTAAAGCTTAGCCACAATACATCCGTTTATACAGACAGACGGACAACACATCGTGCCAAAGACGCCTTACAACATAGTTGTAGAGCGTCAAAAATCACGTCATAAAGCACTATCTGAATTTGTTATTACACTACACACACCCTAACCTTTCCGGTAGAGGTTTAAAATTGTACTGGATACAGCAAAGTCGACGGCAAGCCGGCTGAACGAGAAATTCTTGGAGAAGAAAGCCGGCTGATTGTTGTGTGATTTGACGACATCAAACATGAGCTGATGCGACTTGATAAACGACAGCGTACTCGTGACGAACGCCTTTGAGCTTCCTACACACTGAATACATAAACGTCAGTGAAGAATAACGAGCACTTTTTACTACTGCAGACTATTACTAACTACTACACAATCAGCCAAAAATGGAGCCGCTTTGCTTTACTGTTTGTAACTTTAGAATTATTGGTCAGATCGGCACCAAATTTGGGAAAATTAACGTTCCTTCATTCTTAACATTAAAACATAGGCCTAACTTTTTGAATCACTTTTGAAAAACAAAGTGGCTTTTGTTCCCTGATCCCCTGTCGTAGGTTCCCCTCATGCTCTCCTTCTCCACTTACCTTTTTATTTTCCCTTTATTTTTCTTTTTCTGTCCCTTTCCTAGGGCCTTTCCTTAAATTCCGACGAACTGCCGTAAGCCGTCGGTTTCAGGACTTTCTGGGCCTGCAAAAAAGCTTAGTTATGTACGATCCTGTTTGACGTTTTTTATTATTCCTCTGTGTAGGTGATTTAGATACGCGTAAGACTAGGTATTTAATTATACCGACTCTCCCTAAACGGCTGAAACACCTTCCTCGACTTCACGAGTTCTACGCTGTGGGTTTCCAGATTTTAGCCGGTGGGGAGGTGGCTCGCTGTCTTCATTTCCAAGGACTCACTTCAGCTCTCAGCCTTCGGCCTCGATTTTTGGCCCTTCGGCTTCGGGCCTCAGTCCGCCACTCTCGAACTCCAATTTCTGGCTTCGTCTACGAAGTTACGAACAGAATTCAAAGAAGAAGTGAAATTTATAGGCCTACTTGTCCAGGTCGCGGTGTGGGCACGTCACGTTCGTTGACTGGTAGCCAGGCGGACTCGAGCCGCGCCTGTGCGACCCAAGCTCCGCTGTCCAACACGCTATCAATGCTTGCCAGTGAGTAGCCGCAGACCGCTGAACCTCTGTCTTCATTACTGTGCCACACACACACACACGCACCCCCGGGTTCAACGAGAAGTGATGGACGAATGCGAGCTAAAGAGCGAAGGTGTTGCTGGCACGCATTTAAGTGGCCGTCCGCCTAGTTGCCGAGGGTCGTATAGGCGCCCACACGAGTCATTTTCTGGAGGTTTTAATGCCCGATGACTTTTGACGTTTGACCTTTTACCTCTTAAAGTGAAAGATGGCAGCTGGTCACGTTTATAATGTTTCATTAAAGCTGCGGAAATTAACGATTAATCACGCGATGATTGACAAAATATTTATCGATCATTGGTATTTAATACTTAATCAATGAATGTTGTTAACGCCTATTAAAATAACGTGAATTGTTTGGCCTGCCAGTTCTAGACTGTGTCCCAAAAAAGCATCCCCGACATTTTCGACTATAACTTGAAAACCCATTAATAGACTTTGATAATGTCGGGGATGTTTTTTGAGACACGGTGTAGTTTATAATAAGTCGACGTCGTGTTACTAACTTGGTAGCTACGACTCTGCGTTTTCCCGACAACATTTAAAAACATCGTCTCACTGATCAGTTTTGAGTCACTGACATCTTAATCACTTTTCTGAATTGAAAGAACGAAACTGCTACCTGTTCGCCAAGAACAGTGCATAGAAGAGTTTAAGCGACGCGTTGTACTGAACGTCATCTGCCGGGCAGAAACAAACACAGCAAAACATCGCAACAAGCACTGTGTAACTGGGTGATCAGACGGATAAACTATTCACAAACGAAGACGCAACATGGCAAGGTCTACCTGCCCCATGGTCGTATTACGTGGGATGGGGTCCGATCTCCAACAACTGGAGTTCTGCGGCCATTTATGACTTTGATCCTATAAGATTAAGCACACTACAGATACATCCGATCGATGGCGTACTTTGTATTTATTGACCAGCTGCGTCACTGAAAGCGCCAGCGAACAACTGGACGCGCGGTGCAGCCGGCAGACATACCACCGTCCGATCAGCCACGCACACTATACTGATTACTATCCATCCGCTGGTGGTATATGTTGTGCTATGTTAAAGGTTGTATAGGAGCATACACGATGTCACATGATTGTAATAGCATACATGCACTTGCAGCCCCAAGAGCAGAAATTTAATTAGGCCTACATGCTAATTATTCTAATACAACTGTGTGCTATACTAGAGTAGACGCCTGCAATGTAAGCTTAGCGATGACGTAGACTACAGTTGAGTGTACGTACGGATTTCGTTGAAATGAACGGGAACACTGGTAGAAGACGCATGGCGAGCACAGACGAGCCTCGTTTTAATGAACGACGTGAATCGATACTGCATGTTCAAACCGGAGCCACCTTCATCATTCTTCACACAACGACGACAACAATATCACAACTCGTACGTCATGTGCGCGTGTGTCATTCAAAACACGGTCTGGAGCGGGATTAGTAAGTGTGACACGAACATATACAATTCAGACAGTTGTTTAACTCTAATTATTCCGCAGTCGTCGACAGTCGCTAGTGTAGGCCTAAAACGCCTACATTGTCGTTCGCTTGTGACTGACGCTTGAGTGCAGTGCACCGGCGGAGTTATCAACACGTTATACCACTGCAGACATAGTGGTAGAGATAGGCAGTACGAAGGTGACGGTGGACGGTTGAGTTGGTAGCCTACGTCAAAGGCACGATCACAGAAACAGACGTGTACAAGCCAAAGATGTTACTTTGTCCTTGTACCTTCATCATATGATCATCGACCCAATCGGCGTAAAAGACAAGTAAAGTTTTCCAGAAAGCGTAGTAGCCAAGCCTTCAAAGTTGCTTGCAGAGCCCGTATGCATGACGCAGTATTTAAGTGCTATTCTCGGGACTAAATCCGAGTTTCGACGGAATATGCCTATCGGGTGCACAGCGTTGTCCTATAGCTAGTTCCGGCAATGAAATGTCTATCCATCTAACTGTCTGTCCCACTCTTACACCCAACTCCAGAACGAGATTATGTCTTATGCAACTAATTACTATAGTTGTGAGGTCAAAAAGACAAAGACAATACCTTGCAGACGCGTGCGACTCGCGAGTAGTAAGTCTTGTCACAGAGTGGCGTCGACTCAAGCGCTAACTCGCGGAAGAAGACGTAGATGTATTGGTCGATGTCAAACATCGCTACGACATAAGCCGGCTCCATCGCTGTATACAAAAGACACAATACTGTTCGCTGATACCTAGACAGTTTATTAGCCGAACATTACAGGCTGAACGGTAGTTCAAGCCATGTGTTAACGGCGCCTTTTCTTTCCTATGGAAAAGCCAAAAATTCGACCCCCACAGAATCAAAACCCCTGATCTGATTGAGATAAAATTTGGCACGGTGGATTATGTCGGCGAGATGACCCCTCACGCAAAATTTCATGTAAATCTGCACAAGGGAGGCTTCTCGGCAAATAGGTGAAATATATGCAAAAATTTTTCTAGTTGTACATACACCTTTTTTCAGAAACTCACCTACAGGTC
>Ga0209454_1003624_pt1 | contig 11161 bp, 8 predicted proteins | sample WorMetHERISLAND1_2_FD_187400 | JGI IMG/M metagenome (GOLD analysis project Ga0209454, IMG submission 187400) | Marine gutless worms symbiont microbial communities from Max Planck institute for Marine Microbiology, Germany - Olavius geniculatus... | ecosystem: Host-associated > Annelida >...
ACTGAATGGTCATTTTATGTCAAGTTGTGTCAAAAATATTAGTACCAAAAATTATCAAAATCTGATAATTTTTTTTCACGTTAAAGTTGAAAATGTTAGGGATGTTTTTTGAGACACAGTGTATAACTCTGAGGCAATTTTAGTGCCCCATCCCAGCCTTGCGCCTCAGAGTGGGCGTGTTTCTCGTAAACATTGTGTGTTACATAAATTTACTTACTTATTTTACCTCCCCCACCTTTTGGTACTTATTTATAATAAAAGTCATGTAGCAAAGTGGTTCATATTTGTTGCAGATATGCTCTACAATACACCACAATTTATTTTGCGTCGCAGTGTAAAAATACAAAATAACCTCGGCTTGAGCAGTGTCACCAGCAGCAGCAGCAGCAGCTTCAGCGGCAGCCAATGGACACTGGTCAACTTTCTCATCCTTTTGCTCATCGGATGCTCTCAAAGTCGCCTTTTCCTCGTCTGACAGGAAGTCCAGCACGAACAGACGAGGGAACGGACTTGATTCCATTGCGTCGGCGTACTGCGTCACCTGCCGCAGGAACTTCCTCTGCGCCAGCTCCAGCAACTCCTGCCAATCAGCGCCAGAAAACAATGGCATTAGTCTTTGTATAGCGACTTTAGTGCTATTTAGTGGTCGTGGATAGCAACAGCGACTGGTCAGTATAAAAACCAGCTGCAGCAATTTGCAAAAGTTCTCTCTAGAAACTCAGCCCAAGCTGTGATAATTCTTAAAAAATATGCTGGTTAAACAAAACCCCAAAACTAGCGTCAATCTGTGATTGAGTAAAGTCAAGTCAGTGGCACGCCTAAAATGGGAAAATGTTGACCTTGACATACATGTGTAAACAACACAATATTTCAGCATGGTTACTAAGAAGTTAAACAGCAGAATACCTGGAACGCCAGCTGGTTGCTGTCCTGTGCTCCTGGAGTGGCTGAATCTGATCGTCTTTCAGCATCAATATCATCGTCTGTCACATACTTCTCGACGGCTTGCAGCAGTTGCTCAAACCCAAGTGGGTTGTCGTACTGGAAGTTGATCTTCTGTGCACCAAGTGATATCATTCCAACCTACCACAACGGAAAACAACTAATACTTCGATAAAGAAACTTAAAAGATCAATAGCTCGTCACTGTAGCTACCTGCTATATGGGATCACAGTGTTACCTGAAACCCGACCGGTACTCGGTTTATCAACCCCAGAAAGATGGCCAGGCTAAGTTGACCTAGGTGGTTGGTCATATAGGCCTACGAGATAGTTTACCTGTCCACCTGTCCAAAAACGTCCAGGTACTAACCGGGCCCGGCGTGGAACAACTACGTTGATTGGACACAATGTGTTAACCACTACAGCATTCCACCACGCCATGCCAATCATCTGACACTTCGTGCATCAAACGATGTTACCTAAATGCTTCGCAGCATAAAGACAATGCTGTCAATCAAATGTCTGGCTATTCAACAAATAATTCTATAAACAGAAGTCTTTACCAATGCTAGTGATTGGGTGACTAGAAGACTTATATACCTTGCCTGCTCAAAAATTTCCCAAAATCACTCTTGGGCCTATCCTGGAGTAACTACAAGTAATTTTCAACAATGAAAAACAGAATACAGGTAGTCAGATGATTTACCAATGAACAAGAAGAGTAGATCCAATTGTACAGAAAATCTTAAACTTTTGCTAAGTTTGGGTTCAGTGTGCACTGCAGTGCGATGCTGGTTGGTTAATTCAAAAGTCAGTAAGTAAGTAGCAAACAAACTGCAAGCACCTCAGTGGTTTCCCAGGTGTTTCCGGTGCCGACGACGACGACGACTAGAGGCAGTCGTAACTGAGTTGCAGCGAAGCGAAACTCCATCAGACAGTTGTCCGACTTAACATACTGAAAAAAACAGTCAAGGACCCCCTGCATCACTAAGCATGGACTTGCTATCACAACTTGTATTCGTAACTTTTTGTTGACCGATTTTCCGCATTCTTTTACTTGTCAAATGAGTAATATGCTTCAAAGCCAATAATTAGTAAAAATCCCATCATAAACGCATAAAAGATGTAGGCTTAATTAACTCTAGAATTTGACTATATTTTACAAAATAGTGTAGCGACACAGTTGGTCCAGCTGCCATGAAACTATTGTCACTGATCCGTGACTGTGTCCGCAGCACTGCAAACGCATAGACATCGGAAGACCTAAGATTTCGACGTCCACCTCCGTCATGAATTGGTGATAGAAGCCTATACATAGATATGGAGTAAGACAGATATAATATAATAGTAGTAACAGCTGTAAAAGCAACCGACACAAATCAAACCTCGTCAGAAGCGCAGACAACCACGACTTTTGCATGTTTCAAGCCGTCAGCAATCTCCTCAAATAACTTGCCCTGAACAAATGCAATCAGAAACTGTCATCCATCAGTACAGTTAATGCAACTACAGTCCACCAACCAATTAAAAGTTAAAACACACCGACACAGCATTACACGTAAAGATGTTTAACTAAATTTTATTCAGCACACTGGAGCAATAAAGGTGCGTACTTGTGCGACGCAACTGATATCCATCCAGCATGAAATGTTCTTCTCCTCCAGACGTTGCTTCAGCTGGCGTGGATCATAGAATCCAAGCGCTCCTTTCACCTGCTTCGTACCTTTCTTGACGGCGTCGTGCGAATTCGACCAACAGTAACTGATGAACACCTTCGGACTGAACAGAACTGGCTGGAAACCAAACGAAAAAATAAATCAATCAATGTTCATAAGTATAAGTTTAAACACAATCAACAGTGTATTAGACGAGTGTAACGAGGCATAACACGCTGTAAACCGTGACGAAACGTATTTATTTCACGGTCGTGATCGACGGCGTGTTCTGCCTGGATGCACGTACAATATACAAACGCAGGGTGCTATCAATTGTCACGCTTGAGTAGAGTGAAGTTATAGGCATTTATAACACTCCAGGCACTATAGTTAGAGAAAGAAGGACTAAGTCAAGAAATAATGCATCCCACTAGTGTGACTACAACAACTACCAGGCCTACAACTACTATGATTTAACACGATTATGAAAGTATGACTACGATTACTATAAGCAAGTAAAACATCAATTTATACACCGCATCAGTCACCCCTGACTACTACTGCTGCTGCTGCTACTACTACTACTACTATTAGGGGCTCAGTGCTACGGCTACAAACCTGTGTTGCAGCTATCTTGCTTCTGATGGAGTCGATGAGTTCCTGTGACTTCTGTGGATATCGCGCAACGGCCGAATCCAACATACTCACGAAGACCTAACACAATTATTCATTCGGAAAACTATTCCTGCATTTTACGTACTCTTGTCCGTAGCCTATTTAAATGCTTTTAAAAATAAAATATTTCTACAGATGACAAAATAAACACGCCGTATATAACTGCATATTTTCCTGAGTTACTTTAGTTTATATACGCAAGTATAATGGCAGGCAATATGTTTTATACAGTATACTCTGCACATATAAAAGTGATAACCGACCTCTATATAAAAAGAATACACAGATTATGTATAAAGTTTGTGAACAGACATATGACTGCACAATACCCGCTAAATTACTCAAACACTGTACATTAAAACATGGCACTCACGATATTTAATTTTGCATATAATATAAATGAATAAATAATAATGCTACATTACGCACAGTTTTAGATTTTTTATTTTACGAAAACAATTTTAAATAATTACAACATATATGAAAAATTAAGATGAAAAATTAAAGATATACAAATCCTAGTATCAAGTATCGATGCAGACAAAAAATTCAATAAATGCTTTTCAATAATGAAACGGACAGACCTCAGTGGAGACTTGCATTCCAATGTCGGTGGTTTTCATCCATGTCTGATTGGCGCCAAGCAAGACGACCTGGATGACCTTGTGCATATTGCACTTGGCCAGGTAGAACATCTTGCTGCTGCGCTCATCGTGTACAAACTCGTTTGACAAACACGCCAGCACTACCTACAACGCCAACGTTCGGCAAAGGTAAAGGCGGTGCATAGCTCTTAATAAAAAACCTATCACAGGGCGATGGAGCGTCACCTGCCATATGGAATCACACAGCGTTAACTACCACCCGACACAGGTGAATGTGTTTTGGCGCAACCCACCGGTAGTCAATTCACCTGGTGCAAAGAGACGAAAGGCTGAGTTGACCTTGGTGTTGGTTATGGTTTACCAGTTCGAAAACAGTCACCCATCTAAGTTGTAACCACCTGATAGTGAACCGATCAGGAGTCGAACCCACGACCTTTCGATCACCGTATGTTACACTACTAATCCACCATGTCATTGCATCAATGCTGCACCAGCGCCGTCGTGGGTTAAAAAAATTGGGGGAAGGCAAAAAAAGTTGCTTTTCGATAGGTAAATCCGCTAGTTTCCCTCAAAGGAGATTATTAGTGTTTAAAATGTCAATTCTGCCACTGATTTCTCCAAAATTGAAATTTTCTGTCAGAAATTGCGTATTTTTGAAAGAATATTTAAGACGAACAACTCAATGTCATGACGCTGATGTGGTGCACTATTTTTAACAACAATAATTCTACTGGTAAATCGTCATCTCACTATAAACATGACAAAATTGCCAGTAAAAATCTAAACATAAAATTTTGATTGTAAACAAAGAACAGGTCAGTTCAAAGAAGTCGTAGTAACAAAATGTCAACACACACAAATAAACACTTTACGGCTATTTAACGGTATATGTGGGTAATTAATGGTCCAGAATAGAAAGATTCTGGAAACTCTTTAAAAATTACTCAATTAATATTTGTACACATCACATCAGATAACAAAAAATGACAAAAATCATTAACGACACATTAAACGTGATGCCAAAATTTAACTAAAACAGAAAATGCATAAGGCCGATGTTACAGATGAGAAAGCTAACCTTGGCTTCTCTTAGAGTCAGCGCCATCTGTTCAATGTTGACGCTTGCCGGATCAGCAGTAAACCATCTGCATCAGCAAAGAAACAAAACATTTACTAGTACACGTAACAGCTGCCAATTACATTCATTCACATATCACATATCCACATGACTGTAAATTATAGCTAGCTACTAATTTTACTTTTAAAAAATTTTAAATTAAATAACAATCAATGATGCCAACAGAAAACACACCGTGTCTCAAAAAAAACTGTGCCACTTTTATTTTTTGAACAACTCCGTAAAACATCGGCTGATTTTGACAATTTTTGGCACGCAAAAGCATGAAACAACATAACGTCAAGAACTGTAGTTCTGGCCACCGCACGTTAATACTGTCGCTACACTACCTTGTGAAATTCAGAAGTCTCAGTTAAGCCGTTAACAACAATCGATTCCTGCTGGATAGAGCATGCATTGGCTCAGAAAACCACTGAGACCACAAAATCATTGAAAATCTGTAACTCGTTTAACACTTAAGGTATTCATTATAAGATCGTACATTGATGAAGTGAAATGATGCATCAACAGCGAGTGAGTCGCTCTGGGCCAGCGGTTACTCAACGCGCTGTTGGCGAGCGGCATCAACGTCCACTGCTTGCGTACGTGCTGGAAAAAAACATTTTGAGCACATGCTGCAACAAAAATGATGTAATGTGACACGTTTGACTTTTTGGGAGATAAAAACTGTTACTGGTGTTTGTTGCTATTCAGTTAATCATTTCTGAGCCGACGCATGCGCTACCCAGTATGAATTCATTGTTGAAAATGGCCAAACTACGACTTCTAAATTTCACAAGGTAGTGCATCGGCAGTATTAGGGTAAAGTGGCCAAAACTACAGCCATTTTCGTCGAGTTGTTTCGTGATTTTGTACACTAAAAATTATCAAATTGGCAAATTTTTCACGGAGTGATTCAAAATATAAAAGTGGCACAGTTTTTTTCGAAACACGCTTTTATACTGCACAGAATCACAGTAATTGATGCAACTATGATAAGTACATTGTACTAATCACGAAATCAAATTAAGCTTAATTTTTTTAGTATTTTTACAGTTAACTAAACGCAGACATACACTCTAAAGCTGCTCTTTTTGAGATCCTCGTAAATTCTGCGTGGACTGATTTTCTTGCTCTCTTCGCCAACGTCTGGAATATTGCCCGGGCAATATAGCATGAAGACGTCGTACATCATTTCAGAGCGAAGAAAGTCGAGATTGTGCAAAGTTCTCTCGAGATGCATGTCAAAGTCAACGCCATTGTCTGGCGGCATCATGCCTGCATGTAAAAAATCAAAATGAATTACGATACTCAAAGTACACATAAATCAAACAAAAAGCAAACGGAATGCAAAACTCAGCTGAAACTGACTACATATGATGATGTCATTAGATTATCCCATATTCACCCTTTCCACCGACTGAGACTTTTTGCCACTGCAACAGACGTCGCCAAAACAAGATTTTCAGTAACAAGTAATTATACAGTATAACAAAAACTTTAGTTTTACATTCCATATCCATACTACGTGTATAATCTAATCAACTGCTTCTTGTTTCCAGAGCTATCTTTTCTGAAATTGTGATAGAAATTCATCGATAATTAGATGTTTTAGTCATCCTGCCAACAAGAATCAGTCGAGAAACTTCATCTGCAAGAAACGTCAGTTTATCACAGCTACACCATCAACAAATACGTGTAGCAGGTGCGAGAAAATTGGACAATAAACAAGAGACCAACCCTGAAGCTCGGTGAGTGAGATCGTGTGGAAGTACATATCACACTGCAGGAATGACGCTTTCAGGTCAATGGCGCGACGTATTCTCGATGCAGCAAACATGCACGGGTCATAGGTTGCCTGTAATGAAACACCTCATTGTGTTAATTTGCATCTTACTGGCAACAAGAGCACAGCTGTTGCTAGGGGAAGCCGACCACGCTGTTAGTAAACAGTAAATGTCTACTACTCATTCATACACGTCATGTCGCCCATCGCCGTGCACGTCGTCACATTTAATGTCTTATTTACTTATTTAATATCAAGAACGTACTACTTCTGGTGCTAGTAACTGACAGTAAATAATCAAAAAAACTGCTTCCACGAAGAGGTGATGACGGAAACTTTGCATTGCAAATTGCAGCCAGACCGCTGCAGATAGCCACTTGGTTACTATAGACAGCCTATAGAAACTAGCTAATGAGTAATTCCCTATCTAACGGTACATCACCGACCAACTAGATCAACTACGACATACCGTTTAGCCACAACACAAAACGTTACAGACAAACAAACAGAAGACAGGTTGTACCGTAAGCACAACCGTTAGTATTATAACGGCACTAAGAAAAATCGCACATTAGACGCTTTAAATTTAAAATCATAGAAGAAGTATTTTTAAGCTTTTACTAAAAAATGTACCGCACAGTCGCTCAGATTGCAAAAAACAACCAGAAAAGATAAAACCACAAATATGCAACAAAAGCATACTGTAAAGACTCACGTCTTTTACGCAGTCCATGCAAGGTATGAAATAGTCGTAGTGAACTCCGTTAAATGACTCGGCAATTAAAGACTCGAACACTTCATGTACTAGAAACAACGTGTTTTCCGGATGAGGACCACACACTTTAACTAACACTTCAGACTTCCTACACACAGTCACGGAATGCAAAATTACAGTGCAAAGTGTGTTTATAGCTTTACTGTAACTAATAAATCGTTTTATAAAATTTTTTAAAACCATTATTAAGGTTAACAAAGCTGTCTATAAAAAATGGTATGTTTACATCGACAACGACACAAATAAAAACACAACTTCAATCTATAATACGTGAATAATCACAATAAACACTAATAAAATTGTCTGAAGTCTAAACATACCACACTATTACATACATATCAATATTTAGTATATCATTATGAACAAATGCACTAATGTTGGAACGTACTCCTGGACTGAAAGTATGGCGATGTGGCTGTTCTTGTGCAAGAATGAGCCTTTCTTCCAGATTAAAGAACTGTCCGAGAACCGATACAGTCGAACCTATAAACACAACAGCACTATGCTTAACGGCATAAATGATTCAATGGTGTGGTCATACTTATCCTGTCTATCTCTAGCACTATGTCTGCAGTAATATAATGAGTCGAGAACTCAACGGGTGCACTTATTTGTGAATAAACAAACAACAGTGTACTGTGGGCTAATATCCCATTTACACGATTGAGCAAACATCGTGCAGACATCGAGCAAACGTCGAGCAGACATTCAGCAAGCATCGAGCAAACATCGAGCATGCCTAATGGAACCCCGCCCCCTGGCTCAAATGTAGGCCTAGGCTTAGCTCACAGCTGATCACGTGTTATATAGGCCTTCCAATTACAACCCGCCTGCCCTCCTAATTAGCATGCTAATTACCATAGCTTGTCAAGCTAGCTCGATGTTTGCTCGATTGTGTAAACTGGGTATAACACTACCTAGAGTTGGCAAATGTACTATAAATGTTGGCTGAACCAGTGTCTGCAGTGTATAAGTTTGTTTAATACTCACTTATCCTACTCCAGACAGTGGTGCAACATATGCATAAACTCAATAAACATTACACAAATAAATTACAGAAATATTATTGTCCCATAATAATATCATTCTTGTATTACTTTTAATATGACTGGCCACATAAAACATAGGAAAATGCACATTTAAAGACAGTAGGCCCACCTGCTCAGTATTGATAAATATACAGCTATACTACACAATCGAGTTCATTCATACATACTTGGACTCTGTTGAACAGGCCAGCAGGCAGATAGTCAAAGTGATAGATCATTTTCAGCTCTTTGTTCTGTGAATCCAACGACGGCCAAGAATACTGCAAACAATGACAGAACGATCGTTGTCGTGAGTTAAAAAGAGTTGGAAAAGATGTCAAGAAGATGTACTTTTCCGACAAACAGCAGCAAATTTCCAACAGAGGAAATGTGAATGTCAAAATTTCAATGTCGTCTTTAAGTTTCCCCCAAAATGAAATACTTTCAATCCAAAAGTTTGTATTTCTGGAAGCAAATTCGTAAACATAAAGAAAACTTTCCAACAAACTAGAAAAAAAATTCTGGAAGAGGGGCATTCCCCTGTCCCTGTAAGGTTGTGCCCACTGTCATAATGACAGTAGTCATCATATCGGTTCAATAGTAATTACAATTACTGAATTTAACAACAGCCGACCAGAAATCTGACAAACTCACTCACTCCGTTCTAAATTGCAATTTGGCTGATAAGATAACACCAAATCAGTAAGAAAATAAGTAAGCAAATAAAATATATGCATCAATAATGATAATCAAACTTATGCCTTATCACAGTAAAGTACCAGTATTTAAAATGACCTTTGTCAATTGGTGTCTGTTTAACCAATAACCATATTGCACATAGTGCATAGTGTTAGTGCACTGTGCACGTTTGATGTGCATTGTAATAAAGTTATTGTTAGCCTATCATTGAATTTTGTTTATTCAGCATCGGACCTCTGGCTCAGTTGCTGGCAGCAAACAGGGCACTATGTTTGCCGACTCATCCTTAGACGGGAAAGTCAGGTCAAATTCCTCTGTCAACCTCAGAAGCCAAAAACGCAACTCCTCCGGATAGTTCTTAATGTTCCAGACCTTGTCCAGATCTTTGTGGTACAGCTTGCCATCCTGTCAGCAATCGACAAATCAAATTCAAGTCGTACATACTGCAATTGTTTTATTAGCAAAATCTATCGGCTAAACAATTAACACAACGGTGGATACATTAAAACAGATGAGTATAGCCAGGTTGTCTACAGCATGTAGCTGAAATGAAATAGAAATAAGAAAAACTTTTTAAAAATGTACCAAAATAATAACTAACCAAAGAAAACTACAGGACAATAAAGACATTGTCATAGAAATAACAATGCAGATAAAAAGTGTCATAAAACAAAAAAAACAAAATCTTACTATCCATAGGCACAGGTGAAATTCAGCGGGCAACACTAATTAATCGTTAATTTTTGAAAAGTTAACCATTAAAATATTTTAGTTGTTACAAGCCCTAATTACTATTACTAACGTTTTACGTACAATATAGGCCTATAAAATGAATATGCAATCAAATCTGCATTTGCTGTAAAACTCAGCTGTTCCCATTGCAGTAAACTTGTTGTGGACTTACTATCTCAAAGGCAAACCCAACTCAGTCAGCTAAGCTTATCCAGTAAAAAAGAAACCTCTAGCTGAAGCCTACGAATACACCAAACGTTGAAAGAATTTGTTGCAAAGACTCACGACAATCGGCGTGTTCTGAACAGAAACGATACACGACATGGCGTCAACAATCCACTGAGGACTGATGACGACTCGAGACTTGAGAAACTCGTTCTGAAAATGCTGAACGGATCCGAGATCGTGCAAGAACTGGATAGCCTGAGTAATCTGCGCATATAAAAATACAATTTGATGAACATAAAATATAGTAAACTGTCAAACCAGTGCTGATATATTGTGCGACCGTCCGCCTAATTTCTGACCCTTTCAACTAAAATTGGCACAGCACACCAGTCACTACTGCCCTAAAAACTCTCTCGCTAATCTGCTAATCCGTGCCTTTTTGATTACTGAGTTAAAAGCCCGTACGAGATAAAAAGTTAGATGGACTTGGTAAACACAACGAACTATTTGCTACATACATATCTCTCAGCTTTTAGTGGAATGAAATTTTGATGCAATAATGCAAATGTCAAAGAAATGCACTGCAAAAGTTTCTTTCAGGTTTTTTCTCACTATACATCTCAGCTTCAGCAAAAAAAACATATTCTATGTACAAACCGATAGAGAAAACAGAAAGAAATATTACTTCAAGTTTGTCAACAATCCCTGTTTCAATAGCGCATTCTTCAACTCTCTCCCACGTCAGCAAAGATTTTTCAGGCCGTTCTCTGCAATAGAAATATAAGTTTGAACAAGCACACATAAAATAATTTTATTTAATTCAGCACCAAACGTACCCAAAGTGATATGTGACATATATCTGGCAACCGAAGCCAAAGCCTCAAAAGCTAAGTTGCAAAATGTCTGAGCCAAGCTGAGCCGCATTTTTCAAGCCAAAGTGCTTTTCCCAGGTAGTGCAAAAACAAACGTTAGGTGAGGTG
>Ga0209454_1003625_pt1 | contig 11159 bp, 5 predicted proteins | sample WorMetHERISLAND1_2_FD_187400 | JGI IMG/M metagenome (GOLD analysis project Ga0209454, IMG submission 187400) | Marine gutless worms symbiont microbial communities from Max Planck institute for Marine Microbiology, Germany - Olavius geniculatus... | ecosystem: Host-associated > Annelida >...
ATCGAGCGTTTGCGCCGCCGCCATTATGACACACTTTTGGCCACACGCTGTAGATAGAATAGAAATTGAGAGCTGAATGTGAATATTTGTCTGCAGCTCAGAGTACAAGCAGAAGTATGATGAGATTGTCAAGCAGAATGGAATTCTCACCATCGACAGTCGGGTTAGTTATCAGTTTCATTGTCATCTTACCAGGGGCATTCAGAAATTTTTGCAAGTCGATATATTGGACTGAAAAACATATTGACTTTCATGACTTTTTGAATGCCTTTCATAGATGTAATGGCAAACAGTCAATATCTGTACATAGATGAATACCAGTACTCATTCGCCACTGCTGTAAACCAGGTATAATTCTGTAAGTGGTCACTGAAGGTGTAAGTGTGCAAAAATTAGTGGGTTTAAAAATAAAAGTACTTAATCTTATCTTAAGTAGTAATAGCCGCATTAGCATTAGTTGAGATTACGTGTAAGTTTTAACTGTTACTACGCAGTACTTTGTTTGCTCAAGTCTACTGTGGTTGAGACATCTGGGCATTCCATGGATTGATATCTGCAGTATTTGGGGGGGGCTCAAAAAACTGCCATAATATCACCAAAAACCCACTATTAATTTAAATTTAAGTGATTTTCCATTTTTGCGAGCCAGAGCTATAGTAATTCTGTCTGTCCCTCTGTCTGTCTGTCACAACCCACTACCGTTTTAAGACCAGGTGAGATAGAGACTTCGGGTTTTTACCATATGATAGCATATTGTCTTTAGTATTTCTTGACAAAATTTCATGCCACTGTGTTAGGGGGTCCCCCTGATTGAGGGGACATAAGAGAGGCACCCCTCCTATAAAGGCGTTATTCTACCGTTATTGGCTCGTCTAATGTAAAAATGGTTGCAGATAGGCACAGACTTGTTGCTTATCATAACAAGCACTGGCGACGAGCTTCTTAGAAATGTCAACATTGATGACCTTGAATGATCTTGAACCCTAAACAGGGGAGTTTCGTGATTTTTTGGCGATTTTTTTTTTGCTGCAGAAGCATGAATTGCAACAAAATGGATAGAGATAGACCAAGACAACCTGCGAACAGGAACTGCTTTAGGCTCTTGCGTGTCTCATGAGCATTAGCTCAGATTTCTTGTTTGTGCAGCTGATAATGAAATTGTTTTATTGTGTTTAAAGCTTAAATTTTTGCCCTTAGTATCGAATTTGTATTGTTGTACTAATGCTGTAAATTATTGGTGCACATAGTAATCAAGCATATTTGTTTGACAGTATCTACTGTTGCTCAGTGAGAAAACCAACGATAGTCTGATCATAATTCAAAAGCTGATAAAAACTTCAAAAGCCTACCAATTTAGGCTTTTCCAAAACTGCTTTTATTTTGAACCTTGACTGATGAACAATTGTGTATGTGTGTGGAAATAGAAGGTATTGACGGAAGTGAGTGAACTGGAACACCTTGGTGAACTGGGTCATGGCTCATGTGGACATGTGGTCAAGATGCGGCATCGCAAGACTGGCACGTTGATGGCCGTAAAGGTATGACTGCTGTCTACGTTGTCGTTTTTTTCAGTTGCTGACAGATCTGCTATGGGGTCAACATAGATGAAGTTATGGTGCTTGGGGACGGGAGTCATAGATTTGGATTTGTAACTTGTAGCTTGCATGTTTTTGCATGTAACATGATTTGTGCTGACTTAAACACTTACTTGTGACTTTTGCTTTATCTGGGTGACACATTTTGTGCTGGCTATTGCGTCATTGTCTCCAGTGAAATATGGACAGTATTTTTATGCGCGAGAGCTAGCTAGCCAGATAGTGTGTATTAGTTAAGGTAATTTTGTATCTGTCTGTCCATCTGTCCTGGTGTCACGTCCCGTTACAGATCGAAGCCTAGGTGAGATAGAGACTTTGGTGGCAAACTGGAACCCAGAAATTTTTCCTGGATTGTTTATCTATTATTGCTATCTTATACAGTGCCTAGGATAACACAGTTCAGGGTAGAGTCCTAAACTGTTTTGAGTGCTTTATAGTTAATGTTAAATTGTTAATATTTGTAATATGTTATTGTACAGTTATTTTTAAGTAAGCAAAAAGTTAAATGTGCTAAATTTCTGCAGCAAATGCGACGATCTTCAAATGATGAGGATAACAAGCGGATTATCATGGACCTTGATGTTGTGATAAAGTCTCACAGTTGTCAGTACATCATTCAATGCATTGGCACGTTTATCTTCACGGTAATGTTCTAATGCCTTGCTGCACTCTCTGTTTGTATAACAACTGCTGGCTTTGTCACTCGTAACAGGATGACGAGAAAAATTGATGGAGTGATGTATTTTTATGTAGCATGGTAGATCTATGAATGCATTTTCTCCTTTTTGTGCGCCAGCATGCAGATGTAACTTTCGAAGCAGCTTCCGATTATACAGTACTTTGTGAAGAAATTATCTCATCCATTTACTGTCCAAGTGCTTGTTTGTGATTTTGTTAAACTAATGATATCTACATTACTCATAGGTGGATTTTGTTCAGGTTTTTTGCTCAGAGTTTGTCTTGGATGAAATAAGCAAAAAGTTGAGATTGTGATAAGATACATGGTGTGTGGTGTACACAGGATGAGGTGTGGATATGCATGGAGTTGATGGCGACGTGTCTGGAGAAGCTTATGAAACAACTGAAAGAACCAATCCCAGAATGCATTCTCGGCAAAGTTGCCGTTGCTGTGTGTATTTTTCTCATTTGTGTCCAAATTCTGCTACTTTGCACTTTTACTGTGCATTGGTAGAGAATTAGAAATAATTATCAAAATTTGTCACACTTTGTTTGTCATTTACCCACATTGTGCAGTCAATGCGCTGATAAGTTTTTGCCATTTTTTTAAACACTTTTTGCTGCCAACTTAACAGAGGCACGGCATCCAGGTACAAGCTGTCTAATTTTTGTGTTTTCATTTATTGACGAATGGTCGTTAGTGAGATCATTATAGTTTAAATATTTTCAGATTGCAAATGATGTTAGTCATTGATATCGAGCCTAGATACATGACATTCTTGTGCCTTTTAGCCTTAGTAAAAGATTGTGTGCTGCAGACTGTGAATGCTCTCCACTACTTGAAAGAAAACCACGGAGTTATACACCGAGGTATGCAGCTTTATACATGTGTGAGACATTTGTTGCATGTGAAACAGAGTTTATTAATTTATTGATTGTTAGAATCTTATCCAGAAATACAGAAAAATAAAAAAAATCCAAAAGACTAAACGGACATGATAAATATAACAAACGTATGACCGGGCGTTTCAGTCATTGCATATAAGCATTGCAACGTTGCAGATCTCAGAAATGAGGAAGTTTGGATCCGATGGGAACTGCAAACCATCTCTTTCCATTGTGCCATTGTAAGCTCATGCACCAGCTGTGTTCAGCGAAGTGAACATGATCACTGCACTTCCATTGTAAGGCTAAAAGGCTTGAACAGAACAGTACCGATAGTGGCTGTGTGTTGTAAAGACTGTGATGCTGGAAATTGTGAATTGATACGGTCTATGTTGCCAGTAATATGTTTCAGTGAATGTTGTTGTTATGAAATGTTAGTATCTGATGATTGCTGTTGCTTCATGTACTGGTCTGCCTAAACATTAAGCACTGCAGATTGCAGCAGATCAACAGATATTGCTTATATTGGTGACCACTATGGGCTTGAGTCTGTGGCAATGCAAATCAGCTTAGGTCGCAGAAATAGTTCAAGTTGGTGATCTGCATGCTGTGATCTGCTATATACTGATGTGTGTACTGTGTGCGTGTGTGACAGACGTGAAGCCGTCTAACATTCTGGTGGATGAGCGTGGCCGCATCAAACTGTGTGACTTTGGCATCAGTGGTCGACTTGTCGACTCCAAGGCAAAGACACGCAGTGCCGGCTGCGCTGCTTACATGGCGGTCAGTGTTAGACAGTGATATCTGTACAGAAACTACTAATTTCAGTGGTTATTTAGCCGACATTGTAGTGCTGATGTCTTGCGAGTAATAGAAATAGTAATTTAGCCTTGTTGAAAATATGTTCTTCTTTTTTTCTTTTTGGCGAACTTCTGTCAGAGCGTTGTGCCAAACGTCACTATCCTTGGCTTTCTTCCAGGCAGTGTGTACTCTGAAGTTCTGGGCCTGGACGTTTTCATTAACTGTTCTGAGTCGGGTTGTTCTTGGACGTCCGGCCGGTCTTCTCCAGTCAGCAGGGGGGTCGGAGTGCAGGGTCTATGACTCAGTGACAATCTTCCGAAGGGGCCGCACGAGCCAAGTGACCGAAGTGCCTTAGGCAGTGGGACCTGAGCACATCAGAGACCGGTGAACAAAAAGTAACGTCACTCTTGAACTATCTTGTTTGTAGTCTACCTGGTATATGGTATCCGTAGGATTTTCTGTAGGCACCAGATATCGAATGCATCAAGATGCTTACTTGAAGTTATGGAGAAGATGAAATATGACAATAAAAAGAGGCTAAAAGTTTATTACAGATTCCATTTTTACTTTTTGGGCTTCACACAGCTGTGATAAACAGAAAAACATTGTCTCTTTCTTTTGTTGAATCTGATGTGTGACTGAGTAGTCAACTGTGTTGTTGTTTTTGATACAGTGATGTAATAATTGATGAAATCTGTTGAATTTGTTTGACTGCTTTGACTACTTTCTGATCGTATTTTGAATTATATTAGCCCATAATTTGCAGAGCTAAGTAACTCTACAAGCATTTTTGCATTTTGTACTTTTGACTTATTAAAGCTTAAAGGTTCTTTCAAGCTATCTGTGGGAAACCCATCGCAGAGTTTCAGCATTTGTTTGTCACATCACCTGTGGCATAGGAAGATAATCGAATGAGAGCAGTTTGATTGTGTGTAATAAGGCATCTCTATCAAGGTGATATGCCAGTCGAATGCTTTCATTGTTGCACAGTCATACTAAAACCTGCATCTTGAGAAATTCATATTCACATATCATTGCTTGAACTTATTAGAACTACCATTATGTTAATTACATATGCACGCGTATAATGGAGTTCTTACAATTTTAGGTTAAGCTCATTTTTGTGTTTTGTGTTTCTGTAAAGGTTAAACTTTCTGTTTATTGCAAAGTTTAAACTTACTGTTTCATTTATTATGTGTTTGTGTGCATTTTGCCTGAAAAGGCCGTCCCTGAAATGACCTATACTGTGTCAGGTGGGATGTTAAACCCTACTCACTCACACATTATTTATTAGACTAGTTAGCTGTTTTATTCCTAGAACTGCCACTTGGTTTAGGCCTAGATTTGAGTACTGAGTGGCTTTTCTACTTTGGCGTGTATGGTCAGTCAATCGAGTGATTGATTTATCACAAACGTAATGCATTCTGTTGTCTGTTGACAGCCTGAACGCATTGATCCACCGGACCCACGACGACCCGACTACGACATTCGTGCTGACGTCTGGAGTCTTGGACTGTCTCTGGTATTGAGTTACATGTTACATTCACACAAAGGAGATTCAAGTGGTTCACAGTTCAGTTTAGATTAGTTTCACTATCCAGTTGATGCACAGGCAGACACTCTTCTAGGTGCTAGTGGCCTAGTAGTTATGTATCGGAGTTGTACACCGTGGTCCATAAAAACGTGCCTCTTTTATTTTTTAAATAGCTCCATGAAATATTGGCCGATTTTAATAATTTTTGATGTGCGAGATCAAGAAGAAATTTGATGCAAATGACTGTAGTTTTGACGACCTCATCTTAATACAAAGTAGTGTAGCGACGGTATTATAGTGAGGTGGTCAGAACTAAAGTCATTTGTGTAAAGTTTCTTCTTGATGTTGCGTGCCAGAAGTTATTAAAATCGGCCAGTGTTTCATGGAACTATTCAAAAAATAAAAGTGTCTTGTTTTTTTACGGATCACGGTGTATAATTTTAGATTGCGGTTGCAGCGTATCATGTATCAACTTTTCGATGCATGTACAAATGCCAGCAGCAGTGGAGCATGGGGTCATTATGGTTCTCATGATTTGTACATTCTTTTGTTCATATAGGTGATATTTTCTCGATTTCTTTTCAATTGTATCTGATGTAACAGCCAACTCACTAAGTCTTGATATTATTCATTTATCACACAAATGATTATGACTTGTTTTTTTTCAGCCAGCAGAATTTCTGGATTTGTCTCCCATAGGTCTTGTCTTCTAAAATTGAACTTTCTCGAAATTCTTGGCTAAGTTGCGTGCTCTTTCTGTAATCTGCCATACCACCAAAGCACAAAGATAAGCAGCAGTTACTATTACAGGTTTTTGCATGCCAAATAACAACAAATTATTGTTGCTTGAAACTGTTTACAGTTGCAGTTTAGTCGAGCGTGGTTGTGTGAAACGTGTCATCAGGTGGAGTTGGCAACAGGAGAGTTTCCATACAAGAATTGTCGAAACGACTTTGAAATGTTAGCAAAGATTCTAGGTGAAGACCCTCCATTACTGCCACTCGGACAAGGCTTCTCGATGGACTTCTGCAACTTTGTCTGCCGATGGTCAGTACAATGTAAACTTTCAGTACAGCATGATCTCAACTTGACTTAATATATGGAGCTAATGAAAAAATGCATCTGCTTGTAGCTGCATTTATTTTTATCAAATGTATAAATTGAAATATTGAAGTTAAATTGTCAATGTAAGACTTCGTGTAGATTCTAAATTCTTGATGGGTTTGATTTTTTAGTGTGCTTACTGTAGCCATTTTAAATTGTGCTAGTTTGGTGTATGGCGACTGATTGGCTCTTACTCTCTATCTCATTCTCAGTTGGGTTTGGGTCACCGCCCCAATCCATTTCAGGAAGTCCTAGAGGCGTTGCCTCTAAGAAACACGAACAGACGCCCCTGATATAACTCCCAGGAACCGGATCCCAGGGGGTTACGGCACTTTGCTGGGCCCCTGAGGTTGGAGATGAGTAGCAGGTGACCATTGCCAATGGTCGCCAGTCGCTCGGTTGACATTGGGCCCAGACGCTTCCACCACAAGAAGGTGGCCGCACAGGAAGCCGAGAAGGTGGCCAACTGGTTGACTGGTCAGGTCTGTGATTGTAAGTAATGCTTTTTTGTCAAACAATATCTGAGAAAATACAATAAATCTGAAGCTGAAACTTTTTGTCTAGGTATTTGGTAGGAGGTTGATGCTGTCATATTTTAGTTTAAATTTTTTTGTGCGGAAATTAATAGAAATTGATAAAATTTGGTTAGTGTTACTCAGTGTGTTAAGGCGTACAGAGCTTGATGCTGTCATGTTCAGACTATCTTGTGGCATATTGTGGCACAGTATGCCCGGTAATTTGCACTGATATTGAACACATGCAATGCATCCAGAGTAATGTTGAAATCCACATAGTGGTACATTGTGACGTGTACACTGCACAGTATAAAACAACTAACATGTTTGTGTGGTTGCAGTCTTGCAAAAGATTATCATCACCGGCCGAAATATCCACAGCTGCTGGTGTGTGTTTTGCATATAGCAATACAGTATGTGTTAAATATGTCAAAGTGTTAGCTGTCTCATCTTAGCTAAGTTGTCAGCTGTCATTTTTTGGGTATAAGTTTGAACAATGTAGAAGTGCAATGCATTTTTAGATCACATTACGTGCAGAAGACATAATGCCACCCCAGCATAAGCACCAGGCCTCTATTGTGTACCTGGCAATTCCAGTAGACTACGTTACAGTTCTTGCCTCTTTGTCTGTCCGTCACATATTGGCTTCTAACTCGAAAAATAAACCACAAAGAAAAACCACAATTGATGTAAGCAGTTTCCAGGACATGAGTAACTAGTATTCCTGTTTTCAGTTCAGGGTTTGTGTTAGCTTGTAGTTGGATAGTGGCTTGGTGATGTGGTGGTGGCGTGTCGAACTAGTGATCGTGAGGTTGCCGGTTCGATTCCCAGCCGGTACACTGCTAGGTAACAAACCTGGTCATGTTGTTGACGCACATGTGCCTCAGTTCACCAAACAGTATAATTTGGTACCGGTCAAAGGGCGGTGACACTCTGCAGCTGGGAATGTCTGTTGTGGCCCTGGCCATGTGTCATGGACTCAGTGGTCTATCTGCTTACGAGCTCAATAGCCAATGTCTAGGAGATAAACACCCCACCTAAGCCTTTTGGCATATGGTTCCTCAATCTTTTTACGTAGGTGGATGACTGCATATATGTTGGCACTGTGCTGACGTATTTTTTTTAGCTCGTAGTGTGATGGAGATTGATTAATGTTATGTTGATGTTGGCGTGTTGTTGTAGAGTCATAGTTTCATTGTGCGCTACACGTCGCGGAGCGTTGACGTTGCTCACTGGTACGAGACGGTCTCTCGCAAGCTGAACAATGCATGATGATGACGCTTCCGATACAACCGCATTGCACAACGTTTGATCTCATCTCATCTCGGTCTTCAGGCTTCAGCTCAGCTGTCAAAGACATGCCGGAAACAATACATACAGGCCTCACACTCATCCTGAAATTACTGAAATTTGAAGCTTGTCTTTAACTGTTCTCAAATAAGCAGATCTTTTCTGAGAATTTTGCAAAATTAAGAAAAAGTAGAAATAATGACAGATATGATGTTTTATCGACCTTGCCCTTGAAGTTGTCGTTGCTCCAAGTTCAAGAAATATCACTTTTGTAAGTTTTCAACATTTTGTTATTATGCAATTTTTCTGTTGTACTTACTGGTTTGCCAACTAATGGGAAAATGTTTTGATAAATGTTCTGAGCTTTGTGTTTCTTTAGTGTCCTGAAAAATTTTCACTGAGTGTGAGGCAGCTTCATAGAGTGCAGCTTCTCTGTCAGGGATTTCATGTTCCCGCTGTGAAATGCTAATTTGTTTTTTGTTGCTTGTGGTTATTGGTCATGCAGCAGTGTCACGTGTCCATTCCAGACTAATTGTCGATAGCAGACCACTTAGTGGTGATGTATTTGATCTTTCTTTATAGAAAGCATTACTGTTGCCACTGTCCACTGCTAAGAGTATTCCAGTGGATGTCTGATATCTACTGATGCAAAAATGATGTTAGAACATTGTTTTGGTGTCTTAAACATGGTCGGACTGTGATTTTGGAAGACATTAGACCTATCTGTTGCATGCTGCAATCAAGGCCATTGCTTATCTATAGACATGTCTAGTATGCCACGACTAAGGCTGCATTCACGTATACATGAGTACGGGTCCGGGTTTCCATTTATGGCTCGCAGAAGCTTCACTCGTACAAGTGGAATGTTCACGGTCACTTGTACAAGCACATAACTCAACGCATGTCAGCTATATTGAATGAAATCGAGTCAAGGAAATGCTTCGCGAATAAACAACAATATTTCATCACATCGCTAATACTTTTACCAACCGCGCACCTCTAACGATGTATAATTTTACACTGACGTCAGTTCTGACATCAAATATGTGCCACAGCTTTTGTACGTTATATCATTGTTATTTACGGTTAGTTTACTTCGCACGGGTTGGATAAAAACATGACCTGCACAGAAACTACTCATAAGAGTGAAATTTACAGGTAACCCGTCTTCGTATGCATGTGAACGGCTGCCATTGAAATGCACACAAACTCATGTTTGCCGCAACTCGTATACGGAAACCCATACAGTGCCGGACTCATACTCGTGTCTATGTGAACACAGCCTAAAACTGTTTCTGGGGCTGAGTTTCCAGATCAGCTTAAAATTCTTTTGTCATGAAATTGTTATAAGTTCTGGATTTACACGTATGATGCCGTGAGATTTATTCTAAGATTATCACATGTTTGCCATAAGTTAAATCCATGTGATTATTCTTGCTGGCAGCGTAGACAACAAAATCATTGTTTAGATAAGGTTGTAATGTATAAGGTATGTTCGATCGTAAGGTGTTTCATTTCATAAATGTGGTTCGTGGAAATTTGCCTTCTGCATTGGCAAATGTCACTGATGCAGGTAATTTGCATCAGTGTAATCAAACATGCAACGGTTTACTCATTGTTGGCTAAAATGCAACGTGTTCTTGGGTTGGTGCTAGTCTAGTCTGCTTTGATTTAGGTCTTTGGTGCTGGGTTTGATTTTGGTCATAGCTTAGGCTCATACTGCTGCTAGCCACATGTTAGACTATCTAACTAATTGCCATAGTTCAGAGTTGTTATCATAATAAATAGTGATATTGTATGTTATTCGTAATAAATGTGGACTCCTAGCCATAAATTGTTTGCATTCTTGTGTTTTTTGCCATTCTCGGACCCCAGTTTGTTAATGTCGCAGACTGTCAATTTTTACAATGAATTTCAGACTGGATATATGATATACTGAAGTGTTAAACTTAATTCCACTTTGTTAAAAATTTTTTTTAAAAACGTAATACTTCTCATCATGCTAAATGTTTTGTCCTGTTGGATACCCCCAGGATGTGTACCCTATACGAAATTCAGCAGTGAGCACTAATGCCTTCTGCTTAATGAATGAAATGTTGGCTGTTATGACAGATTGTGAACTGGCTCTTCTGGTGTTTTGAGCCATATTGTTCGCAGTTTTCTGCAGTTTCATGGATTTGTACTTTATTCTGACGTCTCCAGGCTCAAACATATCATTGGAGAAATTACTTTAATTTAGTACTGACATGCTTACCATAATCGTATGTGGTCTCAAATTTTACAAAATAGCAAGTAAAGGTTCTGCTTTGCTGAGCACTGCATTGTTCACATTTTATCATTTGTATAGCTAAATACGCCTGATCTGATCTTACATCTTTATCCATCTCGTTAGTTAGTATTCACATCTAGCTAGTTTTGTATGCAAACCTTTGTGGTACGTATTTGCCTTTCATTTGCATGTGTGATGTGCTGTTAAGAAACTATTTACCTGCTCATGCTCGTTTTGATGAAAACAGAGATATATGTTAGTGAAACGTGGAACATTCCAGAAATTCAGAATAGAAGAGTACCTGTGTTTTAACAATGTAATGATGTGAGTGCATTTGTGCTTTCAGTTCTGATACTGTGTGATAATGCATATTGCAAAACAGTTAAAAGCTGTTGTGACAACTCATGCTGCAACACATATTATTTTCAAACAGTGTGGCATGGTCCTGTAGCACTGTTGCGTTATGTACCACGATAATCTTATCATGA
>Ga0209454_1003632_pt1 | contig 11154 bp, 7 predicted proteins | sample WorMetHERISLAND1_2_FD_187400 | JGI IMG/M metagenome (GOLD analysis project Ga0209454, IMG submission 187400) | Marine gutless worms symbiont microbial communities from Max Planck institute for Marine Microbiology, Germany - Olavius geniculatus... | ecosystem: Host-associated > Annelida >...
ATTGGACTATTATGGCACTTAATGTGTGGAAAATTAAATGCACAAAAATGTGACAAAATAAAAGTCCGTAATTTACCGGTAATTTTGCAATTTTACCTTACCGTAATTTACCGTAATTTACCGTAAGTTACCGGTAACGTTACGGGAGCTTTAAACCCTAGGTCCATGTGCTGAAGCAAGTCAGCGTCACGATGCACCAATCTGTGCTTTCCGTTGATGTCTTCTTCTTGCTCTTTCTGATAGATCTTTAATCCCGCTCTCTTCCACGTCTTCCACGCCGCAAATTTATTCCATCGCTTTTTTTGTCTTTTCCACTTAATGTGCAGTTTAGCACCACGTATTGGATATTTTTCGTGTTTTATAAAAAAAGTTTTAAAACGTTATATGTTGTCTACGACATTACTCGCAAGAGAATATGTGCATTATTGGAAAAGAAGAAGAATCGCTCTCAAAATAGTAAAATCACTTTTAGGGGGTTTCCCCCTTTGACGCTCGCGTGCGCAGGTCTCTTTGAACATAGAAGGTCGGGACTTGGACTGCTAAAGTCTAAGTTTAATGCTAAAAGTTTCATACGCAAGTTGTTTTGATTTATCTGCAGCCATTTCGGCGCAATTCACTCTTGAAATGACTGTGCGTCGCAGCCCGAAATGGTGAAAACTTCACTAAAGCCAATTATTTTGGGGATTCAAGGTCAATCAAGGTCATCGATGTTTATACGTTTAGGGGCATGAAAGTGCGAATTTCGTGATTTTAGCTTTCACCGTTTTGATAAGGCTCAAGGGTGTGACGGACAGGCGGACAGACGCCTAGGCTATAGCTAAGATGCGCGAAGCATTCTGCTGTCGCGCGTAAAAATACTTTATGTGCTGGTATTATTGGCTTATAAACCAGCTGGGCCTACCGTAGGCCTACTGCGTAGTCACGTTCTTTTTAGTTCATAGGCAATTTGGCCTGCGATGTCGTGTATTCGATCGGCAGAATGTTTCAATGTTAATATATGCCACAAAATACGTCGTAGTGTAGTGAATCGTTGGTGGCGTCGGTCCGTCTGTAAACGTGCGTGCGCAACGGCTGGTCGTTTATCCGTCATCGCCGTTTTGCATTAGGCCTACGGCACTGATGATGACGACAACAATTTTATGATTAATATGATTTCGCTTTTATGGGGAAGGTCGTAGGCTAACTGCATGAAAGTGCTTCGTCTCTTCCTCCGTTCTTCTTTCCTTTCCTTCTTCTTTTTTCCCTACTCCTTCATTTTCCTCTTCTTTGCTTTCTCTTCTGCTTTTCTTCGTTTTTTTCTTTCAATTCAAATACCGCCAATAGATCAATTCAAAAAAGCACTGCAATCTCCGCCAATAGGCCTACGGTCAGCATTGACCAATAAACCCGTGGCTATGCCCTTGATGCCCCACTGACAAAATATTCAGAGACTTTTGCCCTTTTTCTCCCCTAAGTTTTTACGCCTAAGGAGATATCTCCCTCTTCAACTAACCAAAGTCTATGGGAATGTCGTGAGTTCGCCAGCGGGGTCCCGAGTTTAAAGTCTCCTAACAGTTGGGTGTGGTGTGGATTAAACAGTACGAGTGCAAACCGGAGCGTCGGAGTCTGGCCCGAGGTCGACTCCTGGACAGTGAAACGTGACGAACTCGTGACATCGCTTGTGAACGACGAAACAGCAAACTGCACACAGCAAACACAAGCACACACTGCAAACTTAACGCATGCAGACTTACGAGTAAGCACAAACAACACTTGGTTCCATTTGTTTATGGATCTGCTGTGCAACATGCGGCAAAAAACCAACAGAAACCAAAGTACGTTGGTAGTAGGTAAAATCGTTTTGTTTATATTCGGCAGGTGGCAGCATAGCATATAGTACAAATGGTTTGGCTGCAATTTTCAAGTGCATGCTTTGGTTGTTAGTTTGACCCTTCTTCTGGGGTTTAACGACCCCCCATCTAACACAGTGTATCATTGGATTCCACATAATTATGTAGGCCTACCTGCCAAATAGCACGTAAATCCGCCGAACGATTTAAGCATCGTACACGAATGTGACAGACGACATCAGACTGACCACGCTACGGAGAAATGTTTAGTTATAGGCGGAATCGCTTGCGATGCAAGAAGCAATTCCGGCCAATAACGCAGCGTGGTGCATGCCGTGTGCCGCTCGAGGAAACAATGCAAAAATAGCACACAACAGCCGCGTGGCTACCGCATTTTTGCGGCCAATATCGTAATTGCAAAGAGTCGTTTCTGCGATTCAGTGCTGCAGCGTGTATATACCTACTCGTATTTTCCGCAATTCATCATCGCTAAATACAGTCATGCGTATACTGCCGAACTGCACGGACGGAGATGGGAAAATGGGGAACAAAGCCGACTGGGACGGCGGCTACTGCGACTGCATGTTGCTGTGTCAGAGACGGATGCGGCCGCTTTGCTTGCGTTTGCCTCGGTCGGCGAGTCGGATAAATTTGACGAATGGTCACCGAACTAACTGTGTGCGTTATTGTCCCTCGGTCAGACCAGGCTAAATGTCAGCAGCGCGAAATATTACGGTCAGCTGCAGCACACTTCCGCCGGGAATCGCGGACAGAATCTTTCCTGGACATAATACCTCGAACACAATCCTTCCGGACTAAATCCCCAGATAGAATCTCCTCTGCTAAAACATTATATGTAAGATAAATGTACAAAACATCAGTTTATACACTTGTTAACAGCGACGTGCAATGAGTGACACATCGAAAACAGCAAAAATCATAAAAGGGTGATATCACTCACCATCACATCGCCTAACTGTCAATGTGCAGTTGAATAATGTCACCTTTTTATTATTTTTTGTTTGTCAGGGGTGACGGTTATATTAAGAGAAATTGTGTCTTGCATTCAGTTCCGCCCAACAAGGGTGGGTGCGTTCTGAAACGTTTCAGGATCAGTCGGAGCAATCTGCTTCCTTTTTTCCTTCCATTGGATTGTGCAAAATAGTCAAAGCGACTAGCTCCATCAGTAAGGACTAAATTAAAGACCAGCAAATTAGTACATTAAGGCTTTTAATCGTATAACGAGAATTGATAGCACACTGCTATCACGTTTGAAGGTCGCATTGAAATTCGGTTCTTTCTTCAGTCGAGCATTTTGTTTCTTAGCATTATAAAAAAAACTAGTGACCTTGATATTTTACCAATTTGTGACTATTGTGACCTCAAAATAACATGTCGGTTATATTTCTCAAAGCAGACCTAAGTGCAGCTTAAAACATTCTCTAACTTTCTGTTTAACTGTATGCAAACACTAGAAAGATGCACAAATGGCAGCGAAGCTTGATGTTTCTTCAGCCTTTGGGCATAATAAGTAGCAATAAAATCAATAAATGGTTTTGTGACACAGCCAATCATATTTAACAAGTCAAGGTCAAGGTAAAAGTTAAGGTTAAGCTCAAAGTCGCATAGTACAAATAAATGCAGCTAAAGATTATGCAGCACATTTTTTTACATTCCAGTAATTCGAAAAAAACCAAAATAGGTTATCCGCTAAATTTCAAAAAAAAATCATATACTAATCTACCGAAGAAAGCGGATTTATGCTGAAGTGGTCTAATTACTTTGCGACGAAAAGGACGTGCTTTGGTAATAGACCTACGAAACGAATATCATTCTCTGTGAAGCAAACTAACAAAATAAGTAAGTAAGTAAGTAAGTAAGTAAATGATTTATAAAGCGCCAAAGTCTCAGAAAGAATCAGGGCGCATAAGATGATGGACGCTAGGTGGCAAAAAAGGCTGACTGAAAGTAGTGGGTCTTTAAGTGACATCTGAACCTGAATAAGCTTACAAAACGCAATGCAGCCATTATTAGCAGTCGACGTGCTGCGCCTTTTGCTGGGCGGCTCCTAATAAACGCAAGTGTTAGGCCTAAATATTCTACCCATTTTTGTAAAAAAAATCACATCTAACGGCCGTATCAATAATTAGGGTTAAAGTCAGGGTAAAAATTGGAATTTATTAATTACTTTTTTGGCACTTTTCAGTGAAAATATGTCCACCGCAAGTGACGTCCTTAAGACCAAGATTCTGGTCACAAAGAAAAGTAAAGTTTTGGTCTTGATTTTACAAAAAAGTCTTGAGAACTCCAAGCCGTACTTTGTCACATCTAATTATACATTCGTAGACGGAAATTGTTACTCAATGAGTGACGTTAATACGTCACAACATTTTGACGTTGCATAAACCTCTTGGTTTTGGTCGCTGTCTTTAAAAAAGTCTTGCCTACATCACTGCCGGCTAGTAAATAGGGAGCCCGTCTGTTGTTGACGCGACTGGCACAAAACACACGACAAAGCATAGATGTGATAAACGTCAAAAAATTATAATAAACGTTAATAAACGCGTTTATTAGGAAAAGATTGTAAACGTTTGTAAACTAAAAGTAAACGTAGACAGAGCGTAAGTTTGAATATTAGGCCTATTATTTGGATAATTCCAAATTCCAATAGAAGTTCTGTGACAACCGTTTTACAAAAATGCCTAGAATTCACTCACTTTAATCTTATAGCTACGTGAAAACTAAGTTGAGTTGTCCTGTCCACTAATTATCTTCGTCGCTGTCATAATTTTGCTTCGTTTAGCTCATGTGATTTTTATTGAGATAAACTTTGACAAAATAATAAACGCGTTTACAAAGTTTTTTTTGTAAACGTTGTAAACGTTTATCACATCTATGCGACAAAGAACAATACCACGCAGCACGCCGACACGCATTAGATTCAAGGAGACAACAAACAGCCCATCGCACACAACTAACTTCATCGCCCGTTCGTGTCACTTTACATCCGCAGCACATCAGTCAGCGCCGCCGTCATCTATATAGCTATAGGTGGTCTTCTCGTGCTACTGTCTCGGACTACTGCGCAACAGAGGTGCTGCATCTGCACGTAATCGCAATTTACATAGAAGGAGAATCGTTTCAGAGGTCATAGCTTTGTCACTGCGAAAAAGGCGCAAAAACGTTTTGAATTTCGACCAACAGCAGTGGCAGCAGAAATAAATATTACTAATTACAAGAACTAAAGCCAGCGTTCACGCTATACTCGAAAAATGGCGTACCTCCGGACAAACGGCCGGACGAACGAACAGAGAAAAGAACTGCAACATGCACTAATGTGCGCACTCCATTACATCGATTAGTCGGACGTGTTCTAGAACAAGTCAACAAGTCCACAAATATCGACGTAAATGGAGTCTCGGTTTTCGAACGTCGATACGACGTGTTGTCAGACTGGTCTGTATGGACTACTGTACAGTTGCCGTCCTGTAGGCTACTTCCCTCGCATAAGCCTAATACTTGATCGATGGCTGGTCACAATGTCCACCGTCGTCGTTATGCCACCTTGCGAACACGGGCGTAACCATTAGAGGCGGATGCACTGGGGACCATCCCCCGAGAATCCAAGAGCATCATCAAACATTAAATCGAATCGAATTTATCTTTACGCCGTCGCTTCTAAAACACATTTAACAGTCATTCGCATTGCACATAAAACTACGAAAATGTTGCCATAAGATGTATTTTTCAACCAAAAATGCATAAAAATATTACATCACTCTTACAGACTCCCTGTCTAAATTTTTAGAAAAAAAGGATGGAAATGAGAAACAAATACAAAACAGGGAGCGACAGGACAAAAGAAAAACAGATGGCAAGCCGTAAAAGTGCCCCCAAGACAAATATCTGGCCATACCTACCGTACGCCTATGCTCGCGAGTTGGTTTATCGAGGCGACACTGCCCTATCAGCACACACGGACATTCGTTCGTTCGTTGGGCATCAAATGCATAATCTACTGACATCATTCCAGCTACCTTTCCCCTCGCCATTAGTCTACCTTTTACAGTTTCCACTATTTGCATCGTCATCAGCCACGAAACACGTCACCATTCGTCACGGATTACAATCGTCGGTATAGCCTTTGGGTGTGCCGAGTTCACCAGCTGCAGCAGAACGATATTCGGCCACTATCACATCGCACGAGTATACTGAGCAGAAAAATAATATTTCTTGCAACGAACATGGATTTTTACACGAACTTTTAAACATAAAAAGACTGTGTTTACTTGCAGAATAAAAACGTTTTCAGACTAGGCCTACATATATACCGTGTGGCGCTAAAAACGTCCCGAAATTTGCGTAACTATAAGGGCGCGTATACTTTATAGAGATAAATTTCCTTTCGCACATTTGTAAACCAATATGTACTCTTACTTACTTATAATTTTTAATGACCTCACTAATGACACCACTGAATGCCGCTTAATGACGTAAGACGAGTTAAAAATCCAATTATGTAAAGACTGCGTTCCATCACACTGCATCAAAGCAACTCAAATTTTCTTCGACACAAACGCCCAATTTCGTAAGTTCACAAAAATGTACACCGCATTCAACAGATTTGAATCCCCACTCATTATTCAGTTTGGGATACCTTGCAAGAACTTGTCTATTTCTATGAAGAAAGGCGTGAACCGTTTGTGAACCTCAAAGATCTTCAGAATGTTATCAGAGGCAAATGGCACGATGTCGACGTCAGACAGCCAGAATCAGAAAAGCCATATAGCAGTGGAAAAAGCGTCTAGCAGCAGTAACAAAGGAGAACGGAGAACCTATTCAGCACATTTTCTGCTGATCAGTTGACTGATGATTCGGCCTAGTGACGTTTTGTACAAGCGGCAACGCAAATGATGAACCGCTTGCAAAAAATTGCTCTATGGCATGTGACGCTATTTTGTTTGTATCACGGCTAATACAGAAGTGTTTTAGGCGAAAATTCCTACACATATTTAAAGATGTTTGGTCATCACATATATGCTTTTGCACTGATTCATTTCGACTGCTCGGGTGAATAATGCATGCAAATGTTCAGGACGTTTTTTGCGCCACCCATATGTGCGTTTTTTTTATTTTGCATGTCCAATAAGTTTATATTTTCAAAATGTGCTCAAACATTTTTTTCGGAGAAACGTATACGGCGTGAGGAATTCAGCAGCTCGGTGGTTAGTGTAATGTGAACATTTGCAAAGATATTTTAGCCGTGCAAAACCATTTCCTACACCAAAACCTAAAAAAATGGGTCATCGGCGACCCGCCAAAACACGTGTAAATATCTTTGATTAGAAGAAAATATCGCCGGTTCCTTCCCGAATGCAAGTGCAGCGGAAATGTACTGCGGTTGACGTATGACGAAGTTGACGCAGGAACACAGTGGGTCAACGGGTCGAAGACGCGATGGTCGACTTGGGTCACGGGTCAAAACTTTAAACCTTGCTCCGTCTCTGATGTATAGCGCTTACTAATCAGCTGCCACTTTTAGTTCCGAGAAGGCTGTAAAGCTGCTTTTTGTCGGACTCATGTAAACAGCGGTAAAGCACGTGGGCCTACAGTGACGTACTGTATGCAAAACATCTTAGCCACGATTATTGTTAGATGAAATCTCCTAAAAAGTGCATGGAGGAGGATAGTACATTATATATTTCGGCGGCGATCTGATCATAATCTGAATCCAGTATTTTTAAAGAATCTTATAGTCAGGTGGGAATAAAGCGCAAAGACTTCTGTAATTTACTATCAAAATGTCGATAATCACAACGTTATAACGTTTAGTAATTAACTTATTCCAATTCATTGACAGTGTTCACTATTCTATTTTTCGTCACACCTCTCAAGTCAAACCTTCTAACAGACTGGCTGTAGGGGCCACAGATTAGAATAGATGGAATTGATTGACGTTTTTCATTCACTTTAACACGTATTATGCTTGTTCTGGTTTCCCCAGGTAGTGCAAAAGCAGACGTTGGATGAAGTAAAAACTAAAACACGTATTTAATAGCTAGTTGTGTCAGAAATATTTCTGCAAAAATATTAAAATCTGCTTATCTTTTTCTCAAGTTACGATCGATAATGTCGGGGATGTTTTTTTTCGGGTTTTCTGTCTATTTCAACGCATATTTCGCTTGATCTGATTTCCCTAAGTAGTGCAAAAGCATGCGTTAAGTGAGGTGGGAAACTAAACGGTCGTTTGATGTCAAGTTGTGTCAGGAATATTTGTACCAAAAATTATCAAAATCTGATATTCGGTTTTCAAGTTACAGTCAAAAATGTCGGGGATGCTTTTTTGAGAGTGTTACTGCTAAGTATGTCGCCGAATAGCCTTCGTGTGCTGACGTGACCTTAAGAAGCTCGTTTACTATCCAAAAAATTACCCTAATCCGAAACCACTAGACTAGGCTTAATCGCCTTGATCAGTCCTACTCAGCTCGATCTACTAAATAAACTTTATGCTTAGATCATGTCATATCTAATTTTTCGTGTTTGCAGCCTCAGAACGCATTGTCACGATGCGCATAATTTTACAGTTGCATGAATGGAAATTAGATGTCACTGTCCAATAGGCGTCCGGTGGCGCAATAACAAGGAAAGGAGAGCAGTCAGTTGCCCCTTCCATTAATTTCAGCCTGTCGATAATTTCTCTTTTTGTCGCAAAATATGTCATGGACACCAACGGGTACTGAGCCCATGGAACAAGGGAGAGAGAGAGTGTCAGAAAATTTTTGTCAAAATGTTCAAATTTGGAGGCTAAAAATCCCCACATTGACAAAAATCTATGGGCGAAAGTAAGATTTTTAGCACCCATATATTCCTCTGTCGAAAACGCAAAAAAACGAACTTCACAGCGCAAATAGTCGCGGTTTTCGTTGCAATTTTTATCACGTTCGATAATTTCAAGACAATTTTGATCGAGCTTTTGGTTTACATGACATCTGTGCAATTTTGGACAAAAACATAACTAGAGATTCGCAGGAAGGATTCCTGCAGTAGGCTAGATACGGTCTCTGGTTCTTGTCATCGCGGATGTCAGCTGAAATGGCTCGGAGACGGACGACGACGCACACTTGGTCATTTTGTGTTCATGCAATATGTATATACGCCAATGAGCTGTACGTACGGTACTGCGCATTGTCTACGCATCGTCGTCGACTGTAGATTGCTTGAGTCTGACCATCACGTAATACGTGTCATAGGCCTACAGGTCGGGCCGTCAGGCGTACACGAATATCTGTCACTGTTAAGTCACGCAAATGTTTCAGAACAGATACTGCAAACAAAATGGTCGGTGGCCTACGACTCTTGGCGTTTTAAAGACTTTTTCTGTGATTCGTCTACTGTAGGTGCATATTCGGATAACAGTTTGGCAGTTGACTTTTCAAATAGATCACTGTATTAAACTATGCAGCCTAGTTGCTCAATGCCGCAGCCGTAAACGGATGTTATAAAGTATATTGCTGACTAATAGGGTGTTTACACGATCCCGCAAACTTCCAGCAAATATCCAACTGGCCTGATGGAAACCCGCCGCCTATCAGCTGTGGGCTAAGCCTAGGCCCGCCTATGTATCTGTGGTTACAACCCGCCCGTCCTCCTAATTACCATAGAACTTCCAGTTTGCTGGATGAATGCTAGATCGTGGACCATAACTGATAGGCCTATTGTCAATACATTTTTGGCTATCTGTTTGTATCAGATTTCAGTACTAGCACATTAAAAATTCAAAAGAACGAAAAAGAAGAAAAAATTGAAAAAACCAGAAGAATTATTCACTATTCTAGACATGTTTTATACTAGGTTGATTACAAATTTGTAACTAATACAAACGTTTAACGGTTTGTATTATTGTTTCGTCTGGCGAAAATAAATTCCAAATGTTTTCGACAGGGAGTTATCAATTGCTATAGACAAATAACAAAAACTCTAAATTCGTTTACAGGAAACTGTAGTGCAATAAAAAGTTAATAACTTCTTAATAGCTTCTGTCGCGCCTCTTCAGAATCGAATTCATCGAAATTCATTCTTTCGTTTTGGAGATAGTGAGAATACAAGAGATGGTTACACATAGTGAGAGACATATAGGCCTACATCACACAAGTGCACAGGCGCAGCCGTGTATATTATCGACCATAGGCCTACCAGAAAGCAGTAGCGTGGCTGGTAGTACAATAATGATATAAGCCTACTGATGATGTCAATGGTGCTTCTAGTAGGCTAAATGACGCTCGATCGCTGATTATTTAGTTTCCTCACGTAAGAGATGTGCACAGAGCAAGAGCAGTAGCTGCCATTTGAACTTGACTGCACAAACATTACTCGTAAACGCTTATCAGACGCAGCATCTATGAGCTTGCGTTCTGTACGCGGGCAAGAACCGCGCAGTGCATTAACCGCTCCGCCAACGTTTGTTTCGAACCGTCGCGCTGCAACTAATTACCGTAATGGACTGCAGCGTGTCGCACAAGACCGATAAACATGACGGAACGATAGCCGACTGAAAGAACAGTATACCCCAAGTGACTTCCTGGTCCGTTATGGTCTGTTTCAGCCGATGTGCGCGCGGTCATAACTGTTTTGAACAAAACGTTCGAGTTAGTCACGCATTTCGCCGTAGGCCTATCCCTTATACGTTGCGCGCGATCAACTGATCTGCGCGACTTGGGTTATAAGGTCAGGGTTAATCAGATGCCATCGTATAATCCCAACTCCCTAACTTTAAACCAACTGTTGAGTAAATAAGTAAATTTGCATAACGCACAACGGCGACAAAAAAGCTGCCGACTCTGAGGCGCAAACAGGTTCTTAGGGCCTACTGACTATGATCTTAACTATTTCTACAAGTAACTTGAGCAAAACTCACGTGTCGCGCGATAGCAGCGGTCCTGCCACTTTGGCAATCAGTGTACAGCAATAAGATGCGTCTTGAAAGAGTACTTAAATTTAAAGCCTCCGTGTGGAAGACTCCTTGAATTTAAGAGAACGAAACGTAAATTCTTAAAAATGTACGTTCTATGCTAAAAATGTCATACGCCTGCAGGTTGTCCAGGCCCATTTCCAGCCATTTTGGAGGAAATTCACTTTTAAAATGTGTGTCGCTGCCGGAGGTCGCAAAAATATTCACTAAAACCACTATTTTGGGGGCTGAAGGTCATTCAACGTCATCGACGTTGACACCAATAACAGTTTGTCACTATAAGCAGCATGACTCTGCCTATCTGCAACCGTTTTCACCCTACACGAAATAATTGCGGTAAAATAACCACTTTTAGGG
>Ga0209454_1003634_pt1 | contig 11154 bp, 6 predicted proteins | sample WorMetHERISLAND1_2_FD_187400 | JGI IMG/M metagenome (GOLD analysis project Ga0209454, IMG submission 187400) | Marine gutless worms symbiont microbial communities from Max Planck institute for Marine Microbiology, Germany - Olavius geniculatus... | ecosystem: Host-associated > Annelida >...
CTGTAAAGAATCATGACAGATTATAATGATAAGAAGAATACTAATAATATAGCAATTTATAAAGCGCACAATGACAGCCAGCTGAATCTGAGGCGCCTATAGAAAGTCGCCATCGCCCTATCCATCGCAAACTTTCTACGATTTACCCAGTGTTTGAATTGTGAAAAATTAGTTGAAAGGTTGAACTTTTTGACGGTCGGAGCCCGACCAAAATTATTGTGATGCAAATCCTATGTATATAGTATAGCTGACCCCCCAGTACATAATTTGACAGTGTGTTAGGGGGGAAGGTGGTTGAAAAACCAGTTGGGGGGTTCAACCCCCTAACCCCCAGCAATTCAAACACTGGACTTACCGTTTAGCCACAATACCGCACGCTTGGCATTGCATAGGCCTATAGTGCGTTATGACCCTTCAACGTCATCCAAGGTCAATGATTTTAATCTAATTTGACACGGCGTAGGCCCTATCTCTCACCGTTTTTGAGATATGGCCAGATTGAATGGCATTAGAGCACTAGAAATTAGAGAAGATGGTCAATACCGTCGAGGTCGGCCTTTTTCGAGTTGCAGCCTGTGTCCATATAGCCAGAGGCATATGCTTGATTACCGGCTTACTTACTTATTATCTGCACGGGGTGCATAACAACTCGGATAAGTGTGTAAGTTTACAGTTTTATTTCGTTATAAACGATGCTATAGCAATATTAAATGCTTCAGCCTTCTTTAATTGCGTTTAATTCTGAGGTTCATTAGTTGACAGTATTTCTGTTGTATACTTTATTGTTATGTAGTTGGTTTTGTAACTTTCGTTGCAATGTTTACTTGCTGTACAATGTCACGAACGAATTATGGATTTTTCGCCCCTTGGCCGTTTCGCCCCTGGCTGATTCGCCCCCGCACCTTAGACGATTCGCTCCTTGGTTCGTTCGCCTCCTGGCTTGTTCGCCCCCTGGCTGATTCGCTTTCAGATTGGACGATTCGCTCCCCGTTGAGTAACAGAGGTGTACAGATCCTGAAATTTTTGAGTCCGCGTCAGTCCACAGATTTTGACCAAGGATCTGCTGTCAGTCCGCGTCCTCAACAAGAGAGAAAATAATAGGATTTGCGTCCGTCTGCACTGAATAGGCCTGCCTCTTAGACTAGTCATTAATACGTAAGGTAAGCCACAATGCGCCTAGGCCTATAGAATATTACAATTTACCGGTACCAGTGCTACCGTGCTACGCACGACTCAACACACACCACTTCTATCTGTTTTTAAATTTTATTAGGAAATAAATACACTCATCACAAAACAGGATCCGCGTCAGTCCCGTGTCCGCAAATTTTGTCACAGAACAAGATCTGCGTCCATCCGCTTCCACAAAAAAATCCTGCGGATCTGGATTCACGGACTGACGCATTTGCAGTTCACACATCTCTGTTGAGTAATATCTTGTCTAATGTAAACTAATATTTTTTTTCGTTTTTTACAGAACGACAACAACTACGGTAAATTGTCACTCAACTGATTAGTAGGCTTAATATTATTTCAGTTAATATTATACGTGACAAAAATACTTGGCGTAATAAGTGATCACAGCACAAAACAAAGTCAGTCGAATGAGTCGATCATCTCAGGCTTCATAGCAGCGGCATTGTGGAGTAATAAAGTACTTACAATTTTCAGACTGACACGTTTGCAAATTTCTGATATAGCCTAATTCTGACAGAGACCCTCATAAATTTCTGCATCAGGTTAGTTTGTTTTTTCCACAAAACACAGATTTTTGCCGCAAATATATCATTTTTTGACAATAGATAGCTAAAATGCTGAAGACCAAACATCAGTCTACTGAATGGGTGCTGCATGTGTGTTGAGTCGGCCTTCCTTTGAAATGAGTTCTTACAGGTAGCCTATACTTTGGTCTAGGCCTAATAATTGCTACTGCATGTTGACGAAAGTCTAGATCTATAGATAGCGTCATACTGTAAACATTATAGGGCGACAAAGTGCTGTAAAAAAGCAAATGGGGTTTCTGACTCTCTGTATAATGAAATATAATGATGCCTATGCTTAATTGAACACACGACTAAACAGTCACGCAATTGTTTATTCTCATTGTCATGCTACAAGCTGTCTAAACATTAAATTACGTATTATAGCATATGCATATTGCAGTTCATTGTTCTTATACTAATCGATATTGAGTTACTGGCATTCAACGGGTGCGAATCGTCCAAGCTAAGGAGGCGAATCAGCCAGGGGGTGAACATGCCAGGAGGCGAATGAGCTAGGAGGTGAATCATCCAAGGTGAGAGGGTGAATCGTTTGATTAAATAATTGCCAAGAATTGGCTGGTTAACTGTTGCATAGAGAGCTGTTGCTAGTAATCGCCACTTAGGCTTTAACCTTGAACTTTGCTGAAAGAGTGCACGTGCATATTATAACAACAAAAACCTAAACTGCACCATTAGCAAACAGTGATATGGTGGAAAAGCCGGAAGCTTCTGTACATACCTTGTTGAATTTCAAATGGCGATATGACTTTTTAAAATATCGCTGTGTCTTTACATTCGAAAGTCGGACGGCTATTCACCGAGACCATGTCTGACGTACCATGCAAACATGATCGCACCATACGGATATCACAGAGTACAATGTTGTAAGAGACTGTGCAGCAGTAACTGAATGATAAAAAAATCTGTTTTTGATTGTTGTAATGGCTTGATATTTGTGTCATTCTGTGGTTGTAGGCAACAAGTGATTCCTTTTTTTCTTAGTGATGTTCATATTGTTATGACTTTTTATCACTAGAAGCATCAGTGCATCACGTTCATTGATGCCTTTATGGGTAATTCTTGCTGCATATTTGTTCAGTTTACCTTTGTATGACATTAACTTTTTGTATTGTTTAGTTGTTTCGCAAGTCAGAGTCAGTTGTTAACATAAGGATATGCATTTGTCTTTGTCTTTTGGTCCATCTGCGGGAGATGGCATCACTTATAAAGTTTTGTATGAATTTTCTTGATATTTTCAAGATGGGAAGGCTGTGATGAGGAACAGGTGACATTTTTTGTGCGGTGACATGACTCAGTGGAGTTTTATGTTTGTCAACTGGTTAGAATATGTTAATTTTACCTACTTTACTATTATTTTATTCCCTAGCAATGATTTTCGTATGGACTAGCTTAGTTTCAGTGTTGTCTGTCAGTTGTAAATACAGTTGTCAAAGCATTAATTTTTTAATGTATGCATTAATGCGTTAATAACACATCATTATTATTGCTGGTATTGTAGCTGGACTACTCCGACAGGGTGAGTGGAATGAAGCCCACAAAGTCGTGCCTGTATCGCAGAACCGTGATGGTAGCGATGGAACGGCGACAAAACAATTTTTAATTACTTGAATATTATTCAATCATCAAATAAACATAACTGTTGCTTTACATAGTTAAGTGACTTTATGTATGTGCGTTAATTTTTTTAACACCCGTTAATTCTTTAATGCGTTAAAGCCGTTGATGCCTTAAGTTAATGCATTAATTCGCCAGCTTTAGTTGTGAAGTAAGTGAGTGGGAAGGTACGAGTTCTGTCCGACTGGTTGAGTTGCTGATGTGTTGGTCAGGGTTGCTGCGGCAGCTCCAGTGACGGTGAGCAAGGCGATAGTGTATACACAGATCACGCCGGCGGTGTCGTGGTAGAGATTCCTCCTCGGTGCTCTAACAATCGTCGGACGACGACTGGTCGTCACGCAGACACTCAGAATGATGAATCGCTCACCAACCTTGTGTCATTGCAGGTAATACAAGCTGTTTTGAACAGCCTGCGTGTAAAAATCTCTGGTATGATTGCATATGTATGTTCTGCATTTTGATGCATTTTTGTCGAAGCGTGCGCTGGTGATGCTGATTATAATTATATTGAACTGATGGGGTTGATGGTGTAGGTGAACTGCGGAGAGATTTTTTTAGTTCTCTGTTCACTGGATTGTGGTGGCTTGAATACTGATGATTTAAAGACTTAATAAGCATGTTAACGAGTTATGAGACACAACGACAGCAGAAAGCTGAGAAGGGCAGTGTGATGCATGGTAATAAGAAGAAGATTTTGCATAGACAACTGGTTCTGTTGCATAGGAGCTCATCCCCCTTTTGGCACTTTGAGCCAGTGAGGGTTAGATCCAATTAAACTAGCATTCAGCTGAAGTTGGCGTGATGGTCAACTATTGGCAGCCATCACCTTTAACTGATTGTGCAGAGATGGAGCGTAATCAACTTTTCAGTGTGCATTGTTCTGCTGCATGATGATAGAATGACATCTATTGATTAAGTCCGTTTTTACACGTTGCTTTTTCCACATTAATATCGAGCTGCATGTGGTTTGACTGTCCATCTGTGATCAGGTGGAAGAGGATGACAGATTCCAGTCACCCACTCCAGGCCAGCATCAGCAATGTAAGCACTGTAAGACATCGCTGACAATGACTTCGGGTGATGAGTCTGCAAGTCCGCACTGTTATCGGCTGCTCACTCTCATAGGTAATATTACTGCCTGGAACTGAATTACAATATGTTCTGTGTGCAGTTTCACAAAGCTGTTTGTCAAAGTTTCTCGAGTTTTAGACTCAACCTTAAGAGTTATAGGGCACAAGTCAGTAATTGTGCAAGTCAAGCACCAATTTGCCTCTTCGTGAGTTATTACTCCTCTACAATTCTTTCACCCTCGTATTGTCATTATCACCACATTCTTAACATCTATCGACCTTTCATTTTTCATTTCCAACTTCAAAACTTTTAGATCTCATCTTTTTTAAAAAATTCTTCTTTCCATAAACATCTGTCTGACACTCATCTGTCTGACTTCATTGATCTCTGGACTGCTGACATTTTTCTTGCTTGTGGTTTTTTTTGTTCTAGTTCAGTTTTTTGTTATTTTCTTTTTTTAGTTTTCTGATCTCAGGCTTTTATCTTTCTCTGATAACACTCTGTTTCTGGATATGTTGTTTTTTTTACGTAGCAATGTGCTCGTTTCTTAATAAGTTATAAAAAATTTATCAAATTACAACTTTTTATCATTGTTTTTGTTGACATTTCGGCAACCACTGCTGCCTTGGTCGGTACGACTGTCCGCTAGGTGTAGCTGCAACGGACAGTAAGTCGTAGATGTGTGGAAGTTGGTAGGACCCCTCGTCTTGGTACACATTAGAAAAGAACAAGGCAGCAGCGGTTGCCGAAACGTCAACAAAAACAATAATAAAAGGTTGTAATTTGATGAATTTATTATAACTTATTAAATTAGCCTATGTTTCAACCTATGAGTCTATTCAAAGACAATGTGCTCATTTCGTTTCTCTTTATTTCAGTATTGTCAAAACAGTTTTAGTTTATTTTATGCCAGATATAAGTGGTAGCGTGCCTGCTAGCTTTCTAGTGCAAATTGTATTTTGCATTGTGTATCTGTCGATTTGCTATCGTCTGTAGGCAATGGTAGCTACAGTGGTGTAACAATTTGGTTGGCACAGCATGTATCATCCAAACGGTTGGTTGCTGTTAAATCCATAGATTTTGACAAGTGTGAACTGCCGCATTCACTGGTCCAGGTAATCACTATAAACTGTTGACTCACCTGACCTGCTAGAATGATAGTGGGCAGCCGGCATTAGTGAAATTATGATATTAAAGATATTTTGCACATTATTTACTGTACATGAACTGTCTGTCGGTGGCTTTCAAAGTACTCTTACTTTAAATCTCGGTTTCGTTCTACTGTTGTGAGAACAGTGCTTTATGAAGTGAACAGTTTAAGAATCTGATTTAATTGCTGTGGCAGAGGATGAGGTTTTATGCCATACTGTGTGTGTTTAAACAGTTTTTAATATTTTGTGTTTATTTTTGTGATTATTGTTGCTTATCAGATGTAGCTTTTTAACCGTTATGGTTGCATTTATTTTTTCCATACCTGGTACTGTTACAACAATTTTATCTAACTGCCATCTACATCTTATTTACTTTTTACCTAGTGTTTTTAGGTTTTAATTTTGCCTTTGGCTGCAACACTTATTTATTATTTTATTTTCACGTCCACAATGTACCAATTGTTAGCGTTTATGTGCGTTGGTGATGATTCGATATCAGGATTTCAATTTCGATACGATATCAATACAACATTTCACAGAATATCACGATATCGATATCAATATTTTAAAATACTAAGTATGTAAATCTTATGCGAGCATGGGAACAAGATGTGAACATTGAGCAAGGCAGTATACTGGGTTTAGATAATAAAATATGTCTCTGGGTAAAATTATATTATGACTGTAGTTAAATGACGGCACCATTAACTCGCCCAATTTGTAATCTTTTTCCAGTCATGCAGTCTGTAGAAAATATTGCAATATTATCAAACATCGCAATTGCGATATTCAAACGATATGTCAAAAAATTCAGTATTTTTTTCGACGATACGATACGATATGTCGATATCGAAAACAATATATCAGTATTTTCGATATATCGAATCATCACTAATGTGCATTATAATTGTCATATTTCATTGTAGTTGCTTTGTGCATTTTACTGTCATAATTATGTAATTCATTATAATTGCCATGTGGGATTTTAATGTGAAATTTTACAGTTTTATTTAGTAAGTAAGTAACTAAAATGTAAATTCATATAGTGCATATTGAACCTCTAATGTGCTTAGTGAAATCTTCTACATCTAACTGCCAAGTAAAATGTGATTTTGTTGAAAAATGACGAAGTTATAGATTTAAACATTTATAGCTTAAACATTTTTAATGCTAAAAAATCGTTAGGCGATCATGTCAAATAGTCTATAACTTTGTTGTTTTTCAACATAATCACATTTTACTTGGCAGTTAGATGTAGACGGTTTGAGTAAATAAAGCTGTAAAATTCCAAATAAAAATTCCAAACTGTTGCTGAGAAAACGGTGAAAAACTTTTGGGGGCTCCTTTTTTTGCCACACCCTGTAGTTGATTGTAATTATCATATGTATTTCTGTTTGACATTGTTGGGGAGCGTAGCATGAGGTGCGGATGCATCGGTTGCTGCAACACAGAAACATTTTGTCTGCTATCGGCTGCTTTACGCACAGAACCGAGTGCTGGATGGTTATGCCGCTAATGTCATACGGTCTGCACTGCTCTTCTCAGTTAATCTTGTGAATAGAATTCTGTCTTAGTCGATGGGCTTTACTCTTCAGTAGTGCTTTGATGGAGTTGGATAGGTGAATGATATACTACATGCCATGCACACAGTCTGTTCAATGTTTAGTGTTCTTACCGGTCACTTCTGCAGAGCCTGACCTAGTCTAGAGTAACTGAAAAGATGGCAAGTTGAACATAAATCGTACTTGTAGTATCACTTAGTAAAACAGTAAACAAACTTAGCAACACTAATTTATTTTAAGGACTTTCTGTGTTTTTTCTGCATTTCTTTTACTCCTTTTTAATATAACAATGGTCTATTTAGAGTCTGTTATTTGATGATTTAAATCTTTTTGTGTTCATCTTTTTATATCAAGCCACTCTGCTGTGAGTATTATTTGTGTGGTTCTATATTGTGCATGTTCAGTATTGTTATATGTACACAATGTGTATATTTCATTGTGATCTGTGACATCAGGGTCTTGTAGGGATCTGCTCCACGCTCATTTTAAAGATGGCTTGCCGGAGATGGCAGCTGCTTACATACTGCGAGATGTACTACAGGCAGTCAACTATCTACACAATCGGGGCATTATTCATCGGTCGGTCTGACAGTTGTATCTGGTTTTTCTCCCTTTGTCCTCCAATAGACAGCATTCTGAAATTAATGACTTCGGCTTATTTTGATTTTTTGTGTTTTGTGTTTCATATCAGGCTTTTTTCTCTGTAAAGGTTAAACTTTCTGCTTTATTATTAATTGTTTGTGTGCATTGCCTGGAAAGGCCATGACCAAAATGATCTGTTATGTGTTTAGTGTTGAGTCACCCACTGTCTCTGGTTTCTGTGCTGTCACTTATTAGAGAATTTAGTTAGTTAGTGACAATCTGCTTTGTCTGTAAATTAGAGCACCATAGAGCAGTGTTTATCCGAGACTTGGTGAGTGGCCAGCCATTGCGTTGCTGTACTAAATTTACCAACTCTGTCCACTTAGTGTGCCATCTGTCGTATCAGTAATAGCTTGTAGGATGCATCATCTAAGATGATCAGAGAAATATTTGTCAGCAAAATATTATTGCAGGAGTATGTATTAATCACATGTCGTGCTTCGGGTCCAATTGCAACAGAGCGGGTCGAACCCTAAAAAACTTTTTCTGGCAAGTTTTGTTAACTTCAAAGAATGAAACATTTCCAGATCTGTTTCCGTTGAGTGTTGATTCACATGATTAGTGCAAGGCTGCAAACTTTGTTAAGTTTAACTAACTAGTGAAGTCAGTGGATGCCTGGGTGAAAAATAACCCGTGGCTGCAACGAGAGTGTGGCATTTATGTTGGTAATAGCTTGCCAGATATTATCTTATCATCTAGTATTATTGTATGTGTGCAGTGATATAAAGGCCAGTCATATCTTGGTGCAAGTAGACGGTAGTGTGCGGCTGTCTGGCTTTCGTCACTGCTTGAGCATGACGCTGCATGGCCAGCGGAGGAAATCAGTCCATGACTTTCCCGACTTCTACATACATTCGTTGAACTGGGCGAGTCACGAACTCCTTGAACAGGTTTTCAGTTTGCTTTGTATCACACATGCTTTAGTCGCCATGTTTGTCTTTGGTCTCCCTGTTGCTGGCTTTGTGCATAGATTGCTTTTTAGGTCAACCCCACTACAGAGTCGATCTATTAGAGCTGCTCTGGCATCAGGACGTTTTTTGGTTCATTTACAAATATTGTTTGTGAGTGGTCTGGTGCATTTGAGCTTCACAGAAGGCATCTAGCATCAGTGATTCCTTTTATTGTTTTTAATTGTTGGCATATCTCATTTGTTTTTGAAGCTTAACGAATGTTTGATTGAACTGAATTTGATAATTTTTCCAGTCATAGATATACTTTCTTTATATTTTGTGATAGATTATGTTCATTTTAGTCTGGCATCGTGGAATAGTTGCATTAGACGTGTAGACGTTGCAATCACAGAGCTGCAGGATGTCCCCACTTCCAAATTTTACTGTGTTGGAGAATTTTCTTCCAGAAATACAAAATCTGGGATTAGAAATCCCCACTTGGGAGTGTAGTTTAAGAGCAAAAATAAAATTTTGAGCACCCGTTATCTACACTGTCAGAAAGTTGCCACTTCCTGCCCTCAAACTTTTTTAACCTGCGATGCCATGGCTCTAGGGTCTTCATACTTTGTGACCAAATGTTTTTGAATGAGCGTGTAATTTTCATTGTTCTGTAATGAGTGTACAAACTGATGCTGGCCTTGTATATTCTGCATCAGATTATTGTGGCTGGCTATCTATATTCCACTGTTGTGTGGTGCAGAACCTGAGTGGTTATGATACCAAGTCGGACATTTACAGCATCGGCATAACGGCATGCGAGCTGGCAAACGGCGTCGTGCCATTTCAGGATATGCCTCTTACTCAGGTTCGGTACTAGACAGCATTGTCTTTTTGCTTTCTTTCTCTGCATATAACAACAGTAATTATAAATCGATTCTGAACTAGAAATATATTATCATTCACCTGTGTTGCCCTCTGATGAAGACTCACAAGTTACTGACTGTCTGCTTCACTGTCTTACTGGGTTGATTTGTTCATTACTGATGTATTTGTATAGCTGTCAGATTACCTTGATGTGGTGTAATGCATTATGGCATTAATTATGATTAGAGAAATTAATGCCATTTAGAAATTCAGTGCACAGATATAAATGTGTTCAGCAGGAGTGCCAAAATACAACAGAAACCACCCAACAGTTGCAACTGCGGTTATTTGATGAACAGCTAATTATAATGTCGTTGCAGCACCACTCCAGTTTTCTAACTTAGAAATTAAGAAATTAAGCAACAACGAGTTGCAGTTTATTTTGTTTATTTAGTTTTTTTGTCAATCATCATTTGGTGGCAAATTTGATTTTGGTCACATCTTGTAGATTAGTCATCAACGGCATGATATTGAAATTTATCTTTTTCAGTCATTTGCTGATAGCTACCTACATCATAGGCATGAAACATAAATGTGTCCTATAATTGTGATTTATTTGTGATTAATATAATGGTCCAAATTATAGAGTTAATAGCTTGACAGCAGTACTGATGGTAATGATGATGATAATGCAATGGTATATGCTGCAGATGCTGCTGAGTAAAATTGAGGGAACGACTCCTCGTCTTCTTGATCTCACTACTTTGCCTGAGCTTAACGACACACGTAAGACAAACAATTTCTTCTTCTGTCAATGATTTACCGATGTTTTTCAAAGCATCAAAGCACAGAAGGATTGTTGAGTCCATCGAACAACAAGTTGTGTCTAATAAGAGCATTTTTGTTTTTATTTAAAGTTCTCAGCACCTTGATGCTGTCGGTCGGCTGACATGATGAGCATTTGGTCTGTAGAACTTCCATTAGAACAGTTCCTAAAAGTTTACTTTTGTGACTGGCTTAACTGAACTAACTGAGGAAAATCTGGTGGTTGACTTCTTAGCTTTTGTTTAACAGTTCACGCTTTTTGGTCATCAGTCGTAAGCCTGGATTCTTCAAAGGAAAAAAATAACAGATGAAGTTTAACTTCTGATTGCCTTTCTGAAATCCAACCAATAGTAAGAAGCAATAATTGAAAGTAACTGTGTCTGTATGCTGCTGCTTTCAGTTATTATTTTAACCACTCAGTTGTTCCAGAGTCTTGCAAGTATGACTGAAAGGTCTGTAGCGTGGGAGCTTATCACCTTAGTGGTGTTTGAGCCACCAAAAATATAAACCCAGTTAAGCTAGCATATGGCACACATTGGTGGAATAGTTATGCTAGCTCCCCTAACTATACTAACTTATAGTAGTTGATGCAAGACTTTATGCATGTCAGATGTAATTTGTGACTGTTATTAATCCATTATTTCTGATGTGCATGTAATTCTTGTTGCTTGTTATTATTGTTGAAGTTGATACAACAAAGACATCAACCGACTGTCACCCATCAATGCTACCGTATCAGCGCACCTTCTCC
>Ga0209454_1003637_pt1 | contig 11152 bp, 1 predicted proteins | sample WorMetHERISLAND1_2_FD_187400 | JGI IMG/M metagenome (GOLD analysis project Ga0209454, IMG submission 187400) | Marine gutless worms symbiont microbial communities from Max Planck institute for Marine Microbiology, Germany - Olavius geniculatus... | ecosystem: Host-associated > Annelida >...
GGGAAACACAAGCATCGATTTTTTTGTGTATTTTATGCATAAGAACATATAACAAGGCAAATATGACGAATAACACAATCAACAAAATCAAACACGTCCGCTCGCGACGAGCGCGACTGACAGACTCGCTCGCTGGGCCTACACACGCGCGACCGCAGCAGCAACTAAAAATAGACCTAGCACGCGCTTGCTACTCAAGCGTGACATATTGATACCGTAGAATTTGCGAAATCCGGGACATAAAAAATCTCACAGGATATAAATCCCAAATATTGTAGGACAAATGCCTTCAAATAAAATCCTTTTCGTTGTAGACAAATGTGCAAAAACATTAGCTGGAAAATGGTTTTAACGAAGTTAAAACGGCATTTATCACAACATATGTTCACGTAATAAGATCATCGAACTTGGGCAGTATGTCCAACGTTAATTTCATTGTATGTTGTTATGTCAGGAAAAGATTTTGCCTGTTTCGAAAATTTGCCAGCACGGCGATGATTTGGTCTGTCAGTCGGAAACGCTTGATGAAGAGTTAGTTACACTATGCTAAATAATCGCCGTTTGCAAACAGCGATTATTTAGCATAGTATTAATCTTTCAAGCAGAGTTTCAGAATGATGTCGAGACCGGTGCGTGTAGGCCTATGACATTTTTTGTAATTTCAATATTTAGTTATTCTCTAGTGATTTATAGGCCTAGCTCAAAAAAATAAAAAATTCCATTTAAACGTAAGCATGTCGGTACTGCAGACTGTGTCTTTACGCTCAGCTGCAGTGCAGCTTTTCGTCATTCGGTAATTATCGTGAACGTCTTTTGTCATGCAAGGAAATATTTTAGATGTATAAATATTGATCACATTGACAACTGCAGATCAGACTTAAAGTTGTTATGCCTAGAGATCGACATCGTCGAATACTGGTTGAAAACGTCTCATAAAGGTTTAGATGTAAACAAAATGGATTCGTTTCAGTTTATTTTCCTCTTTATTCTCCTGGTCAAAATGCTCGAAAAGCCCAACTGAAACGCTGATTTATACACCCGGAATCCGCAACGCCGAGTAGTTACGCTGTTTTATGTCGATCGCGGTAAAAACCATCTATCCGTGTTTTGCGCGGCTCAAAAGCTTATTGCGAGAAGACGCTTTGTGTCAGACTTGTATCCGTGACGTGAACCGGCCTTAAACAGCATGCAGCAAATGTTCTTTCGACGATTCCTAAGTCTGGACTATTTTTCTCAATACTGCACACAGTAGTTTTTTGCGGGAAGGGGAAGTAGGACCTACGTCTACCGCCATGCACCACGCACAGACTACACAGTTTCATCTAAACGTTGTGGCAAAGGATGAACATCCAGACTTCAGTAGCTTCTACCTGCAGTTTTCCCGAATCTCCCCGATCAACGTCTCTTTTCCGCAACTTTTCTAATGCATCGCTCGCATCTGCTGCTTGTAAAAATTTTTCTGTTTAACAACGACGATAAATGTACATTATTCGTTCTCGGCAGGTCCTGAGATGAAAGCGGGCCGAAGTGACAGAATGCAACCGAAGAAGTGCAGCGAAATGAACGACGGCCGACTTTCACAAACATTCGCACCAGCAGGAGGAGAAAGGAGGCCAGAGTGAGACACGTTGAATGCGGTGTCAGTGGACACGTGCGCATTGTGCTACGCTCACCGCAGCAGCACGTGTCAGAGGCCTATGTACAATACATGTATCGCAATGTCATGACATCGGTGCACAGCCGCAGCAGCAGCAACCGTGTTCTCAGGCATGCATCAACAATATGTCATCAGCGCGACCGTTCGCTCGCTCTCTGTCCGTCTGAGTGTCCACTGACTGTCAGGCCCAACACGTCCGTGACGCACGAACGGTGGGCCGACCGGCCGCCACGCTATACGCCGACCGACGTACAATGGGTGGTCGCCCCGGCTGCACCGGCACGCCGTGCGTCCGTCGTAAACGCGCGACGCTTGCGTCGTGACGACGGGCATCGGCCGACCAAGCGAGCGACAAATGTGCCATTGTTCGCGGCGCGTTTCCGCCGCGTCGACTATAAATGTGCGCCGACGTCGCCGGGTGAGATGCAGAAGCGAACGACATCATCATCATCAGCCTCAGCGTCAGTAGCTAGTAGTGTCGAGACATCAAGTAGGACCAAGATGAAGCCGATGCTTGTATTGTTGTTCGTGTCTGCCTGCGTGGCGTTCGCCGTCGCCGCCGACGAGCAGGAGGACGCGGAGAAGGACGAATTTAAATCGGGCTTCGGCTTCGGACTCGGACACTTCGGCCACGGGTACGGCGGGTACGGCGGCTACGGCGGGTACGGCCACTACGGCGGCTACGGCCACGGCTACGGGCATGGATACGGCCACGGATACGGCGGATACGGTCACGGATACGGACACGGATACGGCCACGGCGGCCCGTACTACGGCGGCTACGGTGGATATTACGGTCATGGTTACGGCGGCTACGGCGGTTACGGACGCGGATACGGATACGGATACCACTACTAACTTCACACATTCCTGTAAGTTGTTTTCAGTTATTCATTTTGCTTATTGTTAGAATTATAACTTCTGTTTGTCTTAGTTTCTTAATTTACCGGGTATTCGAATAGCCTAGTTGTCGATGAATGCAATTGATATTTTGCAAGCGAAGTAAGCCTTCGGAAAGGAAACACTAAGTTAGATTTAGTGGGTCATCTATGGTGTTTTTCATGTTTAAAGTTATTAAAAACTGAATTTCGGCTTTCGGTACGGTTACTTTGTACGCTATAGAATACCTTTTTGGAAATCTATTTGCATCATTCTAGGTAAAGGTTTGTACTTTGTACTGGCCGAATGCTTGCTAAATATATTCTTATTTGTTTTAGTGTTTTTAGCTGATTAACTATAGGACTGCTGGCTGATCATAGCTACTGTGTTCAGAGTCAAAATCTATTTCAGTAAACTAACCGACTGGTCCTATGGCAGTAGAATTGCATCGAGAAACCTCTGAACGTGTAAACTTGTGCAAAAGCATTAACTTTTTATCAACCGCGAATGTCGGATTCTCAAGTATCGATAGACATCTTAAGCTTAATTTTATATAATTACAATATTTTGCATTCGACACTTAGCTGTTTTTGTCTATTGCATAATACTTGATTTAGCTATGATTCTGCGAGCAAAAACTTCGCAGTGTGCGGACGCAAAAATTCGACATCGGTTCACCGCTTTTGCTCGCAGCGCCATAGGAATAGTCCGATACAAAACGTTACATAATAATAATTACGTGTGGTGTTGTTGCGACTGCAGGTAATAGAAGAAACGCCGTCGAGATGACGTCATCAATGACGTAATCAGAACTACGTGAGGTCATCGGCGACGACTGATGTGTCGGGAGAACGCTCTGACTTTTTTTGCATTGTACTATGACTTGATCAATCTAACTCGCGTGTGCACGGTGCTGTAGGGGCGTTCGACTCTCAACTATAGGCCCATAATATTATACAGAAGCTTAACGTGAACTGTACAGTCGCGCCCTCGCCCCAGTTCGCAATATTATGATTTTGCCAAGTATATTGTTTCTCGCTAAACGTTTCGCTAGATTTGGAGGGTATTCGTTGTGCGCTAATAAAGTCTATTTTCATGTAGTTTTGCTGTGTTTCGTTTATTATCTGCAACCTTTAATTTTACAGTAACATAAAGCTGACATCTTAGACACACATATAGCCTACTCGTAGTACGAGTACGGAAAAAAATATGCGTTTTACTGGTGCATAGATTTCGAGAGGTTTTTTAGTCTAATATATCGACTTGCAAAACTTTTTGAACGTCCCTCGTACATTGCATCATGGTGAGTAAGCTTCGCAATCAAATCTCAAGTGATGGAGTAAAGTTAGGACAAATAGACTTAAAATAATAAACATTATTTCGACAAATTTGGAAACATCCAATTAAATCGCTGACACTTTAACTACAATAACATTTTGATATAACTAAGTAAAAAGCGCTATTTCTAACATTAGCCTCGTAACTTCAAGCACAAATCTATATGACATGACATACGGAAAGAATCAGACGAAAATGACAGTAGCAACGTAAAACTGATTTTTACACAAAACAAAAAGTCAACAGAAACGGAGATGCTGTCTTCTCATGAGGACATAGCATCGACATGATATCAGGCCATGATATCGATTGCCATTTTAACTCGGTCAGATATTACTCAAAACATCACAATTTACTTATGTCATTTTTATGCAAGATTAGAATTAAATAACAAAAAAATGTGCTGACAATTATTGCCGGTTTGTTTGGCAACCTCAATTGTCTCTGAAACTCAAAAAAATGGAAAGTTCGTGGCACTCAAGGCTGCAAAATCCATTGAAGTATTCACCGGAGAACGAAACTTTCATAAATTTCTGATAGACACTGAAGGTGTACAGTTTGAGTTCAAAAAATACACAATGATACGATAATAGCCAAATTATCAACACAGCTAACGACTTCAGTTCGAAAGTTCAAACGAGTTTTTGGTTATGACTCACCATATATTACGAAGAATGTAAACTGTTGCAACCAACACCAACGCAGTTTCAATGACAAGCTTTAGCAAGCATAAACTAATTCTAATAATTTCTGCGCTATTATATTTCAAAATAAACTGCAAGTCTGATGGTCACGTGATCGATGACGTCACGTGACCCCAAAAGGTCAAACTCGTAACCCCAAAATTTTCGAAGCCCCGTATCTTCGTATCCGTGCAAGATAGACGCATGGTCATCATTGACCACTAATAGAAAAGTGCCCTCGCCGAGTCCGATGGTCACGTTCCGATGACGTCACGTGATTCCTAAAGATCAAAATCGTGGCACCAAAATATTAAAGGTTCATTTTCTTTATGGCCGTGGAAAGGAGATGGTTTATAATTGACCATCAACATAAAAACTTTGTTATTGTAATAGAACAGCAAATATAAATGTACAAAACATCAGTTTATACACTTATTAACGGCGACATGCAATGACTGACACATCGAAAATAGCAAAATCATAAAAGGTGATCTTATTCAACAGCACATTGACAGTTAGACGATGTGACGGTGAGTGATATCACCTTTTTATGATTTTTGCTGTTTTCGACGTGTCACTCATTGCATGTCGCCCTTAACAAGTGTATAAACTGATGTTTTGTACATTTATGACGTATAAAGTTTGAGTCGTGCACACGGCACAGTCAATGCATGCGTCGACGACGCGTTGTTTAATTCTTCGCCAGGCACGCGCTGCTCTGCTGCAATTTATTGCAATGTGTGCATCGAAATCATCAAACATTCGACAGAACGATGCAAAATTCGTAAAGTCTAAAAAACGTAAAAGCGCGCAAAAATTAAGCTTAAATAAATCCGTCAAACAGAACTGCTTGCAGTTCGTTTAATAGGTTGAAATTAATCTATGACCATATATGCGTAAGTTACATGGGCGGCCCTAGGAATCTAATACTGGGGCAAGAGCCAGGGAACTGGTGGCAATATTTTTTGTGTGTGGGGGAAATGTCGACCTTTATTCACTTGTTATGCGCATCAAAAAGACGTAGCGGGGTCTAGAGGCAGAGACCTTCGTCGAGAAGTTAGGGGCGATACCCCCCTCCCCGAAGCTGAAACACTATTAGCTTTTGGACTTTCAATGGTAGTCGCACCTTTGTTTGTTTTATATATTTTGTACAAACAAAAATCACAGATATCTGTGTTGCTTGGCAGAACTGGCGTTTAATCAGTCACATTTTGACATGTGTATGCATGGTTACCAGAAGGCACTTTTTAACCATCAAAATTTCTCCTGGGAGGCAGCCGGAAGGGGGGCGAGGGCAAGGATCCGGGGGGAGCCGCCTTCCCTTCTGCCCCCTGGCGCCGCCCGCGGTAAATTAGGCCTATTATGGCTAGTAGGCCTATATGAGTAAACAGCTGTCCAGCGAGTTGAACATTCAAGTTCACAGCGTTGTCTGGCAGCAGATTTGAGGCGACATGACCGATTTCATTTAAGTTATTTTTTTGCGATTTAGGTTTTAGGCCGATACCTCAAAATACAAAAGTAAAAGAGTTACTAAAACCGATTCACGTTTGCTTAAGTTATCACAAAATGACAACGCGAGTGCTCAAACCGCAGCCGAAGCCTGCTAAAGCCTATAGGGCCTATAAAGCCTATATATAGGCTATCAGCTATATCGTTTTACGCGTGAAAACAGCTACTGCTTTCAGCGCGTCTTAGCCATCGCAATTCTGTCTGTCCGTTCGTGTGTCTGGCACACGGGTGGATCAGTCAAAAACGGTGCAAGCCAGGATCACCAAATCTTTACTGTTGGCTGCGTGGAAGACTCTAGTTTCAGGAACTGTAAAGCTTTTCCATAAATTCGAAGGGAGTCACCCCGAACGAGGGCGCTAAATGAGAGGGGGTGGGAAAAATTTGCGATTTTTGGCCAATAAGTCGCTGTATCTTAAGAACGGTGCGCGATAGGGCCTAGGTTACTATTAATCACTAATAGCAAGTCGTACACTGGCTCTCGATTGCTACCTAAGTCAATGACCCTGGATGACCTTGAACGTTAAAATGGAGGTTTATGGATTTTTTGGTGATTTCGAACTGCTAGACACATTTTAAGAGCGAATTGCGCCGAAACCAATTGAGATAGCATAAACAAGCTGCGTATGAAATTTTCAGCATCGAACGTAGATTTCAACTGTCCAAGTCTCGATTTTGTAGGCTCAAGGAAACCTCCGCACGAGGGCATCAAAGAGCGGTACCCGCGTAAAAGTCGTTATTTTACCGTTGTTGGCCAGTCTTTCGTGAAAACGGTTGCAGATAGACATGGGCATGCTGCCTATCACAACAAGCACTTGTGACGAGCTTTTTAGTCGTATCGACATCGATGACTTTGAAGGATCTTGAACTTCCAAAATAAAAAGTTTTTATTGATTTTTGCGATCTTCGGCTGCAGCGCACACTGCAAGAATGAACTGCTACGAAATGGCTTGAGATAGACTGACAGTTTGCGAACAGGAACTGCTATAGACTTTCGCGCGTCTCGTGAGCATTAGCTCAAATTTTTTGTTTCCTAATAAATAGCGACTCGGAATGCACAAAACTTATTTATTGCAACACTTTCATCCGACAAAACTTCATCAAAATCGGTTCATAATTTCTGAGTAGACCTAATCGAGCTGACGACACAAATCAACTGACATCGTCGCTTCGTTGCCGGCAGAGGTAGCTGTCAGCGACTTCCAAATCTTTCAGTCTCCACTGATCAATGCAGCGCTCCACGCGTGTTTTGAGCTCGTTAGCCTACTTCCACTCTGTAAGATACGGCTTAATTGCATACCGTGCATTTTCTAATACATTCAAGAACCAAGACAACGGATAGCATAACAAGTCATTGTCAGGTAACGAAGTATCTTCGGAAGTGGGTCCGGCAGACGCTCGTTCTCTGCTATTATACGGCGTACAAGTAAATCAGTAAATACATATTTATTGTGCGCCTTAAAGCCCTGCAGCCGAGTCGGCTTAATCTGCAGCACTTCACCAAAGTTAACATCGCCACGGACTTCTAAAACACGAGCTGGTCGGAGATCCATGGATAAGTTCCGTTTCGTGAGAGAGATAGGAAGGGAGAGAGAACTAAGCAGGAAAAACCTTTGATAAACGAGTTTTCGGCTGAGAATGGAGGACACCGACGGACAGGTTCACAACTACACGTATAGTTTACACTATCCGCCCGGTACTACTGAAACTAACAGAATTTTACATATTATATAGTTGCTAATCCACCTGAGATTATTTTCTTCGCATTCCTACTTGCATCTAACAGATCTTCTTTCTTTTTTTTCTTTTTTTCTACCAGTAGGCTACTGAATGATGGCTGGACGCTGAACAGTTAGTACTACCAGTACCAGGTACCAATTTATTAATAATATTCCCAGCTCTGGTTTCGGTAGCAGATGCTGCAATATTATTTGGTTCACAGTGTATATTCGCAATGCAGCTGTTGCCGCGTAGGCCTACGTGTCTTGTATCGGATTTGCGATCAGATAGATGCACGCGCCGACTAACAACCCGGAGTATAATCGCGTTATTTCACGTCGGTGTCCAATTATAGGATCGCCCCTTCTAGAAAAGTCTCCCCCGGCCGACAATTTATCGGCAAAAATCCGCCCCGCCCGGCGGCCGCCCGGTCGGGACGGATTTTTACCGGTAAATGGTCAGCCGGGAGAGACTTTTCTGTGAGGCGATCCTATAATGGGAAGACTTTTATGGAGCCGGCGATATTCTAATAAAGGGGAAGACAATACTAATTCCGTGACTATCTCTCCCCGGGCCGATTTTTCATGGGGAGACATTTTAATGTGACACCAGCGTCGGCGCAGATAAATCACGGCTTCGTTGCTCGAGGAGGGTCGATTATGCTTGCCAGGAACCTACAGTGCAGGAAAGTATATGCGGTAAATCAAGCACGCGTTGCCCCGCGTCCACGCCTCGGCCAGCTCCTCTGACTGAGTAATGAGCGATGTGAGATGGACACTATTCTACTCTCTATCTTCCGGCGAAACCTACTGCGATACGACCGGGGGAATTTTACTCATTCGTTCATTGATTAAATTCTTAATTTTAACATAATGACAGGTAAATCTACGCTTAATGCTGATAATTTTGTACGCAGATTGTCTTGAACTATCTCCAGCCATTTCGGCGCATTTTCAATCTTGAAATGTGTGTCGCGGCTCAAAATCACGAAAAATTCACTAAAATCTAATATTTTAAGGGTTCAAGGTCGTTTAAGGTCATCGATGTTCATACACCTAAAATGCTCGTCACACGTCTGTGGCTATCTGTAACCGTTTTCATGCTAGACGAACCAATAGCGGTAAAATAGAGACTGTTATAACTTGGTAATTCTCATTCACGCCCTTGTTCGAGGGAAAATTCTTCATCCAGCGGCACGAAATTTTGTCACAAGAAACTAGAGTCAATTGAGGCAGCTTACAGAGAAGACTTTGGGATCTTATCTTGCACCATTTAGACCAGGGGTCTCAAACTCATTTGAGGGTGCGGGCCACACTGCAAGATATCACTCAGTCGGCGGGCCGCATTGTTTTAGAGACGACAAAATGCATTAAATGCAGTAATTAATACAAACGACAGAAGACGTCCGTGTACTTCTGCTTCTGCTTGTCACACTTCAAATTCAATACCTCCATCTGGAATACTTCGGAAACGCTTTTTGCGTCAACATCAAACGGAGAGGCAAAGAAAATAGTAGTTTCACTGAATTACTGGCAAAAATGCTGTAAAATGAATAAAACGATTTATTTTATCCTAAATTTTTAGAATTTCAGATAATGTGTCGCGGGCCGCAATTAACGCCTTCGCGGGCCGCATGCGGCCCGCGGACCGCGAGTTTGAGACCCCTGATTTAGACAGAGCTGCAGAGTGTGACAGGTACACACACAGACAGACGGACAGACGTAGGCCCTACGTCTAGATAGCATTACATGCTGTCGCGCGTAAAAAGTAGTTTAAAAGTAACGAAAAACTGCAAAATATGAAAATCATAAACAGTCCAGAAATCCGTGATATTATAGGCCAGAGAACCCAAGTGGTCTGATTGAAATCGACCGATTGATCGATCAACTAACTGATTGATTGGCAGATCGACAAACGCTGTATTGTTTACGTTAGCTCGAGCTGTCACGTGACGTGTCGCCCGGGCGGGAGGGATTTTTACCGGTAAATTGTCGGCCGAAGGAGAGACTTTTCTGTGAGGCGATCCTATAATGGGAAGACTTTTTATGGGGCCGGCGATAATAAAGGGGAAGACAATATTAATTCCGTGACTGATTATCACTCCTCGGGCCGATTTTTTATGGGGGAGTCATTTTAACGTAACACCGGCGATTGCTCATCATCGCATCGAGGCCACGATCGACCGGCTGTCTGGCCAATAGCTGCATGCGCGCCGCCGTATTCAATGTGTGATCTGAATATCACCTGGGCATTGCATCGAGCTATGTAGCACGTACGGCCTGACTGACGCCGTTCGGGCCACCCAGTCGCTGGCGTCGCCTCTCCCCTAGCTGAGCCGTCCCGACCGAGTTCTCCCCCGAGCTTTGGCCTCGCGTCTGTTGTTGTTGCCCGTACGCTAGCTGCTCGATCGCTGACTAACGGCAATGTTTAGAAATCGTGCTGCGTGTGACAGAGTCAGAGAGATGCAAACTGCGACGTCCTTGCCGCGAGTTGGTTCGGTCAACAACGTTCGATCGTCCTCTGAGTGCGAATGACGTAGAGAGTGCGTCAGCCAGTCTGTATACCGCTGTCGATTTGTCGATAGCTGGAGGATGTCGTTCGATTGTGATGCCATCGAACGTTAGACCTATAGGTTGACTGGATGACTACATCAGCTGGTTTCTCTTTAGCTATGTTTGAAGGACAGTCCGACAGTCAGCATTCTGCATTCAGGCCTTCTCAGCTGTGAATGAATGATCGCTGAGTGATAACGACGTCACCGTCTTCTCTGGTAACTGAACTCTGTGCAAGACTTTTCGCAGTACCGGGATAGGGTCGTAATTATGTCGAGGCCTAGTTTTGCTTACTGGATTTGGATTTGGATTTGGATATTTAGTCGGCAGGGCCCCCAAACTGGGGCATCGCACCGATGGGCTGTGGTGTGTGAACAACTTGCCCAAGGTTGTTACTTGAGAGTGCAGTGGTTAGGGATCGAACCCCCGACCTCGCGGTCATTGGGTCCGACACGCTAACCACTATAGACTACCAAGCCACACCACACCACTGAGATTGTTTTTTTTGTTGTTGGCTTAAATGTTAACACAAGAAGCCCGGCTGTCGTTAGAATAGCCGACCGTACTGGTTGTCAGTGATTTTCAAGATCATCCAAGGTCGATGATTTTAATTTCATCTCAAAGAGCGAATGCCACTTTTTACTAGTGATCAGTAGCAACCTTGGCCTTATTTCTCACCGTTTCCGAGATAGAGTCATTATAGCTTGAAACTTTCCATTGAAAATTGCGGCCAAACCGCTGCAGATGGAAACATCTGTCGCCATGTATTGTTTTTTAATTGACGTCAGTTGATATAAACAGCTCCCATGTCCCAACTA
>Ga0209454_1003638_pt1 | contig 11152 bp, 10 predicted proteins | sample WorMetHERISLAND1_2_FD_187400 | JGI IMG/M metagenome (GOLD analysis project Ga0209454, IMG submission 187400) | Marine gutless worms symbiont microbial communities from Max Planck institute for Marine Microbiology, Germany - Olavius geniculatus... | ecosystem: Host-associated > Annelida >...
GTCTTCTATGAACCAAGTTATAATGGCTCATTTTGACCTACCCTAAGTCGCATTACCTGGAAGACCATATTTTGGCCCCTAGGGGGTGCTGCGCCCCCAAATTTTTACACGCGCTAGAGAATGACCAAGTCTTACTAGCGCACCCCCCACCGGGGACGGGGGCCCCTTACAACTTTTTTCAAAGGGGGGTCAAAAATTGCCTTAAAATGGAATAAATGAGCCATTATAACTTTGGAGTTAGGGGGTGTAGCCCGACGAAACTTTGGCACTTGACATGCCTCTAGGTGGGGGTGTTAACGCAAGTACAACTTTTGGGGGCACCGCCCCCTTAAAATTTGGGAGGGCAAATTCGAATTCGTTAGTTTTTTTTCGCTGTTGGCAATAAATTATTGTCTTCTTGTGAACGAGAATCACACTGCCGCCAGTAGGAGCCGAGAACTGGCGCTGCTAGGAGAACTAGGCGGAGGTGTGGCCTAAGCGTCAAGTCAAGTAGATCACGGGCACGCATGCCGAGAGAGGATGTAACTAACTGTTGTCTAAAGATAGGCGCCTGCTGCTGCTGCTGCTGCTGCTACAGTAGCTCACTTTCAGTCTAAACTCTAAACTGTAGGCGCCAACTTTCAGAAATTACTGCTGGGGTGAGGGGGCTTCGCCTTCCTGCTTGTTCCTTATTCTCTTCCTTTTCCCCTTTCCTTCTTACTTCTGTGTTCTTCTTTTCCTTTTCTTTCTTCCCATTTTCAAATCCTATCATGGGATCTGGTGGATTTCTGTTAGCTTCCCCAGTCCTGTAAAATAGGAAAGCATCACTGTGCCGGTGATGAAAAAGTGCTCAGTTTTAGCTTCGAAAACGCACAGAGATCGCCGCCGGACGATCTTTGGTACATTCTGTGGCCGAAACTGTGCATTTTTTTGTCATTTGCTCATGAGTAATTGCTCAGTTTGGATGTATCAAAATGGCGACTATTATTAAGCTTGAACCGGATGCCGAGATGCAAAAATCGACTCATTGTACGATTGCAAAAACATTCATGATTCAAACGCCTGTGGGGGCTGGCAGTCGCTCCTCCATGAAGCGGCGCCTGTGGTCTAGACGGACGAACTGGCCGGCACGGCATGGCATATCTCCGTGCGGATACCGTTGTGTTGCATGGCTATCGCATCGCTTGCTGGTTTGCGGCCAGTCGCCACATGCTGTGCGTTGTCTGTTGCGGTCAGCAGTCCAGTAGGCCTATAGTGCACACGTTGATACGTTACGCCACTCATCGGGTGTCCAACTGTCGTCACGATGACGTCACGCCTGACTGATGATGACGCCGGGGAACTTAGGGAAAGTACGCCGGGTCTGTGACGTCATCGCTGCCGTTGATTGATTGACTGATCGTTGCGCCTGCTTGCAGACTGGTAAGTTGTCATGTGTAATCAAAAAAGGGTGAAAGGTAAAGAAAGCTCTGATGATGAGTTAACTTGTGTACCTGTTATAGCCGGACATCATCATTTCTTAAGTCTGCCTTTTTTGGTAAAGGTGGTGTATAGCTCTTAATAGGAAACCGATCACAGAGCTACGGAGCGTCACTTGCCGTATGGCATCACATAGTGTTAGCTAACTGTTGGTGACCGAGCCTTCGCCGTCGCTGGTGCTCGGCTATGGAACAGTTTACCGCCGGACATTGTCGCGTCCAACACACTGTCACAGTTCCGCCGTCAACTGAAAACATTTCTGTTTAAACAGTCTTACCCTTCTGTGCTTTTGTCGTGACTAACGCTTTTATCTGTGGTCCTACCAGTTTTTTTACTTAGGCCACGTTAAAAATCTGTAATGTAATGTAACGAGCTACATATAGCTTGTCGAGCGAGCAGATTAAACTATAGCTAGCTTCATCGTGTAAACGGGGTATAAGACGAAAAGATTCATGGAACCTTCGTTCTCGGGACACAAAGTTCTTAGGTACGAAAAGTTCCAGTTTCCAGACGAAAATAAACAGTTCAGTGTCTAACGTTCCGAATTCAGTAGTCACATTCTGATAACCAAGAAACGTCACGTGATAATGATGAGTAAGTTTCAGGAATCTAATGTGTTTGCTTTTGCTAAACCGTTGCGTATAGTTGGCAACTGTAGGTGGACCGCACCTCCGACTGGCTGGCGAGTAGCGACACATGGCGCTGTATAAAGACGCGTACAGAGCGACGTAAGTGAACTGAACTGAACTGACATGATGAACTGACCAATGGGCAGGCAGTAATGCATTAAAGTCGGCTCCGTCTAACGGCGTCGGTGACTACGTGAATGCGCGCACGTACGCGTCAAACAATGACCAATGGTCTCGCCTTGTTCGCCCATTGGTCAGTTTGTCAAAAACTAAACCATGTCAGTTCAGTTCAGTTCGGTTCAGTTATGTCGCTTTGTACGCGCCTCAACTGTGTTCTGATTGATCTAATGATTAATAACGTAACTGCACCAGTCTGAGCTGACTGTATTTGTGACGTGTGTGTTATGTGGTTAGTTGATCAGACAGTTCGCCATTAATTGGCTCTCTGTAGCTGAGGCAGTAAATTGCGATTAGCTGCAGGCGGTCTGGCATAGCAGCGTCGTTCATTTATCTCGTTACAGCTGCTCAGTACTGTAGCTGGCCTGATAATGTAACGGTTAGGGCGTCGAACTTGGGATCGCGAGGGCGTTGGTTCGTCTGCCGGTTGTGTCGCTGTCAAGTGGTTAGTACTTGGATGGGTGACTGACTGTCTGCGGATAGGTAAACCATCTCGGTATAGCCTATAACTAACACCAAGGCCAACTTAGCCTTTCATTCCTCCAGGGTAGGTAAATCGAGTAACGGCATGCCTTGCTGGGGTTATGGTGGGGCGCGTTCACCTCCGACGGGTGGCAGGTAACCCTGTGTGATCCCACATGACAGGTGACGTTCCGTGGCTCTTAGATGGGTGTACGTACTTGACGTACGTCGAGCAGTCGAGCAGTTTTAGTTCGTTCGGAAATGATTAGCTTGAACACAGTGTTCAATATGAACACTGTTTTTTTCCATTGGAGTGATCGAGACCAATGGTTTCCAAAACTTTCTCGTCGTTCGATCTGCGCAAGAAATGTTTCGCTTTTCTGCTTCACCTTGTTCTTGCCATCGGCATTCGGCTAGGCGCCGTGACATTCACGTGACGATTGACAGTTCTGCCGTTTATTGTTGCAGAGTGGCAGATATGCGATCATGTAGGCATGCTGCTGGCAGAAGTTTATAAACACTGTTAATTTAACTGTAACTCACGTCCGCTGAATGGAACATAAAGATAATAAAAACCCAAGTAATTTATCGGTAAAACGCGGGTTCGCTGCTTGACTCTGCCATCATAAATAAGCAATTGCAATTTTCTGGCTGGGGATTTGACTCGCAAAATCTCCCTTTTTGGGGGGCCAGAAGCCTCCATCTAACATAGCGTGTCATTGCACTCCATGAGTGTACTTGCCAAATGGCATTTGAATTTATCGAACGGTTTAAGCAGGGTTCATGAATGTGACAAACGACAGACAAACTGACGGACCACGCTACGGAGAAATGTATATCTATAGGCGGAATCGCTTGCTCTGCAAGAAGCGATTTTACCTGATATGTGACATCGTAAGTAGCGGATACTCTTATGAATGGGAGATACAGATTACGTACTCATTTTGTATTAACGAAGGCACGCCGTCGTGTTGTGCGACTTGGGAGGGCTGCATGCCGCATATCGTATAAGCCATCGAGACCATACGTCTTTTTTTATTTTCAGATGGCAGAATGGAACGATCTTGTGCGTTTCCAGTCAGCAAGCTTATGGCCCAAACCCCCACTGCTTAGATTTGTTATGGATGCCAAGATTTGTTGGACAGCTAGGCCCATATCTGTAAAAATATGGCTAGGGTTACGGTTAGGGTTACGGTTAGTTTTAGGTGGGTGTTAGTTTTTCCAGGTCGAGGCTTTTACAGATAAGGGCTAAGAGCCTCAAAGTCGTACAAGAAGCTGTGTACAAGCTGGATTTGTTGTAGGTTTTCAGCTTTTGATATGGCACAATATGTCGTCCGTCTGTCATCGTCTGTCGTCTGTACCGGATGTATTGTGGCTAAACGGTAGGTCTTATGGAAATTTTTTTACACGAATAATTAGCAAAATTTCAGCGATCTAGTGCAGGGAGAGCATTTTCAAATTCGTGCTGGAATGGATGGGTAAATAAAAATGTGCGTTTTTCAACGGAAAACTGGACATATCTCGGAAACGGTGAGAGATACGGCCGATGTTACTATTAATCACTAATAGGAAGTGGTAGGCCTATATTGGCTTTCAAATGACATAGAATCGCTGACCTTGGATGACCTTGAAGGTCAGTACTGCAACAGAAACAGTATAGGCTGTATCGCGTCTTTTCTAGCGACAGCTGGGCTTTCTTGTTAATGCAGGGTCATTGTCATGCAAGTTGTTGCGGATTTGCTGTAGATTTGCAATTTGTTTCAGACTTATTGCACTACTTGTTATACAAAATGTCACACAAAAAATTCACAGCAAATCAAAGCAAGCGGAATTCGGGCCTGTGTCGGTCCCGGCGTTGTGCTCTACGCATTTATATGACGTACTTTGTATTCGGCACGATTATTGTCACTCCGACGTGGGATAAGCTAACTGTCTCATGTTGCTCGTTAATTTCATTGCTCAAAGATGATGCTGGCTTGACTGCATGTTTTGCATGAGGGCACTACTTTCCTTGCCCCATTGTTCCACCTCATGTGGATTATTACTATGACCATGTAACTGAAGTAAATGACATTTTTCGTGCTCAAGCGATACTTTGCTTTTACACCTGCTGCAAGTATGAGAGTTTTTTTAAATTACTTACTGGTGTAATGCTGATTGCTAAAGTGTAACAACAAGCCCAGCTGTCGCTAGGATAGCCGACGGTACTGGTTGTCAGTGACTTATAAGGTCATCCAAGGACAAGGGTTTTTATTTCATTTGAAAGGCGTATGCCACTTCCTATTAGTGATTAATAATAGCCTTGGCCCTATCTCTCGTTGTTTCCGTTGGAAAACGCACATTTTTTTTCTACCACCTCTATTTAATTTTAATCCCCAATTTAAAATGTTCCTCTTGCACTAGATCGCTGATGTTGCATGCCTAGGTTAAGGACATAGACATATTCTCCTACAGCCTGCCGTCTAGCCACAATACACTCGTGACCGACGACAGACGGATAGACTGACAGACGGACGGACGGACGCTCGACAATCATGCCAATAGCTCGACCGTTACTCAAGTACGGTCGGCTAAAAATAATCCAGCTTCGTTGGGAGCTGCAGGAGGTCAGAGACACCGCCGCCGCAAGAATTGGTTGGGTGTGCCACCGCTACACTACGATGCATTGAAACGCGAAGTAGTTTCATTGTTTTCATTCGTTGTATCTGGATTTGCTGCATCGACGAGTTCTCGCGTGACGTACAGTCTGCACTCTGCACGTGACTCGCTTCTGTGCTGCTGCGGTGCTTGTTGCCTATAGCCAAGAGAGTAATGGAGCTGACAAATGTGCATTAAAGCTATAAAACTGCAGTGCAACAATTTATGTCGTTACCATATATTGCAGCTGTATTGCAATAAAACGAAGCTGTGCAATACAATACAGGTTCTGTGCAAATACTGTTCTGCTATAAACTCATTGTCGAGTAAGACCCAAACTCCACCTGATTCGATTAGTTGTTGATTTATTGTACAGCCTTATTTACGACTTTGTTGTCCAGCAAGTCAGCCAGAAATCTAAGTGAGTGGAGTTTTAGCTTAAACGATGTTGACGGCGACCGTCTGCAGTTACTTATTTTATTGCCGTTGTGCACTTGTGCAATGCAAGTAGTTTTCTGCAAGTTGGTACAAAATGAATTGTTTTATTGCAGCTGCACTGTAGTTTTACCAGTCGTGTCCGAGCCCCATGCTGCAGTGGTTGTGAGCGGGTGCATACTGTAAATTGTGCATTCAAACTGCATAGGCTAATGTAAAGAATTTTTAAACACGATTGTTGCAATCCCGAGTTTTGGGATAGGACTACGAAGCGAGATGCCATGCAAAGACGCGGAAATTAAGACGCCGAAGGCGTGGAAAGGGAGGGGAATGGGGAATGAGTATCCCCATCCTCAATTCTCATCTGACTGGAGGTTTGGGAGAGCGTCGTAAGCTCCCCCAGTCGGAGTCGCGACCGAAAAACAGGTTTTGGTGCACATGGCGATAAGAAGTTCGTTGTTTTGACGATCTTCCGCGTGTTTGTAAATAACTGTGCAATTGTTTTAAAGATGCGCTACTTCGTGGTTCAGTGTTTCACAAAATGAGTTTAATGATGCACCATTTGTGGTCACCTCATCCTTGGGGTGGTGGTATGTATGCTGGATGTACCACTGGTCCGGTTGTTCGGTGGCTCGGGCAATGGATGGCCGCATAGTGCGCCGCGGTATTCTTAGCTCATGCCAATCAGCTGCCACTTTCCTGCGGGATTGTAAAGCGCTTCTGGTTACGAGGCAGCAGCTCTATACTATAGCAAACGTCGGACTTTACCTTTACCGTTTGGTGGTGTAACGGTAGGGTGTTGGACTTGCGATCGTAAGGTCGTTGGTTCGACTCCCGGTCGGGTCGCTATCAGGTGGTTATTACTTGGATGGGTAAATTATTTGGGTGTAGGCCTATAGGCCTAATCAAACGAAAGGAGGTCAACTTAGTCTTTTACCCCTTCGGGGTAGATAAATCAAGTAGCTTACAGGCCTGTCTGGCTGTGGTTGAGGTGAGGCGCGTTTATCGGTGTCGGGTGGCAGGTAACCATTGTGTGATACAGTGATTACTTATGGCAGGTGACGCTCTGTAGCTCCGAGATGGGTTCCCCTCCCATAAAAAGCTATACCGTTTGAACCATTTAAGCCTCTAAACGTCAAAATTTCTTATGTATTATTGTGTAACAGAGAAGGAGAGCGGAGTAAGTCGAGCGTGGTCTGGTGAAGACCTGTCTGCTGCTCCTCCAACTGCTGACGTAGCTCGTTGTGACCTGCTAGCTCAGCTGGGTGCTTTGCTCCGTGTCGACTCCTCCTCACAGCACACTGTGCCGACACAACCGGTGCCTCCACGATCCACCTCGTCACCGGCCGGCATGCTGCGACCTGCACCAGACGACTCCGTGCCGCCGCCGTGTGGTAGCACTGGCAGCACTGTGCCGAACCACGACGACTCTGTCGACTCGTCAACTTCCGGTATGCTTTGCCACAAGACCTCACATGACGTAAGGTGTTCGACTTGTGGTGAAGAGGTCATGGGTTCGACTCTCAGTCAGGTCGCTATCAGGTGGTTATTACTTGAATGGGTGACTTGTCTGCGGACAGGTAAACCATGTCTGTGTATAGCTAACCACTAAGGTCAACTCAGCCTCCCGTTTCTCAGGGGTAGGTTAATTGAGCCTGCTTGGCTGTGGTTAAGTCGGAACACGTCCACTTGTCAGGTGATAGGTATAGGTCACACTGCATATGCGTATGGCAGGTGGTGCTCCCTTGCTCCGAAATTTCACGAAGAGTTATACACATATTCGACTTTTGGTGTATTATGCTCTATGACCTTTTGTTCAATTGCTCCAGCTTTAAATACACTACAAGGTAAGACTTTTGTTTGATTATTGTAGCATTCTCTTCTACATATTCTTTCTTACTTACATTTTATTGTTTTAACGCTAGATTTATTCGAGCGAAGAATAAGTAATGATGATGATGATGACCATATTGCCATAGTCTGGTGTGGACTGCGGACTGTGGAGCTCACAAACTGCGCCGTTGTCTGAGCCGATGTACCGTGCTGTGGGGCGCCTAACTTCTTCCTGACTTCCCAGAAGTGCAGTGGTGCCGGGTCATAGGTCACACATCTGCTGGTGGGTCCGGTGTGCAGACCGTCCAGATGCTGTGTGTTTATTGACGCTGCCGTTTAACACTCTGTTAGCAGTCTGTCAACCGGTTCATCCTTCCCGGTCTCTGCCTGCCACGCCTCCCTTTACTGTATACCGACTCCATGTAGTGTGTAGTAGGCCTACTTAACATCGTTGGCTTTGCTGGATTTTGGCATATTGGAACTCTGCTACTATTTACCGAGATTCTTAGTTCTGTCCGTCTAAGGACTTGAAGTCACCGATTACGGCTGACCTTTTAAACTAGTCATTAGTCAGTTTTTCACTCATTTTTTCCATTTTTTTCGATCTGATGCATTAAAATTATCTTCCACTGCCACTGCCTGTAGTACTATAGTTGTAGTGCTGATTCTGAACGTTAGATTATAGTGTGTTCCGGTGTATGTGGAGTATTGGGAGCTTGTTATAATAACGTCACAACAAGTGTCATCAAATGTAATCAGCAAAACGATACTCGAATTGCAGATATCATGTAAAGTGGACATTTTGAAATTACGTCTCTTTGGAAAACATTTTATTGGTGTGTGACTGCCACTGGCTTATCAGTTATGATGTGACTGTATTTGCACTGTCGACGGTCACGTATAATCCAGTGTAAGTGAAGATTGCATCTATAGTCTATATACTGTGTCCCAAAAAACATCCCTGACATTTTCAACTGTAACTTGAAAACATATTATCAGATTTCGATAGATTGAGCGTGAATATTCCTGACACAACTTGCCATCAAATGACTATTCAGTTCCCCACCTCACTCAGCGTTTGTTTCTGCACTACCTGGGGAAAACACAACCAGCAAAATATCACTTTTTTATCAATGTGATATCATTGCTTAATTAACATAACACGTAAAGACATTTTGTTCACATTTCTGACACTGTGGCTGACAATTTATCCAGTTGTCCATTTTTTGGCTGCCTTCAGTAAAGTTGCTTGAAGCGTTGGCCCACTATGCAAACACTGGCAAGGAGACATTTTCTCTATTTATTGACAGCAGTATCGATAATGTTCTGTTCCAGACCAATCCAGGCTGTACCAGTTGCTTCTTGACTTCTCAAACATTCTTATAAACTTTGCCTGGTAGACACACTGCTGCTTGACAGTCAAATCTTGTAATGGGCCTGCTGTTAGGGCCCACAGATTAGGATAGATAGAATTTATTAACGTTTTTTCGTTCATTTTAACACGTATTATGCTTGGTCTGCTTTGCTCAGATGATGCAAAAGCAGACGTTGGATGAGGTGGAAACTAAAACACTTATTGAATAGCCAGTTGTTATTTCTGCCAAATATTGTTAAAATCTGCTAATTTTTATTCAAGTTACGATCGATAATGTAGGGGATGTTTTTTAGGTTTTCTGTTTATTTCAACACATATTTTGCTTGATCTGCTTTCCGTAGGTAGTACAGAAGCATACACTGGGTGAGGTGGGAAACTGAACGGTCATTTGATGGCAAGTTGTGTCTGGAATGTTCGTACCAAAAATTATCAATAAGTGGTTTTTAAGTTACCGTCAAAAATGTCGATGATGTTTTTTGGGACACAGTGTAGTATCTGGTAAGTCATAACTCCTAAGCTGACGCGAGTTTTACTGCTGTATATGACTGTGGAACAAACGGTGCGTCGGTGCCTAATGCGCTGTGTCGACACAGTGACTAGCTGAATATACAGGATGGGCCAGTAAAAAGCGCCACTGTACTTTTGTCTATTGCCAATTAGTAGCGATTTTCAAAATTCTTTCACTGGCACACTCTGGTGATTTTGACGTTAGCTATTTCAAATGAAGAACATCATGGCAGTTGACTCAACTGTGTATGTTTTATCCAGCGAATCTGGTTATTCAGTCAGTGAACGTAAATGCGCGTACTGACCATAGAGCGACGTAACTGAACTGAACTGACACGGTTTAGTTTTTGACGAACTGACCAGTGGGCAAGCAGGGCCAGCCCATTGGTCATTGGTTGACGCATACGTGAGCGTAGTCATGTACCATTACTGCCTGCCTATTGGTCAGTTCGCCAAAAACTAAACTGTGTCACTTCAGTTTAGTGACGTCGGTCTGAACGCGTCTTAACGTTCGATTTCTGCTACTGCTAATGAACGCTGAATTATTACGTCACTTGTGTGTTGTGTGGTCTGGTCGCTCAGACGTGGTAGACAAGTGTCGCCGCCCTGGCGAGCTGATGGTGACTTACAACCCGTCTTTCACGTCGTCGAACAACGCTTCTCCGTCGTCGCTGCCGTCTACCGCTGCTGGTGCTGGGGCTGCTGGGATTGCTGGACTGGTGACGTCGCCGTCACTGGCGAGTAGCTCTAGGAGTACTAGTAACAGCAGCTTCAGTCCGCACGGCAGCACCTGCAGATCACACACCGTGACGTCACAACAGTCACGTGACGTCACTCAGCCTCCTCCCCCGCTCCACCGGCCACATTCTGTCACTGGTTGGTGCCTGTTTCTTTTCCATCAGTCTGTACATATTATCTCCGTTCCGAAACCAATTTTTGGGCTATTTGACTTTTTAATTTGCATAAACAAAATGACTGCCAGATTACTAGGTTTGGGCACTTTCCTTGTAGAAGCATTTGAAGACATAACTGAAGACTCAGAGATGCTAGATATCTCATATTGAGTAGGCTAGTATTTACTGAACAGTTCAGTCTGAACTGTCTGTTGCAGTAGCGGCATCGAGCTATGCAGCCAGTAATGCTCCGCCTCGCATGAGTAAACGCGGCTCATCTGGCAGGCTGTCAACTCGTGGTCCGTGCCCCCTCATGAGTCCTGTCTCACCGGCTTCTCACGCCAGTTCTTCTGGTATATATAGTTATTGTCATTGCATTGCCATTGCACACTGGATGACTTCAAATTTCGCTTAGACCTAAGTTTTAAACTATAGTTTTAAACCAAACCTTAATATGGACTCTAAAGTATGGTTTTAAACCAATGCTCAGATTAACTTCAGTTTTGAACTTCGTTTTAAACTTAAGTTTTAAACCAAAAACCTACTTCCTTGGTACTTTATAAATATGCAAGTCCCTCAGCTCGACTTACTTGGTGATAGTATCCTCCTTGGGCCAAGTAACGCAGGAAGAGCTTCACATGCTTAGTACTGGTGTAATATCTTACGTTTGCACCATCTATCTGACGACGCCACCGGATGTATTCTAAGGCTAGCTGGTGAATCTGTCTAGCACTCAGACGCGTTGA
>Ga0209454_1003643_pt1 | contig 11149 bp, 8 predicted proteins | sample WorMetHERISLAND1_2_FD_187400 | JGI IMG/M metagenome (GOLD analysis project Ga0209454, IMG submission 187400) | Marine gutless worms symbiont microbial communities from Max Planck institute for Marine Microbiology, Germany - Olavius geniculatus... | ecosystem: Host-associated > Annelida >...
AGAATGAACGACAGCAGAAAGATAAAGACCCTGGTGTTCGGAATGATGGATGGTTCAAACAAAAAAGGACGGCCTCACCGAGAATGGTCAGATGACATTGAGCAGTGGTGTGGGGCAACCCTGCAGGAGTTAAGCCACGCTGCCCTAGATAGGCAGTGGTGGGCAGCGATAGTAACAGTGGCGTCAGACACCAGCGGGCATTGAGCCCACAGTTGTCGATGATGATGATGAACTAAACCACACCCACAAAAGTCGGCCGACTTTGTCGTTCGTCTGACATCCCCTTTACTCTTGCGAAGCAGTTTTGAATACAGTTCAAGTTGTTTGTGATGCACGTTGTAGGCAGCATTTGAATGCATGTACACGCTTCTTGACTCCTGTCTAGATCGCATCGATATCTTTGAGTTTCTGAAACATGTCGAAGATGGTCTAAACGATCATTATGATATCAAAATGTTGACCTATCTTATGTTGGTGCGACTTGCTCATCTGTGCCCCAGCGCTGTACTGCAGCGTAAGTTTTGTTTGTTTATTTATTAGTTATTGCTATTCATTATTTTCATTACATTTTCTGTCTATGAGCATTTGAGTCATCTGATTAGTCTCCTAATTTATACCAGAAAACGAGTGTTGCATTATTACCTGCCACGAAGTGTCCTTGACATATTATGCACATTTGTGTGCCGAGTCATTTGTTGTGTGCGATTCAGTGCTGTGATGATTTGTGCATGGTATTGGCATGATATTGGTCGGTTGATATGTGTTGCATCTGTTTGTATGTTCCGAGCAGACTTAGATCAGATCGTCGAGCCGCTGCGAGCAACATGTACTACAAAAGTAAAGGCAAACTCAGTAAAGCAGGAATTTGAAAAGCAAGATGAATTGAAGCGTTCAGCAATGAGGGCCATTGCAGCGCTGTTGCAGATACCGGACGCAGGTTTGATATTTAATGTCACTGTAATTCATACCTGCATTCTTGTGCATTAGCCAGTACCATTGCTGTCTTCAGTATAAACTTGACTGCTGTAACTCACTGCTGTATTTTGATCTTGCAAAACCTCCTTATGTCCCAAAGAACTTGGATATTGCAGTATTGTAAGAATCGTTCAGTGTCTGTAAAGGTTGTGCTTATAAAATAACAAAAACTCTTTATGTGTGCAAGTCCATCCTGAACTCTGCTTGCGGGGGATGGGGTGAGGGAGGGTAGGTGGGAAGGAGCTTACGTCGCTCTTGCAGAATGTCTAGCTGCTTGGGAGGGACCTCCAAGGCTCCACTGTCAGTCTGGGGTACAGTGTAAAATGATCATATACCAGTATAATTATTGTGAAGTATTATTGTGCTAAGTTTCATGCGTTCATCTGAGCAATTTTTGCACCAGTTACCTAGACTCTGCATGCCAAAGCTGTTACACCGCAGCTGTTATGTCCAGTCTGTAATAAACCTTGTAATCATTATTATTACTTGTCTAGACTGAAGACAAAAGTTTGTCTTGCAAATTTTATGAGTTTTGCTGTCTGTAGTTATGTACACTGTGAGGCATAAAAACACACCAAAATTTTTTTCACATAACTTGAAGAAGTGATTCAATTTTAATAAGTTTCGGTGTGAATATTCCTGATACGACTGGCCATCAAATGACTGTTTAGTTTCCCACCTCACCCATTGTCTGTTTCTGCACTGCCTGGGGAAAGAAAACGAACAAAATATTGCAGTTTTAACCACTGGTATTATTGCTTAATAAAAAAAACACACGAAACACACATTTTGTCCATATTTGTTATCGTTTTAGCTGATAGTTTATCTAATTGTCCATTTTTAACTGCCTACAAAAATGTTTGAAATGTTGGCCCACGAATATGGGCTCGGCTCGGAGACACTTTCTCCATTCATTGATAGTAGCGTCAATAATGTTTTGCTCCAAACCAATCCAGACTTCACCAATTGCTTTTTGAATTCATCAATATTCCTGAATGTTAGGCCTATTTAATAGACGTGCTGCTGCACAACAGTCAGACCTTGTAATTGATTGGCTGTTGGTGGCCACATATCCGGAAAGATGAAATTTTCTAAAGTTTTTTGTTGATTTTAATGCATATTTTGTTTCTGTTTTTATCAGGTAGTGCAGAAGCAGATGTTGGGTGAGGTGGAAAATTGAACGGCTATTTGATGGCCAGTTGTGTCGTGAATATGTGTACCAAAAATTATTAAAATCGGTCAACCCTTCTTCAAGCTATGGCTAAAAAATTTGGTGTGTTTTTTATGCCTCACAGTGTAGTTATGTTTTTTTCCTGAAAGTGTTTGCTGTCTGATATTATTCTGCTATGGTTATTATTACATGATTGTTATGAAGCAAAACTGTGCATTTGTATTTGCATTAGTGAGTAAAGTCCAGAGTAATTTTGTATGAGGCAAAATAACTGATTAGTGCTGTCCCCTGTTGAATCGTAAGTATACAAGTGCAAGTTTTAGCTAGGGGACTCGACATCAAATCTTTCCTATCTAGGTGTTCCTGCCAAATGGCATGTGAATCCGCTCAATGGTTTAAGCATGGTGCTGGAGTGGGACTGTGACCAGCAATATGCTATGGACACGTCCTACGGAGAAATGTGTAGCAAGCTTGCACTAGAAAGATTTTGCCTAAGTGGTCAGGCAATCAGTACCTAATACTTATGTGTGGCTGCGTGCTGTATAGACAAGAGTGCTCAGATGAACGAGTTTATATCTCACATCAAAATGAATCCGGAACTTGCAACGATGTTTGAAAGCGTGCAGCGAGACACAACGATGACCACGTCAGAAACCTCGCTGATGGATATCAGTTGAAGCACTAGATACATGCGCTCACACAGCTCCGGCATATAGTTTTACTGCGTTAACCTTAAGTTTGTTGTTGAAAATTGTTGCATGCTTAACTGTTCCTTGCTTTTGTGCTGTCCATCAAAGATGCTTCACAGATGAACACCGTTGCGACTTGAAATTTTTGGTTTATGCAGAAAGTGACGTGACATGCATCTAGTTTTTTGCTGAAGTTTAGAGCGGTTTGCCACACTGAGCAAAACGGCATGCTACAGAACTCAAATGAAATTTAGTTCTTTCTATGCAGAAACTGTGAAAAAAAATCTTTTCTTGTGGTCCAACCAAGTCAAAGGTTTTCTGTCAACTTATTACTTCTTTCAGTTTGCTTTTTCCAGTACAACGATACAAAGTGAATTTGACTGTAAATCTGTAAATATGTGACGGTTTCATTGTGCCAACAGTTAAACCAGACATTGATATATGGGGGCTACAAAAATTTTTAGGGGGCACAGTAGTGAATCTTTAGACATTCAAGCATGCATGATCCCCTACTGAATTGTTCTTTGTAACATTATTGCAGACGTTTTGCAGTGTAAAGAACATATTTGCAAATGTTTTACGTGCGGTTATGTGCAAAATAAAAAAAAAACGAAACGTTTGCAAGTTGTGTATTGTACAGGCAGCCATGACCTTAGTGGGCTTGGCTCTGATTGCAGCTTAGATGTCTAAACATGCTTCACTTTCAACTGTTGCTCCAAACTAATTCTGTAAGCTGGGTTCAGAATCAAGCGTTCACAGCTTACTTTTTCCTTTTGTGATTTTTTTGCAGTTTTTGCCACGGTGGTCTTCTACAAGGCCTGTTTCAGTAAATTTGGTTCACAATTTTACTCCCTGGTCAACACTGTGCAGGCTGTTTGTTCGTAATACGGCAGTCTGACAAATTTGTGCATTGCAGGATGGCATAAATCCATTTAATGAAAAGCTACTTGAAAACTCTGCAAATGTCAGTTTGTGATGCAAATAAACCGTCAGTTTTCAAGTAAAACAGTATACAAACTCTATGTTCACTGTTGCTGCAGTCAGTTTCAGATGACTGTAAACAAATCACATTCAGTGCTACTGATGAGTATGTACGAGACAGCATCACATATATAAGCACTTGACAGAAAATGCCTACATTTCTAAAAACTTGCTCTTCAGCATTGAGGGATTTAAAATATCCTCCAAACTGCCACCAGTATTCCCCAAAATTTATGGAGGAGGGCACTCATTGACCAGTTTCAAAAGCTTCCTAAGTTACAACCCGACAGCTGATACCGAATTATACCCCTCCACCACCCAAAACAAACCCTGGGAAGAGATGTTGGGGTTCAAAATGTTTACTTTTCCTCACATTCAGCCAAATCAGAAGGACCCTGTCCAACATTTTCTTAATCGCTGAACCTTCCACCGAGACCTAGAACAGTTAAAAGATTACTCCAATCTAGAACCAAAGGAAACCAAGTGAATAAAGTGTCCGCAATAGTCTATGTCCTGCCCTAGGCAAAACACTAAAATGAAGAAATCACTTAATGCTTTCTTTTCTTTGGAGGATTCCACCTACAACAAAAATTACACAGCTACTAGAAATTATGCAATGCTAGCGCTAAAATATCAATTCTCACGCGTGCATGTAAAAACACTGAATCTCTGTTCAGAAAGGCCAAAATAGCACAACTGCATGCACACAAAAATACTGATCACAATAGCATGGCATAAATATAAGTCTGACACACACCTGCATTTCGTTAGCTTGATTTATACAAAAATTTGCTTGATTTCTAGAAAGTCGAATCTCTCTCTAGCTCAAAAGTAATGATAATGAATAGGCTCCAAAGATTTTCATTTTTGACGAAAAACTGACGAAATGACAAAAAATGGCAGTCATGACGAAAATATTGATTTTTGATGAAACTTACTAAATTTGCACTTTTTGACGAACAGAAAAATGGCATTTTGGCGGCAAAATCCTTTGAAGCCTAGTAATGAATGCACTGCATACATCATAAATGTACATCATTATGGCCATACAGCAACAAGCGTTGTAAGCCTTAAAATAATCAGAAATTGAAAAATAATATATATTGACCTGAACAGCTCCTGTGAAAGCATGTCGGAATTTTGTGACTGACTTTCCAGCTACACATTACAAAAATCGAATGACAGTAAAAATATCCTGCCATTAAAATATTATACAACACATTAAAATATTATACAACAATGACAACAATTATAAGATACTAGCAAGGCGACCACAGCAGGAGTGGCAGCTGACAAGGTGGCAAGTAAGAAAGAGGCAGAATACAGGCAGCTGACTAATAACAGCCACATCTTTGTTCCATTTGCCATAGAGTCAGCTATGTCTGTATGCCTACATCCTCCCCGTAAAAGAACCACTGGGTCTAGTCAGAATCAATGGTAAACGCCCCAGCGGTAGCACACCAAGGTTGGCTCAGCCTTCTATCCTTCCACGATAGGCAAATCGAGTACCAGTCTGTCTGACCAGGGTTGAGATGGAGTGTGTTCACCTGTGTTGGGTGGCAAGTAACACTGTGATCCTATATCTGTAGCTCTGAGATGTGAACATACCATTAAGAGGGACCAAGAAATCATCAAAATATACATCTCTTCAATCTTTGTAACACAACTTTCAACCTCTGGATCTAGAAAACCTTTGATACGCAAATGCTTACGACATTTCATTTCTGATGCAACTGGGCCGAAGACCAACTCTGGTCCCGTTTTTCCAAACACATTTGATGGCCGATCAAATAAAACTCCGATCAGCTTTGGGGCTTGATCGGAGAACATCTTCAATATTGGCCAATCACGACGATCAAATGTGGCGATCTGCAGTTCGTTGCTTATTCACACCAGAAACATCGCTTCACTTCGCCAGTCAGAACGGCAATTATGCATCATTAAAACAAAGTTGCATGGCGATCAATCACTACTGATCAATTTATACTGTGTATAATGTTTTCTGAAGAAATAAAATGGATAGATGCTCCTGTGTTGACTTGCGATAGAACGTATTTTTGACAGCAGACATGACGACCTTTACTGGCTACGGCGTCCACTCCACTCGCAGCGCATGCTGGGTAATTTAGTACAACACCGCAAATTGAGGTCACTGTCAGCCAATCAGATTGGCATAAAGTAGGCTCAGTTGACAGCCAATCAGCTAATCGCCGATCACGTAATTGGAGGTTGAAAATGCATGGAAAAACTAAACACAGTTGATCGACAATCAATTCAGAACATCAAGTTAATCGGAGATCAAATTTGATTTGATTGGCGATGGAAAAACCGGACCACAGTCAGGGGAAGAAAGTAAACCTGCCATCCTGAAAACCGAAATCCAGAATGTGACTACAAGCCCTAAATTGCACTGAGAAGGACAGCCTAAGCAACACTCTCAAATTAAAACATCACATGCAAGCTAAAACATAAATTTAAAATATTACATGCCTTTGATGCATTTTGAATCCATTCCTTCTGCTGCAGTGTTAGAACCTCATATGGCACAAGATCTCGTCCACCAATAATACAGCGTGGTAGAGCCGTGAACTTGGAGGTCTGCAGACAATAGATGCAATGCACAAACAATATGCCAAAAATTTGAAATTGTATTCATATTCGACCAAGCAGTGGCTCTAACTTAAATATTACTATTCCTATGAAAGTTCAAACAGTTTGAATAGAAATAATGACTGATTGAATGCATGTGCCAATCAGCAATACACTGAAACAATCACAGATTATTTTGCAGAGTAACAAAAGCAGGTAAAAATATGATATTTCATGATGTGTGTATTGTGTGAGCGTGACTGCTGTGATTAAAGTATATCATCACTACATTTCTTTCTACAGTAGTAATATGATGATCAGCAGCAGATTTTCAGGTGCTCGTGTGGCAGCTGCGCTTGCATTCGTACTTGACAATGAAAATGACCATATATTAGCACTGTAAAGAGACTGTTTCATTTAACTCAACTTTCTGCAAAGAAAAACAATTTTATTGCCATTTAACAAACCGTAATCTAGTAACTTAATATTTTGAGCGAGACAGATTTTTTGCAACACTTAAAATACTGTCACAGACCAAAACAGCACGCTGCAGCCTTTGCAAGGCATGGCTCTGCAAATTGACAAGTTATCACAAAAATGCATCATTTGCTTTTGTTTAAAAGACACAAAAACCTAGCAATACTATAGCTAATAACTCACTAATTACCTTCTTGAACCTCTTGAAGTTTTTCACATGCTGCGGCTGCTCGGATGGATGGCGTGATGCAGACAACGCAGAATGTCGAGTGATCAGACTACGAGCTTCCACTACGACTCCAATCTCAATGGTGTCGGCCTCCTCATTGTTCACATGGACTCTCAGCTGCTGTGGTAACTGCAGATACACAAAGGAATCAATAGACTCAAACACTCAACTCAACTGTGACTCTTCACTGTTACAGTTGATGACGAAACATGCGTATAATCAATAATGCATATAAACCGTATCATAAATTAATAAAAAATAACTGGATGCAAATGGTCCAAATCACGTCACGTCAATCAGTGATTGACGTGATTTGATGGCAGTGATAATACTGCCATAGCAGTATTGCCCAGCCAATGACTGGCTTGGCAATACTGCTATGGCAATTATGAAAATATTGCCCACCGGGGCAATAATACCTCGTGTAACCATACCCATACTGGCTACCTACCCCTCACTAATAGTCATGACATCTTGCCCTCTACAGTTAACTTGATATTTCTAAACAAAAGTTGCAGCCATTCAACTGACAAATCTAAATCATAATTCACTACAAGTTTTGTAACAGAAAAAATAACAAATGGCAACATCGGGCGTTATTGGAAATTGTTTCCCCAAAGCTGGAGAAACATTGCCCTCAGCCTTTGACCTGTGCAATATTTCCTCAATTTCCGTAATATAAAGCACATGCATACATGCTTCTGCAGCACACATATAATAAGTGAGTAGGTGATGCACTGCTCATTAAGATGAACTGCAACATAAAATGTACTGCGGCTACAGTAAACACAGTTTGCAGCATACTAACCACATTGCTGCTATGTGTGGAACGTGACGACAAGACTGGAGTGACATTATCCTGCCTAGATGTCTGCTCATGCTCTGGTACTACAGAAGCACTGGCTGAAGGCTGCTGAGTTGTGAGTTTCAGCACATGAGATGTGTGTGACTGACAATGCATATCCACTTCTCCACTCTTCCCTGGTGTTTGTTGGGCTAAACCCGACTCGTTCAACACAACAGCATCAGCTGCTCTACGCTGGGAGACATCTGGTGCTAAACTATCGGCAACAAAAGAACTATCAACCTTCAGCGAACATGAGTATTCAACTTCTTTCTCCGCAACGTCATTTGAAGTGATAACTTTTGTAACGTTCTTTTCTGCTGCGGTCAAAGTACCACTGGTGGTGCTATAGTCTGCATTAACTGCTGTGCTGGCTGCATCCACGGTCTGACGATGAGAATTTGCTTCACTTTTTCCGCTACTTTGTCTCATCTGTTGAGTAGCAGCGATAGCATGCTGATTACCTTCACCAACTCTGAACACATAAAATATTACTTTACATCACTTTGAACACACGATCTCGTCAATACATCATTAGGATAGCAGGCCTAATATGAAGAACCAGAAGCAATAAAAAAAACTAAACTTCCTTTAAGAACAGCAGTATGTCTGATAAACTGATAATTCACGAGGTAGTGTAGAGACATGTTCAAGGTGTAGTGGGATCTTTCCCAAAGATATGGGCAAGAATACACTGTCTTCACTGAGCAATGCAAACTTTTGAGAGGAAAACACCATAACTTCAAATGATAATGTATTTTCAGCTGACATAACTAGAGTTGAATCTGGACTTTACACATCCATCAACTAGCATAAATTACATAAATTGTATGTTAATTGATGTGTCACTGCGAAATGTGATATAAAGTGACACTGATTAACTGTGAATGATTAACTGATTATTCATACGTTGATTGTATAGCTGTATGGTGTTAGATACACAACGCTTACTTTAAAAGTTTGCAGACTGCCGGAACTTTGAGTGAGTGCACATCTGGTGCTAAACTATCGGCAACAATGGACAGTGTGGGGGCATTGCAACAGATAGCACGGTCACAAAATTATCACAAAATTGGGTATCTGTTTTTTTGGAACACCCTGTATGACATGTATGTGTTAATGATTGTTGATATTTCACTGTATGCTGAATAAAAATCAACTTAAATTCAGGCATTACTGCTAATTTAGCATGATTTTAGGGGTGGGGCAGATTTGTGTAAATCAGGCAAAGAATATTTAAATGCTAAGACATGCAAGTTGTACGCTTTTTCTGTACACAATTTTGAAACTTCTGGCATCAATAAACATCGCTAAGTTATAAAAAGCTCAAATACCCATGTTAAATCCATGCGTTACAGTCAAATTTGGCAGAATTTCAGGGGGTGACAAATATTTATGCAAATTAAGCATAGAATATTAAAATGCTTTACTATGCAAATTTGCTATTTATTCTTTACAGCATTCTGAAACTTTTGATGTATCACACGTCTTTCTACCACTAACCATCGCTGAGTTATCAACGCTCAAACATGTCCGGTTTTTTTTGACCCACCCTGTAGTTGTGCTTGATTCATAAAAATTTACGTAATAAACATTTTGCAGGTGGGGCATAATATGTAAGGTTGTGAAATGTGCCCACCAATATTTTACAGCAAGGCTGGCATAGGATCGTAAATAGATTTTAATACACGTTTCTGTTGCTTGCTTGCTTCCTGCAAATCCGTGCATCACTACTTCAACTGTCAGTTACAAGTTTGTTTACAAAGAGTTACAAGTTATGATTTGAAGTGATTGGAGATGATAAGCCAAGAATAGGCTCAAAGTGTTGATTTTTGAGCGAGAAATGAAAATTTCTCACGTGAGAATTAGTATTGAGATACTGAAAGCCACAAGTGCGGTTGTAGTCCGATAGAGAGGCTACGAGAAACGCTGAAAGTGCTGATTGAATTGAATCTGATGGTTCAGGCGTGTAAACACATACCTTCACTGACTGGCAGTAAGGTGTTGTCGACAACTGAGAATTTCTGGGTAATTCCGGGACAAAGTGAAGTGTACTGCGAGATCCGACGTCAAGATCGTTTTCAGCCAACAACAGGTGACATCAGCAGATAATATGGATGTCAATGACGACAACAGAAGCCTGGAGCATTTGAATCGATGGCAGCCATCATCAGGCATATTGCATTTGCTAGCTCGCTAGCCGCTTGCATTGCCGCAAAAAAGAATGATTAAATGTATAGTTAACCAGCCACTCTACGCATGAATGTGATGGTAATAATACAAACTATCATTTGTTGCGCATTATTTTGTGTTTGTCACAGTATATTATCTTAAAACGTCTACAGGGCGTATGTTGTTATCACCATTAGCGGTTTGAATTGTACGGTAAATCACTGGATAAACAGTTCATTTCTAGCCACATACATAGCAACCGGCCAAAGTCTGCAGGCTATCAAGATACCGTGAGCAAGGTTTCACTCGAAAACATAAGCCCAGGAGACATTAAATATTGCATCGTGGTGTCATTTCTTTGATACGACATGATACATTAGATGTCAAGTTATACACAAATAGGATAACCTGGAAACTGCCACAGGTGTTGGTGAAGGTATTTTATGGCACTGACAATGATCAGTAGTTTGCTGGAAAACGACTGAAGTTGACAGACTTGGCAAAGACTGCGCTCCAGCACCATGTGTCTCTCTTTCATTCAGCTCTTTTCAACAAACAAATATAGATAAATAAACGTACTTCAGAAAATAAATAAATTTGTGTGCTTCCAACCAAATATTACTATTGTTGTAGTTCTAGAACTGCAGTGAAATCCAAAGAACCCTCAACAACTGTCAGCCCAAAAGCAAAGTAGCTTAATGTGCAATACTGCACTAATAATACTCATTTATGAATTGGCTCCCTAAACTAGTTCCTAAAAATAATTTCAACTAGTTAATCTATTTAACATAAAAACCTCAAAAACAATTTGGACACATGTGGAATGAAGAAAGTAAGCAATAAATTTTCATTAGTTTCTGAAACTTGGCCTAACCACCAAATTTTAAACAAAACTAGAAATTTGGGGCAAAGCCCAAGGTGAGTCGGCCCGGCGCCCTAAGTCCGACTGGGGGAAAATAGGGGGGGGGGTAAAATTTCCCGACATCAGTCACGTGGCCCGAACTCAAATGCCTTGGTATACG
>Ga0209454_1003647_pt1 | contig 11141 bp, 6 predicted proteins | sample WorMetHERISLAND1_2_FD_187400 | JGI IMG/M metagenome (GOLD analysis project Ga0209454, IMG submission 187400) | Marine gutless worms symbiont microbial communities from Max Planck institute for Marine Microbiology, Germany - Olavius geniculatus... | ecosystem: Host-associated > Annelida >...
TGACCTTGGATGACCTTGAACGCCAAAATAGGGGTTTTTACGGATTTTTTTCGCGATATGAGGCTGCGCAAGTCTTTATCATTCACAAGGAGGCGCCACCGTCGCCAACGCCACACGCGCCTATGGCTGATGTGTATTAGGGTCCCGATGGGCCGAGTCCAAGTGATATGCAATTTTCGAAACTATAACTACTGAACTGGAAATGCTATAGGCTTTCGCGCGTCTCGTGAGCTTTGCTCAAATTTCTTGTATCACTTAGTATAATACGGCATAGTCCGCACAACGCAACTCAGTCAACTAAGCTGCTCTGAGTTATCACTTCAGTTTAGCAGAGTTTATTTAATCGCTGTGTACACGTCTTAAGGCGTAGCCTAACGCGTGATGTGAACAGGGATACGGCAGGTCAGGAGAAATACGACACAATAACTCAGCAATATTACCGGCGAGCTCAGGTGAGTCTAATGGGGTGTTTACACGATCCAGCAAACGTCCAGCAAACTTCCAGCAAATTTATTCAAAATACACGTGCTAATGCTGGACGTTTGCTGGAAGTTGGCTGGACGTTTTCTGGATCGTGTAAACACCCTATAAAAGTGCGTTCTCACTGCGCGCGTTAACGCGCCGTACGGCGCGTGACGCGCGTTAACGCGCGCTAAGCGCGGGGACCATCTCAATTGAATTGGTTATGCATCCGCTCTTCTAGGGTGAGGTAGGGCTTAATTGAACAGTGGTCCCCGCGCTTAGCGCGTTAAGGCGCGTCACGCGCGTTACGTGGCGTAACGCGCGTTGACGCGCGCAGTGAGAACGCACCTTAACTGTTGTTAACCTGTTATTTTTGTGACCTAGGTTATTTGTCCCATATCTCTCACTACAGTGTCTAAAGTGTAACAAGTGTCCATAAACTCATTCCACTTTGTCCTGGAAATATTCACGCCTGTGTGGGGGTATCTGTGCTTTTTCGTTTTCAAGTTTCGTACCCTGGTTGAAATTTGCACAATAAATATAAAACCCCAAACCTAAAATGTGAACTTTCATGATTTTAGAAATTTTTTTTAAAACCTTTAAACTTGAAGGTTTTCAAATCTTTAAGACGTGACTAACAATCGACCAGCTAACATTAAAAATTAGCTGTATGCTAGACCTGTATTATATGATTTGTACACTGTTCATAGCCGTGATACATTATATAGTGTGTTCGCGTTGTGTGAATTGCCAGGGCATATGTCTGGTCTACGACGTGGCAAACCCGAACAGTTTCAACAATCTCAAAAGTAAATGGATACGCCAGGTCAAAGACGTAAGTAAAGTGGTCATTTTCTCCGGTCCTTCGTTTATAATTATTATTGCTAAGGCTGTGTGTAGTTCTTTTCTTATAAGCCTACTGCAAACGTCTGTTTAAACACTTTGAACTAAGATCATATGATGAAAGATGTCCCGTATACGATATTGCATAAACGATGTATGCAACAAGACCTATACTGTTGCAGTTTTATTCAAGACTCGTTTATCAAAAATTACACAGTTTGGCATTTACAACTATAAATCGGTGACTGGTCATATTGGCTTACAGTGAGTAGGGTTAACGTCCCACACGACACAGTATACGTCATTTCGGGGACGGCTTACAGACCACATTAACTTACGAATTCACTTGCGTTTCGTTTGTGGATTCTGTGCATGGGTCGTTGCATTTTTTTTGAAAATATTTAGTATTTTCAAAGGTACAGTTGCGACAGATTCGAAATTGAAAGTATAGAAAAATCTTGAAAAATTATTTCATTTTAAAATTAAATAGCTCTCAAGTCTTTTGGTAATAATTACTTCGACATTTGGACAAAATGTCGTAGACGAAATTATTAATTGAAAACCTCAACAATAATTCTAATATTTGTCTACAAACTCATAGGTTAAAACTGTAACTTACTAAGTTATACAAAACAAATTCAACTTGCAAAACGTATTGTTTTGTATAACTTTTGTATAACTTATCAAGTTTTATTTTCTGTTTTGTTGATTATGGGGGACGGGACACGTATGAAGTAGCCTTTGTTTTTTTTAATCAACGCCTAGAATTGCGAACTCGTGTAGAGTGTGGTTTATCGATTGTGCTATACATGCAGTTCGCTATCGACGAGGTGGAGATGGTGCTTGTTGCCAACAAAACTGACATGGAGGAACATGGTCTACGCACCGTTAGGACGAGCAAAGGCAAACAGGTTCTAATGCCTTAGCAGATAATACAAACCTTATTTATTTCGTCTAACTATGAAACAATAATGTTGTAAATTCTGGCAGTGCAACGTTTGAGCCGAAACCAGTAGGTGGGCGATGCTTAATTCTTTCCCTTGTCTCTGCTCTGCTTTTTTACCTTGTTTTCAATCTCTCTTCCTGCCGCCTTTCTCTGCATTTTGCGAGGAATCCAGGGTGTCACTCCTAGATATTTTTTGAAGTTTTACATTGCTGTATGTAAGTTTTAGCGGAGCGCATTGTGAGATATGCAGAATTGATTTTTTTTCTGCTAACGGTTATCTTGACGGTCACAGAATATCGAAAAATAATCGATTAACCCACAGCAAATAAGCGAGAGTAACCAATAAACGGACGGACAGACAAACAACATATACATAGTAACGTAGCATATAAGCCGTGTAATTCCACGCAATGGGTCGATCACCCGTCAGAAACAAAATCTATTCTGGTAGGTCCCGCAAATACAATGTAACCGTAGGCTTATAGTTCTCACATCACAATTACTGCTTATTATACTGTAGTCAATTCGCTAATTATTATGTTGCATTTTGATTCGCGTGCCATTCTGTAGCTTGCAAAGCAGCTGAAAATACAGTTCTACGAAACCAGCGCGAAAGGCGGCGGCGAACACATCGAACAGGTTTTATTGCTGGCTTGTGCTCGTCTAGATTAAAATAATTACTGCCCGCGGAAACGACGGAGAGCTAGTCCATCTTGCGTTAATTTACTGCTTTATTTGTATTTGTGTACCTGCTGAAAAAAACTAGGCTTAAATAATTACGATGATGCCGGGTGTGAGTGATTTTTAATTTAAGTAACAAAAGACAACTTTGCACTATCGCTGCCTGCTTAGGCGTAAAATTCCGACGCTCCCAGTGGCGTTGCCGTTTGTCCCTAAAAACTAACATTTTATTGGACCCCACTTAAAATATTTCGTGCTATTGATAAAGTTTTTCTGTATATTTTTAAAGTTTCACTGAATCAAATCTGTGATGCTGCAGTATTTTAGGCTTTGTTTTGGTTCGTATGGCTACTATTCAGTTGGCACTTTTTATGAACTGTTGTGTAACTTTGTAATCGCATAATGTCATGAAAGAAAAAAATCCTCGTTTACGTTGTGCAAACAACAACTAAAAGCACAAGAAATTTTCAGCAGAAATTTATAGAATCGCTTCTTGCAAGCTTGCAATTGTTAGTTCCACCGGGTGGCAACAGTGATCGGCGATTCTGTGTTTTAAAGAATTACTTGAGTCCTTTATAAATTATACGTAGAAATTCATCGAAATGCAACTTTTACTTTACATGTCGATGAACCGAGACGAGGCCTGGGGTTTTACCAACTTTCACACATCTATGACTACACTCACTGTCCGCCCCAGCGACACCTGGTGGACAGTCCGTCATTCGGACGAAGGCAGCATGCAGCTGTTATCAAACGTCAACAAAAGCAATAAAATAAATGTGATAAATCCAGGCCCGTGGAGAGGGGAAGGTAAAGGGGGAGGTAAGTTACCCCGGGCCCGGCAACGTTTAGGGGCCCCGCCGTCGCGCAAAAAAATTAAAGCACACCATATTTCACCGTTAAAAAACAATTTTCCCCAGAAGGGCCTCGCAAGAATGTTTCCCCGAGCCCCGCTGTGGCTCTCGACGGGCCTAGTAAATCCCTATTTTATCGAATTGCCACGTATAATTTACTTAAGTGTTTGCTTTAAGGAAGGGTCACACTGGCGGTCCGAACGGCCGTCGTCCGAACAGTTGGCGTTTTTGACGACCGTTCGGACGGCAACGTCCGTCAACCGAACGGCCGTCAAAAACACCAACCGTTCGGACGGCAGTTCGGACCACCAGTGTGACCACACCTTTAGACGGATAGCGTGCGTCTGTTCAGGTGTTCAGCCAGTTGGCGCAGTCAGTTCTACGCAGAAACAAAGACGAGTATGATCGGATACGCTTGTCATCGGACGATAGCAGCGACTTGGACGCCATACAATTACCCACACAGCAACAACAGCCGTCCTCCTGCTGCTGTGGATAGCATTAGACAATGTACAGAGCGCGTTTCAAGAATTTCGCCCGCCCCGCCCCTTTCCAGCAGCGGCGTAACCAGAAATGTGAATTGCGGGGTCTTGCCCCCTTCTTTCATCTTTCTTCCTTTCCCGTTCCGTCCCGTCACCTTTCTTTTATTCTTTTTCCTCTATCCTCCATCCACTTAAAAGCAGGATTAATAAATTCCAGCTAAGAAGTCTGAACGACCGCTTTGAACTCCCCCATCAGTCCTCGCCGAAATCGAGTTTGGTCCAGTGGCTTTTATCCCCCAATCTGGAACCAAAACAGGGCGCAACTTACTCACAGTTTTGGCCTGAGGTTCCCCCAATTTCTGACTCAAGTTTTCCTTTCCATTTTGGGCTTATAATTTCCCCTCTAGGAAGCACGTTTTGTTAAAAGTGTAGTTTGCCCAGTGAAAATAGGGGGAAGTAAAAAATAGGGGGAATTTTGTTAAAGATGCAGATTGAAAAATAGGGAGGAATCAAAATAGGCAGAGTTTTGTTAAGGGTGTAGTTTGCCCAGTAAAAATAGGGAAAAAAGTAAAAATAGGGGGAAATTTTTGTTAAAGATACAGATTTTAAAAAATAAGAAGAAAATACATGTAAAAGGGGGGAAGTTTTGTTAAAAGTGTAAATTACCCAGTGAGATATAAGGGGCGAGTTACAGTCAATTTTCCCAAAATTCGTTGCAATGCCAATATGGATAGTTAAAAAAATTAAAGGCACCATCAGATAGCCCGGGTCCAAAACAGGATGGTGGGCGAAAACAGAGTGTAAGTGTCTTTTACGGCAACCGATGACTTATAGCTAATTGTATCCCAAAATTCGTTGCCATGGCAAGAGGCAGTGGCGATTTTAGGCCCGGCCCAGGAGGGGGGAGGCACAGTCCCCCAGTTTCACTCCACCTCCCCCCCTTCAGTTTCATGGCCATTGGCCACCCACGATTTTTGGCAAGGATAACACAAATATTAGATTTGTTTTGCGGTTCTAAATTTTAGAAAAGTAAGCAAATTTGTGGCTTCCATTGAACGTCTAAAAAACAAAAGTGCTTCAGCTTCAGGGGGCTTCGCCCCGTGACCCCCTAATCAGAGGCTGTGCCCATGGACCCCGCTGGGGGCTCTACCCCCAGATCCCCGTTATAGACTCGCGCTACCGCGCTCGCCATGGGGCCCTGCCCTCCAGATGTTGCAGGCTAGAACCGCCACTGGCAGGAGAGTCGTTAATAAGGTGTTAACACGATCCAGCAAACGTCCAACATTACATTTGCTGGATCGTGTAAACATCCCATAAAGGGCAATTTAAAAGACATCATCGGATAGCCCGGCCCTAAAATATTCTGAAGGCAGGTGAAAAAACACAGCGCAATTAGCTTTTTACGGTACCAAGTTATACTGCTTTGAATTTCCCATAGGCCGTTTATAAATTGGGGCACAAAAAGGAAAAATTTTTAATCAAAAACATATGTGTTTATTAGATCTATATGATTACTGATTAGACTGTATGTTTATAACTGAGCAGTTGTCACATTGTGCCTCCCCCATAATTGCATAAAATTGCCATATATCAGTTGGGTCCAATACCCTCAGATCTCACTGTCGCTGCCGCCGGTAGTGGCCCATATTGAGTTATATCACACTCCCCAGAACCAACTCCTCATATAATTTTAAGATGCTTACATACTGACTATCTGTGCAGTTGTGCAAGAAAGCAGTGGCGCCATGCAATGAAACCGACGATGAGCGGTGGTCTGGAATCTACAGTTTGAGTACAAAAATTCTGCTCATCTTCTCTAACATGCTTTGACATGCACTTTTCAAAAAGACTGATAATTGTTCAGTGATAAACCTATTTCACATGCATATTCTGAATTTAAATCTACTCCAAACTGCCAAATTTCATTCAATTATTCCTATAACTTTGCCAAAGTTATGCCACGTTAAGTGCAATCAACTAAAGAATTTTTACATTTCGCTTGAAGGCCAATGGTAAAACTCATTGTATAGTACAAATGGCCAGCCAATTCAACAGATTTTAAACCACTTGACTATTAATGCAATGCTGGAGACATATCACAAATTTAATCCAAAGCCAAAGACCATTACAAAGCTAAAAAGTACACGGCAGCAGATATGGGATGACTTGCCACGGACTTTTGCAATATCATCTGAATGCATGTGCTTTGGCCAGAGTGGTGAACATTTTGATCATCAGATAAGGATATTAATAAATGTAAAAACATCACTTTACATACTTGTTAACGGCATACTCAAGGACCCACACATCGAAAACAGCAAAAATCACAAAAGGCGATATTGCCTGCATCACACTGACGTTGTGACATTGCCTCCCCTACTTTCTTCCTAGTCTCCCCAGCAATTTCTGTCTGGCGCCAGGGCTGAAAGTAACCCATTTAACTGATACGTTTATGGTGTACTGTTTTTTGACACATGTGGTGTATAATTTGCGTAGTTCACAAACGACAAGATTTGCCGAGCAACAAGCTGTGTTGTTACTCACAACAGATGAATCAAACACACAACAACCAACAGAAAACACACAATGAAAATAATAATAATCCAAAGGCAAAGAAAACGGTGCCAGTTGCAAAAACATGCAGAAAATTCAACACATACAGAAACGCAGAAACCAAAATGAGCGCCAGGTGCCTAAAACATCACCTAGTGTAAGATGAACCAAAATTGCTAATGAGATGAATGCGTTACACAATGTGTCTTAATATAGACACGCTATAATGCCAACATTTTCAATGGACTGATCAATCATGGGCAAATTTGTGGCTTCTATTGAACGTCCAAAAGCCAAGTGGTACAACTTTGGGGGGGAGACTCTGGCCCACTGACTTTCTGACCAAGGACTCTAATGTCAGAGCTCCATTATAGGGGTGAATAAGTAGTATTTAACGTCCCACCTGACAGGGTATAGGTCATTTCGGGGACAGCCTTTCCAGGCAAAATTGCACATACACATAATAACCGAACAAAACGTTTAACCTTCACAGAAAGTTTAACCTTTATGAAACACAAAAAAACGACCAAAACCTAAAATTGTAAAAACTGAAGATTATAATTGTGAATATGTATCAGTAATGGCAGTTCTAATAATTTTCCCAGTTATTCTCCAGATAGTCCAGATAATGCTGCCTATTGGAGGACAGGGGGCTTCCATTATAGGCTTGCCACCCCCCATTCTTTGGCAAATCCTAAACATGCAGCGTACTACAGTTTGTGGTGTGATGAGGTCACAGGCCACAGTGTGTTATCAGTGGCATCATGGGTAAGTCAGCGAAAAGGGTGGCGGAACTACTTGCGCATGCAATTCCGCACAAAAATAAAATTCTGAAAATTTAACTGCAGAACTACACTACAGCTGGATTGCAACCAGCTCTGATGTAACATAATACAGCACAAATATATACATGCACACAACAACAAAACAGAAAATTGATCCTAAATAACTGAGATAAATAAATGCACAAGAAATTCTACAGCTAAGTGATAGTCACAAATTATCATATCTCATGGATACAAAATGAACTACGTAATTCAAAGAGCATTGTTACACTTGCATATTACAGTTTCAAATCAATTAATAAGACTACGTAGAGTTGCAGAAATTAACGATTAATCATGTGATTAATCACCTAAAAATAATAATCACCAAAAACTTAATCATTCATTTTCTGACTGAAGCAGTTGTTTGTGTTTACCAAGAATAAAAATGTCCACAAAATCGATCCTAAATAACTGAAGTAAACAGATGCACACAAATTGTACAGCTAAGTGATAGTCATAAATTATCATATTTCACAGATACAAGATGAACTAATTAATTTTGAGCGATTATGCTCATGCATATTACAGTTTCAAAAGATTGCACTAGTAAAAGAACTCTGTAATGGTTCAAGGGGGATGAAATTAAGAGATATTATAGGTTAAAAATGTAAAAAAAACAAGTGAAACTATGTCTGAAAACACAAACCACAACACAACTACTGTGCAAATGTACAAAAACAATGCCTGACAAGACACAGAGAATTGATGGCAAAGAAACAGCATTAAAAACAGCAGCAACAGTTTATAGTTGAAACAGAAATCTTACTAAAAAGGGTGGAAAGTCTGTCTGTAAAGCCCCTCTAGCGCCTTCACTGTTTCAAGGTCGTGGACTCAGACCACGGCGATCGAGTCCTTTGGCTTTGGGTATATGCCCCCCACCTGCTCCCACGGGCAGCCTGTAGGGGCGGGGGTTGAGTTGCTGGGTCTTCTTTCCCTGCTGATTCTGTCAAATTCGTCAGTATAGTGCTCAGCTTCGTGGTGACATCTGGTGAATGACGGCCACTTAAAGGTCCCAGTCTAAGGCCTTAAGGCCGAACATGAATTTCGTAGTCTCTGCGACGTGTGCCGGCTCACGCTGGCAATTGGATCAGTGGCGCCCTCTGCACGTTATTATGACCACGTACCACGTACTGCGTACAACTCCTCCTAAACTCTTGCTTGCATTCATTCCACTAGCAAAGTAACCCACCTGCAGGGCAGATACTTTGCTAGTACTCTTAAACTAGGAAAGCATGAAAGCCTGTACGATGCAAGTTTTTCCCTCAAGTCTCTTTTCTCTTGATAACTCTTTTCTGAGCTGAGTGAATCAAACAAGTGCAAGGTAGAAACAAGAATATCTGCATTGCATTCAACATATATCAAACTAGCTGGGGGCGGGGAAAAGGGATCTAAATGTTCACATATACGGCTGTAATATAATCACTGTAGCGCAAACTGAGATGCATGTAAAAATTCTCGATAAATTTATGTGACTCATGATGTTATCAGCATAAAGTAGAAAAGATTTGATTAACTGGCAGAACAATAGCATAAAACACAGCATAAATTGGTAAAAGCACTGAACAAGGACAGGGGCACAAAATAAATGGTATCCGGTCGTCTGATATACACAAATTGCGTACTATTTTTGCTGTTTCATTTCCTACTCGTCTTGTTCCGTTATAATGCAGTATCAGTGAAAATTCACAATAAAAATACAGTGTCCCAAAATTTTGCGACACCCCTTGCTTCAAACGCACTGAATTCAGTTTGTAGTTTATGGATTCCAATGAAATATAGTACACTGAGTGATCTTAACATTTATTACCATCGTATCTATTATGACGTCCGCATCTTACCGTGTGTTCAGTGTAACGTCATTATGACGTCAGAGTTTGTTTACATGAACGTTAAGTTCAATGCATTGTTATTCAAGCAGTTGCGTATGACATACCTGCCTAAAACTAAGAGCAACAAAGATTTGTCGAGGACACAGAGAGCCACTTTAAGCGGAAACTTTATAGACTTGTTCACAAGAATTGTCTCCATGAGTGTTTAAAATTTTGTACAAATCTGTAAGCTATTGACGATTTTACAGCAGCTTAACTGTAGCGGTGTCACTAATTTTGGGACACGGTGTAGATTGCTTTAAGAGGCCCTACATTTCTGTGAACCACAAAACATATTTTAGTACCACACTACAGGCCTATGAAGCTGCCAAAACAGTCGGAGTTTCTGACTGTTAAAATTTTGGGTGTCCGGGCAGTAGAGTTGCCTGAATGCGGATTTTTATTAAACCCAATCTAGTAGATTTTTGGGGTTTCTGATCAAACCGGTCTGTGTAAAAAGGCACAACCTGATAGGTTTTGGGATTTCTATGAGTTTCAGCTGGTTGATTCATACGAATTTCAGTCTGCTTCCCACAGCACAGAATATGCCAATGTCTGCAAATTCGTATGTTTCAATGTTTACAAAAAATTATCCACGATAAAATTCTTCATTATTAGTGGAACAAGAAACTAATATTGGGCTAAGTTTGGAATGGTTTTTTTGCGGTAGATTTTAGATAGTTTTTTGGGCGGTTTAAGTTAAAAAAAACATCCAGGTTTTTTGGGTACCTGGACTGATGTTTCAACCCTGCTTGACAACCATGACACTGCACCTATGAACACGAAACCCAGAAAAAGTTAGCAGAAGCAATGCCATAGTTTCATCACAGTTCATCATCACTCTCCGCATCCAGAACCAGATAAGCGTCGTTGTCAGCGATGTCGTCGGCTATAACGGCCTTCGCAGCTGTGGCAACCTTTTCTGGGCTTTCTAATGAATCCTCTCTGTTTTCCGACATCACTGATACACTGCCATCATGATCAGCCGACGATTCACTGCAAATACATCAACATATAACATGTTATCTGGTTTCCACGCACTTCGAGTTTCCACATGACAAGTATGTAAAATTTCCATTCCTCTTCTAATATAAACATTCCCCTCCTTCAGATGTCATCTTAATATTCATTACTTTCAGTCTGCTTATCTCGTCCCTAGCATCCCACCTCACTTTAATGCTGTTGCTACACTACCTTGTGAAATGCAGAAGTTGTAGTTTGGTCATTTACAACAATAAATTCATACTGGATAGTGCACACGTCGGCTCAGAAATTATTAACTAAAAAGCGACAAACACGATTGGCAACTATTCTCTCTCAAATAGTCATACGCGTCATATCACATCCTCTTTATTGCAGCATGCACTCAAAATGTCCTCCTCCAGCCCGAATGCAAGCGGCAAACGTTGACACCACTCACGAACAGAAGGCACAACAATCTGCATTTCACAAGGTAGTGTAGCAACAGTATTAAAGTGAGGTGGCCAAAAGTACAGTCATTTGCATCAAGTTTCTTTCGGATGTCGTATGCCAAAAATTATTAAAATCAGCCAATGCTGTACGGAGCTAGTCAAAAAATAAAAGTGGCACGTTTTTTATGGACTATGGTGTATATAAATTGGTAC
>Ga0209454_1003649_pt1 | contig 11139 bp, 7 predicted proteins | sample WorMetHERISLAND1_2_FD_187400 | JGI IMG/M metagenome (GOLD analysis project Ga0209454, IMG submission 187400) | Marine gutless worms symbiont microbial communities from Max Planck institute for Marine Microbiology, Germany - Olavius geniculatus... | ecosystem: Host-associated > Annelida >...
GCCATAAGGACTAATTGACAAGGCTGTGAAAGACTTATCAAATTAAGCGACTGAAGGCTTGTGTTGGAGCTTGGAGCTGGCGGTGGACACTTCGAACATTCACAGTGACAATGAAATTCTAGCATCTGATCATTAGTTAACTGTGTTGTTTCAACAATGTTATTGAATTGATGTTGTAGCTTGAACATTTTTAATGCTGAAAAATCAGTAGGTGGTCATGTTAAAAAGTCTATAACTTAGTCATTTTTCAACAGAATCATATTTTACTCGGCAGTTAGATTTAAAATGTATTATTTAATAGAGCTTTAAAATTTCAAACTAAAATTTCAAACAGTTGCTGAGAAAACAGCAAAAAACTATAGGGGTCCACTTTTTTTGCCGCACCCTGTAGAAAGTATATCAACAGTTCCAAGTTTCGCTTAACAAAAAAGATACTACCATGTTCAGAAAAAGCACACATTTGAAAAACGAATCAACTTTAATAATCAAAATGAATATGTATAATATGCATATGTATATGCACTACTCACCAGACACTGTTTTGTTGTACAATACAACATGATTCAGTGTAAGAACCAATGAGACACCATATTGATCCGGCAGATATGAGACATTCACACATCCTGCAAGGTATATGAACAGTTAACATCAGTTTGCGCTCCTGCTGAATAGCAGCAACATGCTATTCTGACCATCCATGATTGTGGCACATTGATGACCTACTGTTTCAACACATTACTGCAAAAAATTACACATTTTATTTGTTTACTTAGCTTTACTGGCACAGGCACTGGGCAATAAATAGACAGATTGGTTGGCTGCATAATGTGCTGCAGTATCATTAGTTCATGCCAATCAGCTACCAATGGCAAGATTGTAAAGTGCTTCTGGTCACGAATCTGACTCAGGTAAGCACGTATGGTACCTTTCCTACCTTTATATCGTGGGTTCTTTTTCAGCTGCATTATACAGTACTGCTGTGTAACATCAATACAGAATCCTACCATGGGTAAGCTAGTTGTATGTTTTTATCAGCTGACACAACAATTACACACAAGTAACAGGTATGGCCACTTATTGCTCTCCTGATGCGGTTTTAATCAGTCAAATACATTGGCAGCCTTAAATAACATTCAAAACATTTTCCACCTAAATTTTGGATTTATTTTATTAATCGTTCTACTTTGTAAGTTTTGATCTACAAAAGCCTAAATCTAGATGATCATTCAGACATTCTTATGAATTATAATTCAGTAGATGACATCAAGGTCTTTGAGATACATCATAAGAATTGTCATTGTATTAACATTGACCTGAAGCATTGATGAGTTTCACTTCCTTCACAGTGAAACGAGCACAGCAGCCACAGTTATACTTTATACACTGGCAAATCGGAGGAGACAAGTCTTGTACAGATTTTGCATGGTCCAATTCAGGAAGCACATTTTCCACTTCTCCTGCAAAATAACGCAACTCATTGTATATTATGCAAAACTTATATAAAAGTGCAAATTAAACTACAAAATATATTCGATAAACTTAACTGCACAACAATCTGCAGCTTGATCCCAGTAAACAAACTTGCATTTAAATTAAAAAAAAGCTGATCATAAGATCTATCAATCAACAATCTTTTATATTAATAAAGACAACCAAAACTCTCTACTAGTAAAAAGCAAGAGGTGCTGTTAGGTCTGCATACCCAGAACTAACTCAGATCCTGTCAGTCTGACCTAACCTAATCTTATGGCAAGTGTTCCAAACAAAAGAAAATCTAGGCTACATTTTGATGCAATAGTTTGAGACTGGAATATGCAGAACTCAGGATGTCACTGACATGTTGGTCTCTCCCACATGCCCCAATGCAGGCTACAGCCTCAGTATCCAAATCTTGACAGTATTACAATAATGCAGCAGTAATAATGAAAGTAATAACTCAACTGTATCCAGCAGCAATGTACAAAATGGAAATCACACAAAAAATTTCCAACCAAAGAATCACCAAACTTTTCATACTGAAACACTGCACAACATGACACAGTTTAAACTGGAAGCCCTCCAAGACAGTTCAAACCTCAACCAAACTGAACCAAAATTCCGGACTGTAATACGGATTGCCACCAAAAAGTAAACACTTGCCCTTATGCCACATCTTACCCTCGACAAAATATCATTAAAATCTGCCCACAGTGTTTTAGCAATCCGGGTCCAGAAATCATGGATAAGGACTGTGATCTGAATATGGAGCCACAAAATCTCTAGTCCATGAACAACACCCCACCCCACCACAAAACTGTGCCAAAATTTACTGAACTTTTTTGTAGTAATTCAGTGATTTGGTAAACAAACAGTAGCCAACTGAAAACATAACCATGTTCGAATTGTTTTACAACTAGTTGGACACTTTTGCAATTGCGCCCCACATTCAGGTAAAAGTGCAACATGATAACAACAAGTAATTTGAGCAAATCTCATGAGATGCGCGATAGACTTAGCAGTTCCTGTCTTGATTTATCTTCAGTCATTTCGTTGCAATTCACCCTTGAAATGTGCACCACAGCAAAAAATCGCAAAAAAATCACTAACACCCACTAAAACCCCTTATTTGGGGGGATCAAGGTTGTTTAAGTTCATCGAGGTAGATACACCAAAAAAGCTTGTCACCAGTGCTTGTTATGATAAGCAGCACGCCTATGCCTATCTGCAACTGTTTTCATGCTACACGAGCCAATATTGATAAAATGACCAACTTTTAGAGGGATACCCCTCTTCAATGCTCATGTGCTCACATGCACAGGCTTCCTTAAATCTAATGGGTTGGGACTCAGACTACGGAAATCTATGTTTGATGCTGAAAATTTCATATGCAGGTTGTCTTGGTCTACCTTCAGCTATTTTGTCACAACTCAGTCTTAAAGTGTGTGCTGCAGCCAAAAAATGCAAAAAAAATCGCCAAAAACCCTTCTTTTGGGGGTTCAAGGTCATTCAAGGTCACCGATGTTGATAAAACTAAAAAGCCCATGTCCACTGTTTGCTATGACAAGCAACTTGTTTCTACCTATCTGCAACCGTTTTCACACTAAGTGAGCCAATAGCGGCAAAATAACGTTTTTTTCTAGGGTGGTACCCCTCTTCGACACCCTCATTCAAGGAGAACCCTCTCACCAAGGGGCATAAAATTTTGTCACAAAAAACTTAGAGTCCTTGGGGCAGCCCACAGTGAAAATTTTGTGATCCTAGCTTGCACCATTTTGATAGGGCTCAGGGTGTGATAGACGCCAGACAGATGGACAGACGCCCAGGTCATGGCTAAGATGCGCAAAGCATAGCTGTCGCAGTGTCGAGCATAAAAACAACTACCAGGGTATTGGCTTTGCTGTTCGAATAATCATTCTTCATAATAAGCAAGACAGGCACAAGTTTCACACACCATTAAGCTGAAAATATCTTAGGTGCATCTGGCAACTTAGCCACTGCGAGCGGCTGTCAGCTGCTAACCAACTGGACACTCGGCTATGGCAAGCCGCTACGAGCACATTCTAGCGTAAAATTTTCGAGCGTAAAAATTTTATGCGGGATGAGTGGAGTTTACTGGGCGCCATAGGAATATACCTAACCGTAACTCTAAACCCTAACTCTAACCCTACACCTAACCCTGACCCTACACCTAACCCTAACCCTAACCCTATTGGTAGTTATATGGTATATGTGTGAAACAATAGGTGCAATGTATTCCTATGGCGCCCAGTAAACTCCACTCTACCCTTTTACGCTACATTACAGTTTAGGCCAAGAGCCAAGCTTCTGAACGTATCAGTTTTTAGATGAAAGTTGAAAAATCACACTGATCTAAATGTGCCACTGAACAGTATAAAACAACATTAATGCAAAATCGTCTTCTTAATTACTATTTTTACCAGAAACTCGCCTCTTATAAGCAGCAACAGCCATTTTAGTGGACAAATTGACGTGTCACGTTTGTCTCCGCTAGCCGCTAACGTAGATTGTTGTCTGACGAAAAGTCGCAGCGGATAGCGCAGCAGCTGCCAGCCGCTCGCAGCCGGCTAAGTTACCGGACACGAGGCTCATCAGTAGCAAGCCAAAAATACAACAGTAAAGTCATAAGACGCCCCGGTGTTAGGTTTGTAAACACTAGATGGTTTTTGCTATAAATCAACGTACAAGATAATTCTTGAATGACCGTTCCATGGCAAAACCATTGCAAAGGCAAAGTGTATTCAATAAATAATATACATATAAACTGTCATGTACCTGGCAAACCACAAATTCACAACTCAAAACTTGCGAATTCTTCGTGTAAACAATACGAGTCATGTGCCAGAATAATATTATGGTCACGTGCCAATATTTACTTCCGTGTTTCGAGTAGTGATGTGTCGATATAAGTATTGTTATTAATATCGAAATATCGATATCACACATCTTTTTTATTGCTTATTTGCAGTGCATTTTGTTAGTTGAAAAACGCAAAATATAAAACTCACAATGCATTGTCCAAGAATAGTACCATATCACTGAGCAAGATATAGGGGCGTTAGATAAGGCTGAAACCAATCGAAATTTTCTATAGCCTATGTCTGTCGAGATAGGCCTATTTAATGTAACTGGCAGGTGGACGCTGTAAAGTTCTGTCCTAATATTTGATAATGTCGCTTAATTACAAGAAAAAACTTAAAGCCTTGACATCAATCATTGATAAAGCCTAAATGTCTCACGTTCAGCTTGACTTTTCATAGGCCTATGCAAACATAAGCCTAAGAAGGCCAAGACCAATAATTTTCATGCATGCATCCAGTGGCGTCGTGACAGGGAAAGGAAACAATCGTCTCCCTTAATTTTGGGCCGTTGGAAAATCCCCCCATTAGGGGAAGGGCATAACACTAATTTTTGTGCAAAAATGAAAGGTTTTGGCAGCGGCGTAGTCAAGAGGGCCCAGGCCCCAAATCTCCAAACAAGACATAAGTAGACGTTTAAACTGAACTAATATGTGCGAATTTGGTCAGTTCATTCTCGAAAAAATAATTAAAATTGTTGCCATCAAATCTCATATTTAAAGCTACAAAGTTAATGCACCAAAATCATTTTCCCATACCAACGGGTGGGGAGTTTACAGCGCTCCCCAGCTCCCTAGCTGAAATTTAAGGGTCTTACTTCTAATAGAAGGTATAGAAAAACACGAAAAAATGAAAAAAAGCAAAGAGGGGAGAAAAAAGGAGAGACAAAAAGGGATAAAAGGCATAAAGGCATAAAAGGGGAAGGGAAGAAAAAGGAACGGGAGGTGAGGCCCCCAATTTACATTTCTGGCTACGCTACTGTGTTTTGGTGCATTTTGGCACTGTCTTCAGAAAAATTAGCTTGGCTAAAATTGTCATTATTTTGTAGTCTTCTAGGAGGGGCATATGCCCCCGGTGATCCCCTGTATGGCTACACTAGTGGGTATGTAAATGACGCGATGAAGATTTACCACTTAACCAGTGCTATTTCTGAAGTGTAGTAGGCCTACTATGGAACACGCAGTGTCACGCACACTACAATAAATTACCTACAGCTAATCAGAAACACAAACAAATTATTCGATGCTAAACTAGAACTAAATTAGAAGTCACGCTCTGTATGCTTCCGCCAGTTTTGATCATAACCTTTAACCTTTCAGATCATCTTTGTCTCAAGATGAATCAATAGCAACATTTTGGAAAAGTCAATCAAAATGCTTAGTGCCTACCCTATGGAAATATCGGGACAAAACATCAGGTCAGAGCAGTAAGTAAGCAGTGCTGTAAGTTCCCTCAGGGTCCTGCACACGGCTCTGGCCACAAAAACACTTTTGATTTATGCATTTCGAGCTGGAAAGTCGCATCCGTTGGCGACGTATTTGGTCATTTTTATGCAACGTATCCTGGTTCTGGATTGATCAAACCAATCAATCCCCGTCACTTGGCTACGGGCTTGCCTTCGGCTTCACTTACAAGCGAAAGGCATTTAATGTCAAAAACAACAGCAACTACACTGTGTCTCAAAAAAACATCCCCGACATTTTTGACTAACTTGAAAACCAATTATCAGATTTTGATAATTATTGGTACGAATATTCCTGACACAACTTGCCGTCAAATGATCGTTCAGTTTCCCACCTCACCCAATGTATGCTTCTGCACTACCTAGGAAAAGCAGATCAAGCGAAATATGTGTTGAAATAAACAGAAAACCTGAAAAAACATCCCTGACATTATCGATCGTAACTTAAAGAATGATTAGCAGATTTTAATAGTTTTCGGCAGAAATATTTTTCACACAAATGGCTATTAAATAAGTGTTTTACTGTCCACTTCACCCAACGTCTGTTTTGCACTACCTGGGGAAAGCAGACCAAGCATAATATGTGTTAAAATAAATGAAATAACATCAATAAATTCCATCTATCCTAATCTGTGGGCCGCTCCATTACAAGGTTTGACTGTCATGCAGCAGTGTGTCTACCAGATAAAGTTTAGAAATGTTTGTGAAGTCAAGAAGCGACTGGTACAGCCTGGATTGGTCTGGAGCAGAACATTATCGATACTGGTATCACTGAATGGAAAAAGCGTCTCCTTGCCTGTGTTCACATAGTGGGCCAACACTTCAAGCAATTTTATTACAGGCAGTTGAAAAATGGACAACTGGATAAAAGTGTCAAAAATGTGAACAAAATATGTTTTTATGTGTTATGTTAATTAAGCAATCATATCGCATTGAATATAAAGTGCTATTTTGCAGGCTGTGTTTTCCCTAGATAGTGCAGAAACAAACATTGGGTGAGATGGGAAACTGAATAGCAGTTTGATGGCAAGTTGCGTCAGGAATATTCGTACCAAAAATTATCAAAATCTGATAATTGCTTTTTAAGTTACGGTCGAAAATGTCGGGGATGTTTTTTTAGACACAGTGTACAAAGTGCTCGTAAAAGTGCATATCTCCGCCAAGCGAAGTGTACACAGACAGACAGACACAACGACGGACAAAACGACCAATCTCAGAATCTCCTCTAATGTTCACTATCGTTCACTTGGCAGAGATAATTAATATGCTAACGCAAACAATGGTGACCAGTAACGTCAGTGAATCGATCAATGAGAAGTGGATTTCTGGTGGTCGCAACGCAGCTTGTGGTGCTTGAGAGCGGAAACGTCACCTCGGCGAGACAGATACAGCTGCTGCAGTCGCGTGTACGTCAGCTGACTAAAAACACCACACATAAACCGAGTAAAGTTCAGTTCAGTTGAAAAACTTTCTCGTTTATACTTATAACTTATGTGTTGGGTGAACTGGTCGAGGAGGGCCTTCAATGTATCGACAATAGGTCACAGGCATTCACGGCTAGCTGATTCTGGCAGTGAGTTCCATTCATCCAACGATCCACGACTGATAACAAGAAGAATTATTCTTTACGACATCATCTTGATGGAAATGGCTTAAATATAGCGACCATTCAACAGTGTAACAAATAAGCTTAAGTCTGTGTAAAATGTTGAAAAATGTAAAAACATGTTTTTATTTTAAAAAAAATCTATATATTTAAAAACGCCAAAAACGTTTATTACAACCATGGCGTGACTGCAACGTTCCGCTAGAACTCAGAGCTGCCACAGTTGCGTACCTGCCCGGTTCAAGCGTCAAGCCCATCTGCTCAGACCTCTCTCTGCAGTACTGCTCCATCGCATTCACTGTAGGCCGACGCACTCCTGCACGGCACATTACACACCTCCAGCTGACACTGGCAGTGATAAGATCATAAGACAAGACAATTCCACTATAGTCAGAGATAACGAAAACTGCCATCGGGTAAAACGTTGTCAGACAGTGTATTAAATTTTTATAATAATTATGAATAACAAAAAATACGTCGACCAAGTGCCGATATTGTGCGGTCGTCCGCATGACTTTCGACCTCCTGAACTGAAAACGGGCACTACTGCACAACTGTTTAAACCCACTTTGGTTTTTCTGAGCACTTTTGTTTTCAAGTTAGTAACCCGTGCGAAACGGACAGACAGACGAAAAGACGGGCAAGAAAAAATAGGGAATTATTAACTAAAATTTGTCTGATATTTCACAAATGTGTTCCTAGAAACAATGCTTATTACGAGGGTCGTTCGATAAATAAGTTTACAAAATGGCACCATTCCATTAATTCTCAAATTAGAAAAAATCCAAAATGTACGTTTTGTGGGCATTTTTGTTGTGAGTATTAGTCGTGAGTTTTATTGCGATGACGTTACTGTGACATCATTTAACTACGGTGGCGTTGCCATTTGGGAGCGTTGTCAGCTCCCGCAGCAGGGTCTGGGTGGAGTCCAAATAGAAATCATATTTGGTGCATTTCAGCCTTAAAATATGAGATCTGGTAGCATCAATTTTAATTAGTTTTTGAGTCCCTAATATCTATTTTAACAGACAATTTCTGTCCGGTCATCGGAGGCCTGGTCCCCTGCCTTCGCCCCTTGTCTACGTCACTGGAGCAGATAGCTGACCTTCCATGAGGAGTGCGGGGCAATGCTGACGCAGCCAGGCACGCGTGTCGTCAGCGACAACGTCAACAACAACGTCTTCACTGCTGCTGGCCGCAACATCCAGTTCAACATCATCAGTCTGCAACGACCACATGCGACACGTGCCCGTTCTGCTGAGTGCACTGTGGCTCAAAACAATAAGGCCTGATTTCCAACAAACGCGCAACGCGTTATCGGTGTTGCGTCGCTTGCTCCAAAAAGTAGGCTACACCAGCACTGCGTGCGGTATAGATGGAAACTAAGGTTTTAAAGATCTTTTAATCTGACTGCACAGATAATAGCAAATAGAAATTACTTAAGTAGTCGGGCTATAGAACTAGAATTGATATTAAAAAACTGCCCAGCAAACACATTATTGTAAATTACATGCTACTTTGAACAGTGGCGGAGCCAGAAATGTGAATTGGGGAGAAGCCTCGCCTCTTTCTCCTCCACTTCCCTTCCACTTTCGTCCCCTACTTTTCCTCTCTTATTGTCCCCTTTACTCCTCGTCATTCTTTTCCCCTTTGCCCTCTTTCCATCTCCCTCCCACAGAAGTACCGGTACCCCAAAAATCCAGCTAGGGAATCTAGGGAGCGATGTAAGCTTCCCCAGCGGGGTCTGGGCAGAGCCGCAGACGAAATCAAATTTGGTGCATTGTAGCTTCAAAATATGAGATCTGGCGGCAACCATTTAGTTATTTTCCTGAGAATCAACTGACAAAATTGGCACATTTAGTGCAGTTTAAATGTGTGCTTATGTCTTGTCTGAAGATAGGGGGAGAGGGCAGAGGGGGCCGGGCCGCCTGACCCTCCCACCCCCTTGGCTTCGCCACTGGCTTTTAATACAATAGTTGCTGAGACTGAGGTAAATATAACCTGATGTTCAGTAGGATAGTTGGCATTCGAAACGCCTCGCAATCGTTCTTTCTGTTGACGAACAAGTGTCTCCAGCTCCTGCCACGTGGCCTCCAGCTGCGTCAGCTTAGTTTCAATGTCCGCTGGCGACGAGCTGCGCGGGTGCTGCGGCAGCACGTGACAGTAGGGCTGTGACAGCAGACTGCGTCCCACGTCCAGGACGTGTTGCAGTCGCGGTCTGTGGCTGTGAACGACGTTCGACAGTGACGTGATGTTGGCCAGTTGCAACGTGGCACCAAGCAGCGGTCGGTCACACTGAGCACGACCCAAGTGTTCACTGATCCAGATCTTCTCCTCCTCAACACCGTGCTCGAACTCAAACACACACATCGGTATTCCACGAAACTGATTAATAAAGCCTAAAATATTCCGGTTTCTGTCAGTCCCTAGAAAAAACCCGAGTCTTCAAAACTTTTATTTGACCCTCAAAAATATTAGTACAGTTTTTAGTTTCCGCTCTTTAGGCTTACTTGGTCCCTACTTTTTCGTCGGCTGCAACGGGAAGCACGCAATTTTTAGACATGACTAAGGAAGCAACTGGTTGAAGTATAAATAAGGGCAAGTCAGACACCAGAGTCAGGATGCGCATTGCGCACTGCAGTAGAGGATCGAAACATTAAAAAGTTCTGACAGTACAATACACTAAGTAGGCCTAATAGCTGTTGAACAGAGAGCACAATTTCAATTACCTCATCACGCAGAGCTTCTGCAGATGCTACCTGGGTAGTTTCAACAACGGTATCTATGAAATAAATACACACAAAAAGGCCATTTGTTGTGACAAATAAGCCTATAAGAAGTTCCTACAACTTAATTTGGCCAAGACATTGACTAACTGAAAATAGGTATTAGTAGGGCCCTATTCTGCATAACAAACATGCTAGGCAAAACTATACCGAGAGAACGAAAAGGTAAACTGCTTTGGGACAGACTAGGTGGCTCGGTGGCGTTGGTGGTGTGGTAGGTTTTCAAACTTACGATCGATCGTGAGGCACGGGGTTCAACTCCCAGTCGGGTTGATATCAAATGGTTACTACTTGCACGGGTGATTAGCTGCGCCGGACAAGTAAACCATACAAGTATAACCAATATCAAAAGTTGACTTATACTACCCCGAGAAGCCTAGCTGTCGATAGAGAAGACCGACCGTACGCCAGTGTCCGAATGCCAGCAAATGTGTTTGGAAGAAAGAGAAGGGTCGAAAATAAAGGCATTAGGTAGGGCATTTGCAAGAGTCTGATAGTTTGGCTGAAATGCGCCATGCAAATCTTGGAAATTGATACCCTTATTTTGGCAGAACACATGACCGCAGGGGTCGGCGATGGTACCGTCAGATAGGAATTAATAAGTTCCTATAAATATAGCAACCATGCCACTAACTGGCGGGGTCTGTTCACAATTCGCAATGCAAGTATTTGAAACGCAGTCAGTACCATAGATGTAAAAACATTTTAATGTCTTTTATAAAAGTTTAAAACACATGTTTTTATATTTTTCATTTTTAATGTTTTTTTTTATTTTAATGTTTTTTTTTATTTTGTAGTGCTTTTGTGCTTTTAAATGTCGTTTTTTGTTCTTGTTGAAACATAAACGTACAAAATTACAAATATGATTTATTTCTCATGGGCAAATTGCGTTCAGCTGTTTTTGATCTGTACATTCAGTACATTCCGGTT
>Ga0209454_1003650_pt1 | contig 11139 bp, 4 predicted proteins | sample WorMetHERISLAND1_2_FD_187400 | JGI IMG/M metagenome (GOLD analysis project Ga0209454, IMG submission 187400) | Marine gutless worms symbiont microbial communities from Max Planck institute for Marine Microbiology, Germany - Olavius geniculatus... | ecosystem: Host-associated > Annelida >...
TCCCTGTAGTGCCCTGTCATGTGGGGGGCACCATGAAAAAGTGGAGGGGCACAGTAAAAAAATTTTTTCCGGCGCAAAGCGCCGGAAATTGTGCCCCTCCACTTTCAAATTGCTTCCGGCGCCACTGGTAACAAATGAAGGATCTTTTTTTGCCAAGTCTAACAACTTTAGCTGGTATACACTGTGAGATCAAGATTAGCAATAAATTTACAAAATTCTGATATTTGACATTTATATCATCACAGTTATAGACATTGCACCAACCACATGTATTCAAGTAGTAACGCAACCTATCAATATTGCTGTCTCGGAGATCAATAACCACAAACTTCTTTCTCACAATAGTTTTTGGGCGAGTAAATAAACATGTTGCCAGTATGGCATGATGCTTAGTTTTAAGGCTGGTTTTATACACAGTAACACTATATAAGAAAGAGTGGCTGCAGAAAAACTTATCTAGAATACTATTACCATGAGTAACATCCCGGACACATTGCGTCAGCCCATACTCGCTTTCTAAAAAGAAAGTATTAAGTTTATTGAAGTCACCGGTAACTATAACAGTACAACAGTCGTTATTAGCCATTATAGTATCTAGATTACTACGTAACTGCGAGATAAATTGATCAGGTGTATAACGGGGTTTAGTTGAATAATAGCAACAAGCAATATAGTATACAGTATCAGCATAGATTACTCAAATTCACTCTATTTCGATCCATAAATTACAGCTTTTAAAGTGACACTCTTCACAAATAATGTCATTCCTAACATAAAAACAAACACCGCCCCCTTTCTTATTCACGCGATTCTTACGTATAAGATTATATCCGTTAATAGCAACACAAGAATTAGATATATTTTTATTGAACCAAGTCTATGACACCGCAACTATGTCAGCATTACTGTCCTATACCTCAGTTGCTAAGACATCAACAGCATGGCTCTTTGCAAGACTAGTAGTATTTACAGCCAGTGTGCCAGGTAGACTACTGCGCAGTCAACATTTTCCCGGGACAAATTCATCAGCATTAAGTCTCAAAACAGTATCTGCATGACCACCTGTCTGACTGTCTCGAGCAGTCCGAGCCTGCCACCGCTGACATCGTACTCGATAAGCCGCATCTGCCTGTGCTTTTGTCAGATCAGCATTAATGTAGACATTGTGCTTAACATAATCGTCATTAAAAATCCTGAGCTTTTTAGCAGCTGCAATAACAGATGTCGCTTGTTCGGCAGTTTGAACAGAGACTTTTAGTGGCCGCACTTTGCCTGGAATGACCTTACCCAATCGCCGACAGCTTTTGATGACAGGCTTGACATCTAGCTCAGTCTCACATAAAGCCTCAACCACTTTTATGTCCTCATGATCCTTGCTCGGTAGTAATCCCGATATAACAAAGTTTTTGGCTCTTATTTCTTTATCTTTGATATCAGCATACACTGTAGATAGAACTGCACTGCGAAACGACGGCTTAGAAAATCGGTTATGCATGCCATTAATTGCAGTATCACTATTCGCATCTTCATTGACAACAGGTCCACTATCTTGTTCGGCAGTAGAAAGCACTGGCCTTTCAGAGAATAACAAAGACAATTTTGGTGGACTGTCTGTATCAGGTATATATATGATTACATTTTGTTTGTCAACAGTAGCCAACAAAAAATTTATTTGTTCTCGCAATTCTGTTGCGTCAATTTCATTGTTAACTGCAGCAGTATCACCAGATGATCGGGTTAAAACCATGCTCACTGTCAACAACAATGTGGTGGTCGCGTAACGAATGCAAGAAATCCAGCAGAAAAGCTGTTACAAAACTTTGTGGCTTACAGGAAATGTAAAAAATATGGTTAACTTTAACTAAATCTACTTAAACTCAGTTACGTATAACAGCTTGACAGTCAGGTATATCGCATGTGCCAATATGAACTAAAATCAACCATGAATGATTGGTCACCTCAATGTGTGAACTCAAAGCGAAATTGGAATGCTAATTTCAGCTCTGGATTTGATTATAATCAGAGTCAGAGCAACATGCGAAATATCTAGCAATCAAGCCTAGGAAAACCCGGACAGGAGGGGATTCCCAGGGCGAATGTGAGCAATACAGAATATGAATATCATCAAAATTTAATTCCGGTTACTGTGAAGGGACGAAACACATTGGCTATAATTAATACGGGTGCTGATATTAGTTGTATCAGTTTAAAATTCGCTCAAAAATGCAATATGCGAGTTATTAAAAATAACATGAAAACTATAGACGTTTACGCTACTGGTGGAAGAAAACTTGGAGTGCTTGGAAAAGCTACAGTAAATCTTGGTTTAGGAGATATAAATATGACTTATATTTTTTATGTTGTGAAACAACTAAACCGCCGTGTTTTACTAGAAATTGACTTTTTGAGAACGACTGGTTGTAATATAGACCTGCAGAATAATTGCATATCATTTCATGTCGGCAAGACAGTATTGCCATTACAGACACTAAAAAGTACAATGTCTTTGTTAAAGTCGTTGGAACACATTTCTTTACCACCGCGTACTGAGGCGTTAATATCCGTAAAACTAACAAATAAAGCTGCAGAACGTTTTCATAGTAAACGTGCATTAATCGAACCATTTATAACGGCTGGACAACGGGGAATTTGTGTTGCAAAGGCTCTCGTAAATAAGCCGGACACAAATAAATTACTCTGCCGTGTACTAAATCCGTTTAATAAACTATGCAAAATTCCACGTAATTATATTGTAGAGACTCTAACTTCTGTTGAACTTACAGGAGACGAGAGAGACAGAGACAATACACCTCACTTTGCTTTGCATGATCAATTTGCAGGACACAGCAATACTGCTTAAAGGTCAGATCGCATTAGACCTATACAGCCAGGCAAACGCCTAGCGGCAGACAGTAATACTGGCTCGTTAAAAACTTGTGTTGGTAAAACCGTTGGATGGCATAATAATTCATTACAGCGAGGGCAGACTGCTCGTGCAGGAAACTATAAACAGCAGACGGTCGGCCCTAAAGCGACCGACCTGACTGACAACCTACGGCACGTTGGGCTGGACAGAAGGCATGGCTGCTGTACTGGTACTAGCTGCACTGAGTTTGTAAACACTGATGTTGGCTTGCATCACTCGACTGGACGGACGGACGGACGGCGCTGCTGCTGCAGCGCTAGCTGCACATCAACTGAGAATATAAACACACGCAGCCAAATTAACTTGCAGCAGGAAAATTCGCCGCAGCAAAACACTGAACTACTACAGCGAACTATAGGTCGGACGTGACCACGTGATTAATGAGATTAAGCATTTTGACATATAGCGATATACATAAATTTATTACTACTTTTCATTTGTACGTTTATAATAGATCACTTCGGATTCATGCACAATTGCATGCTGCACATTCTAGTTACTTTATCAAGGTGTAAACGAGACTTGAGGATACACAACATTTTGTGTTATAGAAATGGTTGTTTTGACACAGAGTGACATGAGCTTTATAAACAATGACATTTACTGAGTAAGTTACAATGTAATTTAGTACAGTTTACGTTAATTAATTAACACTGAACATCTATTACAGAATCTTGAAACCAATTGCCAAGCAATTTAAAGCTATTCAAGAGTCGTGAACACACTGACTTAGTGACACATTAAGAGTTTCAATCAGTACTACGTTGACAATGTACTGTCCTTTATTTAATTACTGTTTTTCACAGTATCACGGATATATTGTCCCGTGTTTTATATACACAGCAGTGTGACGAGTTCGAGGAGAATGATAGCGAATGTGATGCGTACATCGAGTGATGATGAGATTTTTATTGCATTCTTTGGGAATTATTTTAATAAAAATAGTAACTTTGATAGTCAAATGTTACTTTTGGTTGACCGAGACTTATTTTGCGACATTCATATTCTGCAACCTGTCATAGTATTCGTGTTTATATGCTGTGGTAGATGATTATTGTTTGGCAGTTTTAGTGACATTTAATTGTAATTATTAGTCTTTATTAGACCTATTGTTTGATCTATTGTCGCTTTGGATTGATGTATGGAGCACATAATGAATTGTGTTTACCATTTGCTTTACTGAGCTTTGCTTACATTTGTCGTGCTTTGGATCATATTTCACCTATGATTTGACGTTGTCTTTGAACACTGTTGTTTGACTTATTGATTACGTTAGCTATGCTTAGCTTATCAACATTGTTGTATATAAATGTACAAAACATCAGTTTATACACTTGTTAACGGCGACATGCAGTGAGTGACACATCGAAAACAGCAAAAATCATAAAAAGGTGATATCACTCACCATCACATCGCCTAACTGTCAATGTGCTGTTGAATAATATCACCTTTTACGATTTTTGCTGTTTTTGATGTGTCACTCATTGCATGTCGCCATTAGCAAGTGTATAAACTGATGTTTTGTACATTTACATTTGCTGTTTTATTACAATAACAAAGTTTTTATGTTGATGGTCAATTATAAACCATCTGCATTATACGACCATAAAACACTGAACCTTAAATATTTTGGGAGATCACGATTTTGATCTTTAGGGGTCACGTGACGTCATCGGTCACGTGACCATCGGCCTCGTTGAGAGCACTTTTCTATTGGTGGTCAATGATGACCATGCCCCTATCTTGCACGGGTATGGAGATACGGGGATTCGAAGATTTTGGGGTCACCAGTTTGACCTTTTAAGGTCTTGTGACGTCATCGGTCAAGTGACCATTGGACTCGGCATATGTGGTTTTTTATTGGCGGTCCGTTGTAACCATGCATCTATCTTGAACCGTTATGGAGATATGGGGCCCCAAAGATATTGAGGTCACTGGTGGTCCATTGGAACCATGCGTCTATCTTAAACCTTTTCGTAGATATTAGACCCCAAAGATAAAGGGGTCATGAGTTTGACCTTTTGGGGTCACGTGACGTCATCGGTCACGTGACCATCGAACTCGGCGTAGGCACTTTCCTATTAGTGGTCAATGATGACCATGCGTTTATCTTGCACAGATAGGGAGATATGGGGCTTCAAAGATTTTAGGGTCACGAGTTTGACCTTTTGGGGTCACGTGACGTCATTGGTCACGTGACCATTCGACTCGGCACAAATGATTTCCTATTGGTGGTCTATTGGAACTAAGCGTCTCTCTCGCACCGATACGGAGATATTGGGCCCCAAAAATAATGGGGTCACGAGTTTGACCTCTTGGGGTCACGTGACGTCATCGGTCACGTGACCATTCGACTCGGCATATGTGGTTTCCTATTGGTGGTCCATTGGAACCATGCGTCTATCTTGCACCGTTACGGGTTTATAAAGCGTCAAAGTTGCCCATGTTAAAGACCAAAAGTTCAGTGCGCATGCGCCATGTCACGTGACCTGTGCCTATTTCATAGGCATGTTTTTAAAGGCCAAAGCGTTGACTGCGCATGTCCTGTGTCACGTAACCTGTGGGTAGGGGGTTTAAAATGACCACATATTTGGAATTCCCGAGGCCATATTGCCTATTCACTATACAACTTTTATGGGCCTACGATGACGATTAGGGGTCGTTTATAAGTGAAATTTTTATACAGGAGCGTTTTTGGCCGAAAATTTCCAAATCTAAATTTTGCCGAATTTTTGACTTTGAAGGGATTTTTCAGGGGTTAGACATTAACTTTGAATTTTCTATTTCTATAAAGGCACACCCTTGCGTGAGACCGCGTCCTTTGAGCCATCGTGCGTGAAAATCCGCCGACCGGTCTGACGTGTAAGTCGGTCAACAAAAAAGGTATATATATACTAGAAAAAATTTCGTTATATTTCACCCATTTCCCGAGAAGCCCCCAATGGACGGATTTGCACGAAATTTTGCACGGGGGGTCGTCTCGCCGACGTAATCACCTGTGTCAAATTTTGTGTCGACCGGTTGAGGGATCTGCGCGGGGTCAAATTTTGCCACTCTCCCTTTACTAAGCCGGTCGCCATTAACACAGGGCTGGCGCTACCGCGCAGCCTGTGATTATATCCTATCTCATGTTGTAGCTTAATATTGTTTTTTTCCGGCTAGATTAACTGTTGTTTGGAGTGGTGTAATTTGTTAGTTCGTGCTTTGACGAGAATCGACGTCTTGTTCCTGGCTCGACAGCGAAGATGATCGTGCAGAACATTGTCGGCGCAGGGCACAACTCGCTTTTCTGTACTCGTCGCCGCCTGCACACACATCTGTTATTACACATAGCTAAGACTCCGCGGACTGTCAAAGCCAGATTATCGAAACTTACATTTTATTCTTATTGTCACCCCACACGAACTAAACATTACTGCATATCTTGTTTCTCGTCTGACATTATTTCTGTCCAGTCTGTCTATTTTCTTCTATGAACATTTTTCTCTGTACCAAAAATTTTACGGACATAGGTTTGGTATTAGTTACATTACGTGACGTTATTGTTTTCTTTATGTTACGGACTATATTCAATAACGTAGTTTACGTAATTTTTTTTTCTCGTGGATTTCTTGTTATATTTTGCATGTCATTTTTGCGGACGAAAATTTTTTCAAGCCGGAGGCAAATGGAGGAAAGCTAATTTAATCAATAGTTAATTTGTATTAAGCTAGTAGGGAAAGTTTCTCAAAAGTCACTTAGTACTGCTAGCTCAGCATAGCAAGCTGCTTAGCTGAGTGAGAGATGACTACTTATAAAAAGTTACGGTTGGGCTTTGCTAAGGTGAAGGTCATAGCTAAGCTTAGAAAAGGAAATAAATATTTAGTGGTTGTAGGCTGAGGCTTCGTTGGTATTGCCTCGGCTCCTAAAAAGGCGATCTGTTGGCTCTGAGTTTGTTAGAAGGAGGAGCTAACGAGTGTGTTTACATTTTTGAGGCTACAGCCTGTAACCAGGAAACCGCTGTGTTTACGTTTTGCTAGGCTCTAGAAATTCACGCCTTCTTGACGTCACTTCTAAGCTTAGATGCTTAGCGGTCAGATCAAGGACTAGCTTTCTGAGTCACTCTCTGTTAGAAATAATCGAATTGTTTTATGGAATAAAAGTGTCGAAAAGTCATCGTAAATATTTGTAATAAACTTGCAGCTTCCCCCACAAAAAACGTACTAAATTTTGAACGTTTTTTGCCCTCCCCAATTTTAAGCGGGCGGTGCCTCCCCAAAGTTGCACCCGCGTTATCACCCCCATCTTCCAGCACGTCACGTGGCAAAGTTTCATGAAGCTACACCTTTTGGCTCTAAAGTTCTCGCGGCTAATACGCTACATTTTAAGCCAATTTATAATTCCTTTTTAAAGAAAGTTGTAAAGAGCCCCCGTCCCCGATTTGGAAAATGCGCTAGTAAGATTTTGTCATTTTCTAGCGCCTGTAAAAATTTGGGGGCGTAGAACTTCCTGGGGGCCGAAATATAACCTTCCGAACAATTTGATTTGGGTGGGTAAACATTAGCCGCGTAATCTCCGGTGTTAGTAAATTGATGTTTACACAATTTTTTTATTCAACGCGGAATTAACTGTCTTTGATAAGGCCGTTTAACGCTTGTCGATATCTCTATAAAGTTTAGAAATATTTGCGGTCAAACTCGAAAATTGTCATAAAACGTACTAAATTTTGCACGTTTTTTGCCCTCCCAAATTTTAAGGGGGCAGTGCCCTTTAAAAGTTGTATTTTTGTTAACATTGCAACATAAAGACACGTTAAGTGCCAAAGTTTCGTTCGGCTACACTTTTCAACTCCGAAGTTATAAGCGCTTTTTTATTACATTTTTAACCAATTATTGACTTCCTTTGAAAAAAATTGTAAGGGCGGCCCCCGTTTCCGATGAGGGGTGTGCTAGTAAGACTTAGTCATTCTCTAGTGCGTGTAAAAATTTAGTGGCGCAGCACGCCCTAGAGGCCAAAATATGGTCTTCCGAAAAACGCGTTTTGGGTGGGTACAATTCCACATCGAGATCTCCAAGGTTACTGAACCAAACTTCACCGGACTTGTTTTCCTCACGCGGGAGAAATCGCGGTCGAACCAGTAACCAATTTTATATATCTTTATTCCATTCGAAGATATTCGCGGCCGAACTTCGAAGTCGTCCAAAATCTGGCCAAATTTTGCATGTTTTTCGCCCCTAAAACTTTTCTGGGGTGTGCCCCCATAAATTTTGGACCGGCATTATAAAAACCGGCCTAGTTCTGACCAACACGCAAAATTTTCCGCCGATCGGCCGACGGATCTCGGAGATCTCGCGTTAAACAAAAAATTTGTAACAAAACATAAATAACCTAGAAATTTGGGGCAAAGCCCAACGTGAGTCCGCCCGGCGCCCTAAGTCCGATTGGGGGAGAAATTTAGAAGGGTGAAATTTTTCGGTAGCAAAGTCACGTGGTCCGCACACAAATGCATTTGCATACGCAAAATGCGCACTATTAAACTATTGACTTAGGGTGGATAAACATTAGCCGCGTAATCTCTGGTGTTAGTGGATCGAAGTTCACCATTTTTTTTCATTCAACGCGATATTAATTATACTTGATAACGTTTTTTACCGCTTGTCGATAGCACTATTTGTTCTAGAGATATTTGCAGCCAAACTAGAAAGTTGTCTTAAAACGTACTAAATTTTGAACGTTTTTTGCCCTCCCCAATTTTAAGCGGGCGGTGCCTCCCCAAAGTTGCACCCGCGTTATCACCCCCATCTTCCAGCACGTCACGTGGCAAAGTTTCATGAAGCTACACCTTTTGGCTCTAAAGTTCTCGCGGCTAATACGCTACATTTTAAGCCAATTTATAATTCCTTTTAAAGAAAGTTGTAAGGAGGCCCTGTCTTCGATTGGGGTGTGCGCTAGTAAAACTTAATTATTGTTTAGCGCCTGTAAAAATTTGGTGCGCAGCACCTTTTAGGGGCCGAAATATGGTTTTCCGAAAAATGCGCTTTTGGTTGGTTTAATTCTTCATGTAGATCTCCAAGGTCACTAAACCAAACTTTACCGGACTTGTTTCGCCTAACGCGGGAGGAATCGATGTCGAACGAGTAACTCATTGATTTTGAATATTTTCATCCTTTCCGGAGAAATTGGCCGCCAAACTTTGAAGTCGGCCAAAATGGGGCCAAATTTTGCATGTTTTTGGCCCCTAAAAATTTTTTGGGGAGGCTCTTCCAAAATTTCGGCCGGGGATTATAAAATCGAACATACTTAGAAGCATCGTGCAAAATTTCGCGCCGATCGGTTGACGGAGCTCGAAGATTACGCGACGAAAAAAAAACTTAAATTTTTTGACAAAGCCCAACGTGAGTTCGCACGGCGCCCTAAGTCCGATTGGAGGAAATTACGGGGGGAAAGGGGAAAAGATTTTCCTGGCATCAAAGTTACGTGGCCCAAACTCAAATGCATTTGCATACGCCGAACGCGCATTGTCGACTTAGGGTATGTCAACATTAGCGTTTATAACCTGGTTCGTGGTGGACTGAATTTCACAATATTTTTTGTTCAACGCAGAAAAGATCGCTCTCGTCAACGCCGTTTAGATTATGTCGTTATCTTTATCGGTTCCAAAGATATTTGCGCTCAAACTCGAAAGTTGTCGTAAATTGCACCGATTTTTTCACATTTTTGTTCTCCCAAATTTTAAGGGAGGCGGTGCTCCCAAAGTTGTACTCGCGTTAACATTCCCACCTAGAGACACGTCAAGTACCAAAGTTTCGTCGGGCTACACCCTCTATCTCCGAAGTTATAAGCGCTCATTTATTGCATTTTAAGCCAATTTTTGACTTCCCTTTGAAAAAAGTTGAAAGAGGGCCCCACCCCGGTGAGGGTGCGCTAGTAAAACTTGGTCATTCTCTAAAAATTTGGGGGCGCAGCACCCCCAGGGGCCGAAAAATGCGCTTTCGGTGGGTACAATTTTACATCTAGATCTTTGAGGTTACTGGATCAAACTTTACCGGACTTGCTTCGCCAAACGCAGGACAAATTGTGGTAGAAAACATATTTATCCGATTTTGAATATCTTCATCCGTTTCGAAGATATTCGCCGTTGAACTTTAAAGTCGTTCGAAATCGGGCTAAATTTTGCACGTTTTTGGCCCCTGAAATTTTTTTGGGGGATGCCCCCCAAAATTTTGAACCAGCATTATAAAATTCAGCCCAGTATTAACCATCGTGCAAAATTTCACGCTGGTCGGCTAACGCATCTCGATCTCGCGTTGACAAAATAAAAAAAAACATCACAGGCTGAACGGTAGTTCAAGCCCTGTGTTAACGGCGACTTCTATTTCTTATGGGAAAGCCAAAAATTCGATCCCCCACAGAATCAAAACCTCTTATCTGATTGAGATAAAGTTTGGCACCCTTAATTAAGTCGGCAAGGGGACCCGTTATGCAAAATTTTATGCAAATCCCTCCAAGGGGGCTTCGCAGCAAATGGGTGAAATATACGCAAAAAATTTTATAGCCATATATTTTTTTTCTTCAACTCACCTACAGGTCAGACCCTTTGGCGGATTTTTGCGTGCGATGGCTCAAACGACGCGGTCTCGCGCAAAAATGTGCCTTTTGGGTGTTAAAATTTTTTAATAATTATTTTACGTATTTATTCGCAAAAATCGAAAAAATTACAATGGCGCCTATGGGGACAATTAAGCAATTCTTTAAGCGGTCATAACTTTGGCTGTGTATAAGATAGAGTCGTAATTTTTGGTTTTAGTATGGTTTTCGGGATGGCAAATCTAATGGTGTTATTTAATTTTACCCCGGACTCTCCCTGGTTGCCATGGCAACGAAATTTGGGACAAAATGGGCTATAACTCGGCTTATATAAAAGATTTTTGCGAGATTTTTGAGTTTATAGGGGGCTGGGTTTTGGAGATGGGCCATCGAATGCTGCCAATTGCATTTTCCTCCGACAGACCCCCATTGCCATTCCAACAAAATTTGGGACAAAATTGGCTATAACTCGGTAAAAGTTGTAATCGGCTTGACTGCTGTAAGATAAAATCTAAAGCGCAATATTTTTGTAACCGATTACAGTAGGAAAACAGTATTTTAGTAATAAAACAGCAAATATAAATGTACAAAACATTAGTTTATACACTTGTTAACGGCAACATTTAAGGACTTGCACATCGAAAACA
>Ga0209454_1003654_pt1 | contig 11135 bp, 9 predicted proteins | sample WorMetHERISLAND1_2_FD_187400 | JGI IMG/M metagenome (GOLD analysis project Ga0209454, IMG submission 187400) | Marine gutless worms symbiont microbial communities from Max Planck institute for Marine Microbiology, Germany - Olavius geniculatus... | ecosystem: Host-associated > Annelida >...
CTTTGCCATTGCTGATAATCGCCTTTTTCACTGGAGCATAGCTTTTCTGATTCTGACTGTCTGATGTCGACATCATGCCATTCGTTGTCATTTGTCTCTGGTAACATTCTGAAGATCTTTGTGGTTCACAAACGGTTCACGCTTTCCTTCATAGACAAGTTCTTGCAAGATATCCCAAATTAAGTTATCTAGCAGAGTCAAATCTGGTGATCGCAATGCCCATTCTTATGAGCTGATAAGGTCAGGTGTGCTGTGTGGAAGAAAATTTTGAGTTGCTTCGATGCGGTGCAATCGAACGTTGTCTTTACATAATTTGATTCCTAACTCGTCTTATGTCACTCAGCGGCATTCAGTGGCATCATTAATGACCTCATTAAAATTTATAAGTAAGTAAGAGTACATATTGATCTATGAACATGCAAAAAAAAATTTATTTCCATAAAGTACGCACATTGTTATAGTTACACAAAGTTCGGGACGTTTTTATGGGCCACCCAGTATTATCAGATTGTAATAGTATTTGATTTGAAAATTTCCTACACAACTGGCCATCAGACACTCATTCAAATTCACACCTTACCCAAAGTCTGTTTCGACAATACCTGAAAAAAAACAGAAAAAGTGAAACATGTGCTGTACACAAAAAAAGATATTCTAAATTAAAAATAAACGTCACCTCCCAGACGCCAATGCTTGCAGTGGGCTGTGCGAACGGTCGCCTGAATATCCGGCACAATTTGAACCCATCCGTGCGAATCTCAACAAGATTGTTCATCAACGCCCAGAACGCAGCCATCGGGAACACAGCCGAGAAGAAGAAGACGTAACCAAACTGCAGAAACAACTCCAAGTAGTCGTCAAGGGTGCCCTGTACGAACAAAAATACACCAGATTTTTGCTACTAAAAACTTATTTATAACCATGGTTCTGACACTGAGCACATAGCAAAAATACACTATGAGCTTTATTGGGCAAATCACCTTAAAACACCAAAAACTTATAGAAACCACTGCAAATTTGATCCAGCTTTGATTTTGTGTTTCCAAAAAATTATCGGTAATTCAAATAAAATATTTCATTATCAGATAACATTGAAATATTTTATTAGAATCAACTTTTTGAAACTTTTAAACCTATAAGGTGGCAGTTTTTTTCCGGATACTTATTTGATGCGAACGGTATATAGCAGTGGTAATTCTAATAACTAAAAACTCACGAAAATTTCAACACTTCCAAATCCATCAGGTTGGGTTTTTATAACTACAAAAAGTCGGGTTTAACCCAAAAAATCAAATATAAATCTCCAGGTTAAATTCTGCTTATAGTATTATGGCATATAATCTCTGATGCCACAAGAATGGTCAGATACTGAAGACAGGAAGAGCCAGCGTAAGTACACACTCAAGTAAGTAAATAGTAAGTGCCTTGCCATCCTGTTCATATTTGCTTACTGCATTGTCAGTCCTATCTACATGTCAGCTTGAACAAAATAAATGGACAGACGGAGAACCAGCTGCAAGCGCATGAAACAGCCTACCATCGTTTGTTACATTATCGTCGTCACTGTTGACTTTCAAGCGTCATTTGAAAACGTATTTGTACCGAGGGTCAAAAAAAAAAAATAATAATAATAATAATAATAAGAAGAAGAAGACGAAGAAGAAGAAGAAGAACAGAGAATTAGGTACCTTTCTGGCGACGACAGAGAGGCCCAGTTTTTATTGCAGTGTATCTTTGTGACGATCCAAGGTTTTAGTTCAGTGCTTTTGCATGACTCCTCTTCCACGGATCTGCCAGACCAATAGCCATTCAAGCTTTGTTTTTAACGTTTTTAACTCCTGGGAACCTTTACTACCGGAAGTGTGAACTAAAATATAATAAGAATAATAACGACAATACCTGATACTTGTCCTTGGCGAACTCGACTTCTCCACGCAACAGTTGCTGTTCGGTGACGCACGCCTGGTCGTGGCCAGTGTTCATCATAAAGTACTGTGTCCGGATGTTGATGTAGCGCAGCTTGTAAATGAGAAATGGCAACAACGACTCCTGGACCTGCTGCACCAGCTGCATTGTTATCAGCAGCGAGCCCAGGAACTATACGCAATGACATACATTACAGGCGACACAAAACTAAATAAAACATTTAACTGAACATGTCATTTTTGTTTCTTTTAGATAAGGCTAAAAAGTTCACAAATAACTAATTGATAATTCGTTAAACGAGCTTTATAATTAGAAACTGTTTCATCTATAACATTTGATTAGAATTTTGAACTTCATAATAGCAGTAATGTCACTACTTATTTGCATATTTCATTTTCGTTTTTTATGCGCGAAAGCAGCTACTGCTTTCAGCGCGTCTTAGCCATCGCAATTCTGTCTGTCCGTCTGTCCGTCACACGGGTGGATCAGTCAAAAACGATGCAAGCTAGAATTACCAAATCTTCACCGTCGGCTGCCTGGAAGACTCTAGTTTCAAGAACCGTGTATCTTTTGCATAAATTCCAAGGGGGTCACCCCGAACGAGGGCGCTAAATGAGGGGGTGGGAAAAATTTGCGACTTTAGCCAATAAATCGCTGTATATCAATAACCGTGCAAGATAGGGCCTTGGTTACTATTAATCACTAATAAGAAATCATACACTGGCTCTCAATTGCCACCAAATTCAATTACCTTGAATGACCTTGAACGCTAAAATAAAGGTTTTTATGGATTTTTTGCGATTTTGGGCTGCGAGACACATTTCAAGAGCAAACTGAGATAGACCCGGACAAGCTGCATGTGAAATTTTTTAGCATCAGATTTAGAATTAGATTTCGACGGTCCAAGTCTGGATTTTCTAGGTTCAAGGAAACCTGCGTACAAGGGCATCAAAGAGCAGTACCCCTCGTAAAAGTCGTTATTGTTGGCCAGTCTTTCATGAAAACGGTTGCAGACAGGCATGGGCATGCTGCCTATCACAAAAGCACTAGTGACGAGCTTTTCAGCTCTATTAATATCAATGACTATAAAAGACCATGAACTTCCAAAATAAGGGGGGTTTATTGATTTTTGCGATTTTCGGCTGCAGCGCACACTCTAAGAATGAACTGCGATGAAATGGCTGGAGATAGACTGACAGTTTGCGAATAAAAACTGCTATAGGCTTTCGTGTGTCACGTGAGCATTAGCTCAAATTTCTTGTTAAATAAAGCTGCAAAAAATAATTTAAAAACTAGTGGATTAATCGTTATACAAACTTTGTAATTAGATACTTTTCGTCGATAAATTTCCATCAAAATATCAGACTTGTTAACACAATAATGTCACCGATGTGCACACTTTGCACAGAGCATGTCTTCAAGATTTGTAGTTTTGTACAGCTTGTATAGTAAGTAACAGGTTTGCATTTTGCAGCTTTTAAGCACTCAGACATTTTCAGACATGACCAGTAATTCTACTGCATATACAGAGTAAGCCAAAATAAAACGCTCCAAGAAAAAAATTACGATATCTCAAAAATAGGAAGACAGTTTTGCACCAAATTTTGCTCATTTATTTAGAACAGAACTGTGCAGGAAGCATGCTGCTTTTTGCTGCATTTACTTGACATATGCCAAACGTTAGCAAATCAGTTTTGGATACAAAAAGACAGTTACAAATTTTCCTGGAAAATAGCGAAAGCTTTGTTCGATAAAAGCAATTTGCGTATTATTTTTCATTAACTAAGTTTGTGTCGTTCAGCACTGGAAATTCGTGAAAAGTTTTATGTATTACGCTGAAAAAAATATAAAGCACCATCAACAACAAAGTTAATTAGAAACAGAATTTTTTTAAATGTTACAAAACATTACATCATTAAATTGCATAGAATATGGATTTTTTGTGTCACAAGATCTGTATCAAAAAGAAACTAAACACAAGATCAAAACATTATTATCGTCTTACGTTGCGCAGAAGTAGCATATCTCTCAGATAGAAAGCGACGTAGAAGAGAGACATGAAGCAGTTGGCGAAATTGAACTGAACAGTCAAACATTACACATCACATCACTAATTGCTGTAATAACAGTTTCTCATAATTTCAGCAGCAGCAGCAAAAGCAGAAATATAATTCATCACACCAAAGCAGCAACACAGGTACATAAAAATATTACAGTTGTCTAATACAGGGTAGTCTAAAAACATGACACTTTACTTTTGTCCCTATCTTTGCCAATTATTCACCATTTTCAAAATTCTTTCACGGGTACACTCTGCAGACAATTTGCAATAACGTGTTTATGATATATCCCACCACAATATAAATGCATCTCTACACCACCTTGTAAACTATAAATGAAATAAAAATGTACAACAATAATAACAAATGTATAAAAAAACACTTCAGACCAACATTGCAGTGAATGGTCTGTATGAGACTGAATTTGGTGGGTCTAACACAGTCTAGTGTCATATAAAACACCGCAATGTTGATGTAAAGTGTTTTATTCATTTGCCTAAGTGTTTGTTACTATCGTTAGCTTTTTATAAACCACGACGTAAAAGTCATGTTAATGCCTTTAGTTCTTCTTTTCAATTCCAGTGTATTTAGTATAACCACAGTTATTGTCCTATACTCTTTTAGCAATGAATGCTTTTATTGGCCTGCGTACTTACCATTTTGTTACTGCTCTATCACCTACATCCTAAGCAGTATGAGTTGAATAAATGACAGATTATAGTTATAGACTTACCTATTATTGCCCTTTAAAATTGTTAGTTTGGCATCAGGAATAATCTCGGACATATAAAATACCGGATTTCTGCAGATTTCAGTATAGCTGAAAAGTGGTCAATACTTGCATGTTGCTGAAAGCGAATAGAAGTTTGCCACATCCATAGTGACCCTAGGACTGGTGTTCATCTCCATTTGATGGCCATGAGTTGGCAATACTTGCTTAGCCAAACTAGACTGCAAATACTTCAGTGCTCAGGCATCGATGCGAATGCTTCTACTGGCCACAATAAATTAATCAGATATTTGACCTATCATGACTTTGGACTGCAAAATCTAAAGTATTCGTCCTTGTCCCTTTATGCATAAATGTTGAAATTTTGGTGACCAATATAGTGTTAACAAAGACAAAAGTGCAACTTTCAACCTACTATAGTATCTATACATAATGCAAACAATGAAAAACCAGACTTACGACTATAAGCTTTGTAATGAGATGGTTGTCATACGATGATTGCAACCGATGATTTTCTGCAACAAAAATCCACATAAATTAGAGAAATTACACAATAGCTTATGCACTTCTACTATACAATGACTATGACCACTACCACTATCAATACTGCCACTACTAATAAATAACTAACTATTAGGGAACGGCAATTGTGACAGTATGCAAAAGAGAGTGTCTACTTAAAATCGTACTATAAACAACTACTCAAAAACCTATGACCTTTGTGACCCTTGGTTCATCCCACATCCAACTGGACACATTGGGCCACACTCCGATGCCTTACATGTCTGTCAAGAGCTGCCACCTCTGCTTCTTCCCAGGTGAACCCCATCTTTTGTAAGTCTTTGTTGACTGTGCTCCTCCAGTTCGCTTTTGGTCGACCTGGTCCTCTCTTATATCATCGTACCTGCCAGTACAGTGCTTGCTGTGGTATGCGCTGATGGTCCTTACGGGTTGACTGAAAATGACGGACCTGAATTTGACGAACATGAAATAGACTAACCAAGTGACCAGGCATGAAACTGATGGAAATGAAATGGAAGGAACAATTGTCCAGGCATGAAATTGACGAACATGAAAATGACAGACATGAATTTGACGGACATGAAATTGATGGACAAAATACGTATCGTTTGAAACTAGATTAAATTGCAATTATTTTCAAAAGAACAACATAACACAAGTCAGAGCAACAAGATAAGTTGTATAATGTCATAGATTTATTCAAAATGCAACTACAAAAACATTAACTTCAAATTAGCAATTATGTACTGCAGCTTGCAAAATATTACTCCAAAATGTCTCTTTGAAACAGCTGCTAACGATAACTAGCCTAAAACGCTACATGGTAATGTCAAGTACAGTATGTCTGACAAAAACATAATCATACAAGAATGCAACTCAAATGCAATACAATGTAAAATAAATGCAGACATCAAAATGCACAAAAACACAAACTTGTCAAACATGTCAAATCAAACTACCATTTACATCATTTAGTCGCAAGTTACCGAAACAGTAATCACGAATGTCTGTGCAACAACTGCTAACGCGATCAAGTATAGTATATCTGAAAAGCTGATGTAGTTTTAAATTCAACTAAAATTTAACATAAAATAAATGCTTTCATTGGAATGCACCAAACATGCCAAACACATCAATTCAAAGTTATCCATCATAGCATTATACCTCAAGTTAACAAAACCTTGATCACAAATGTCTGTCTGCAACAACTGCTGGACGGACGGACAGACAGACAGACAGACAGAATTGCGATGGGTAAGATATGCTACAGCAGTAGCAGCTGTTGCGCGTAACAAAAAAATTCTTCAATCCTATCGTAAATCCAGATGCTGATCCAAATCACTATCAAAATCTAATCACCTTTAAGCTTCACCAAGTCGAGGCATCTCTGAAAATTTCAGCTGAATCCCCCTGTAACTTTTTGGATAATCCTGTTACCAAACGAGAAACAGAAAAGAAATTTGAGCTAATGCTCACGAGACGCGTGAAAGTCTAGTATAGCAGTTCCTGTTCGCAAACTGTCAGTCTATCTCGAGCCATTTCATCACAGTTCATTTTTACGCGTGTGTGCTGCAGCCGAAGATTGCTAAAATCAATAAAAACCCCTTATTTTAAAAGTTCAGGGTCTTTCAAAGTCATCGATGTTGATATGACTAGAAAGCTCGTCACTAGTGCTTGTTGTGATAGGCAGCATGCCCATGGTGATCTGCAACTGTTTTCACTTAAAAATGACCAACAACGGTAAAATAACGACTTTTACGGGTATACCGCTCTTTGATGACCTCGTGCACGTTTCCTTGAACATAGAAAATTGGCACTTGGACCGTTAAAATCTATGTTCAATGCTGAAAATTTTATATGCAACTTCTCCATGTCTATCTTAATTGATTTTGGTGCAATTTGCTCTTGCAATGTGTCTCTCAGTCTGAAATCGCCGAAAAATCTAGAAAACCCCCTACTTTGGCGTTCAAGGTCATCCAAAGTCATTGCACTCAGTGGCAATCAAGAGCCAGCGTACAACTTCCTATTAGTGATTAATAGTAACCTATGCCTCTATCATGCCGTTATTGAGAAAGAGCGATTGGCTAAAAATCACAAATTATTCCCACCCCAATGTAATTTAGCAACTTCGTTCAGAGTGACCTCCTTCGAATTTATGGAAAAGCTTTACGGTTCCTGAAACTAGAGTCTTCCAGGCAGCTGAAGCAGTAGATTCAGTAATCCTAGCTTGCACCGTTTTTGACTGATCCCACCGTGTGACAGACGGACAGACAGAATTGCAATGGCTAAGACGCGCTAAAGCAGTAGCTGCTTTCATGCGTAGAAACAGATAACGCCAGGTATCACATAACCTTCTTGTCGAAGATAATTACCCCAATTGTTGAGAGCAACGGCCAGTGGCTGGTAGATGGCGTTGAGAACAAGCACAATCACGGCATAGACAATGGTCGGCAGCTGAGTGAGAAACTTCCCATACAACGACGCATCGCCCTTCAACATCGGCTTGACGTATTCTTCCAGGTAGAAGTAGAGCAGCATCACCAGCCACGCTATCACCATGGCAACGAGCATCACTGGCACGGAAACGCCGTAGAACTTCATGAGTCGAACTAAGTTGGAGTACTGCGGCTGCAGCCGGCCAGTTATCGCATCTTTCCCAAGCTCTCCGTAGAACTCCGCCCGCGGCTCCTGAAACCAGTTGTTAAAAAAGTCCACTCTGTACCTAGTGAACATAGTGAATGGTGGAGATCATGTGTTCAATCTGCGTGTGTCTGTCGTACTGTCAGCATGATGTCATAATAACAATGACATCATAATTACATCACCAGCTAATTGTGTATTGTCTGTGACATCACCAGCAGCAACGTTTGCAGCAACAGCCATGAACACTATAGCTAATGCTATAGCAATAACATCATGAAAGAAACAATTTTAACAATTAACAAAGAAATTCACAGAAATGTGCTTAAATTACTATTTTGCAAAAATTCGCTTTATGTAGATATGTACTGACACGAGCACTTTCTGGTCATTTCTTTATTGCAGAAGCAAGCAGACATCGATGCAAAACGTAAAATATGAACATGCACAAAGCTACAGAAATTTAAACAGATAAAGGTTGAAAAAAGTAACACTTGAAAAACTTATAAACACAACCGGCAAACTGGAACTGATGTCCACAAAGATGCAAGGTTTAAAAATGGAGTTGTTCTCTTTAGATAACACAATATCTAGACAGTGCCGATTCTACTAAATTTTGTTCAAAGATCCCAGGCCACAGTATAAAAAAGTTCAGACACTGTTAAAATATTGGCTGAAAAGCTGTAACAATGTGCTCTCCTCAAAAATGCACCAATTCTAACAGTGAATAAAAAGAAAACCCTGCTAACACAAAGGGGAAAGCACAACAGCGGTGCACCATCGTACGCTAGAGATCCGTAGTCTTCAATTCATCCATAGATCTCATCTGTACGGCTTTTGGCTACAGTTTCAAAGTAAGCCCAGTAAAACAAAATCAGTCACTAGAGGGCGCCAGACGACCTGCGGCTAAATATGTATATTGTTTTTGCGTGAGAAAGCAGCTACTGTTTCTAGCGCATCTTAGCCATCGCAATTCTGTCTGTCTGTCTGTCACACGGGTGGATCAGTCAAAAACGGTGCAAGCTAGGATCACCAAATCTTAAATGTCGGCTGCCTAGAAGACTCTAGTTTCAGGAACTGTAAAGCTTTGGCATAAATTCGAAGGGGGTCACGCCGAACAAGGGCGCTAAATGAGAGGGGGGTGGACAAAATTTGCGATTTCTGGCCAATAAATCGCTGTATTTCAGTAATGGTGCGAGATAGGGCGTAGGTTACTATTAATCACTAATAAGAAGTCATACACTGGCTCTCGATTGCCACCGAATTCAATGACCTTGGATGACCTTGAACGCCAAATAGAGGTTTTATAGATTTTTTGACAATTTCAGGCCGCAAAACACATTTCAAAAAGGAACTGCGCCGAAATCAATTGAGACAGACAGGGATAAGCTGCATATGAAATTTTCAGCATTGAACGTAAATTTTGACGATCCAAGTCTTGATTCTCTATGCTGAAGGAAACCTGCAGACAAGGGCATCAAAGAGCAGTACCCCGTAAAACTCGTTATTTTGCTGTTGTTGGCCAGTTTTTCATGAAAATGGTTGCACATAGGCATGGGCATGCTGCTTACCGCAACAAGCACCAGTGATGAGCTTTTCAGTCGTATCAACATCGATAACTTTAAGAAAACCCTGAACTTCAAAATAAGGGGTTTTTATTGATGTTTATGATCTGCGGCTGCAGTGCACACTCTAAGAATGAACTGTGATGAAACTGCTGGAGATAGAGTAACAGTTTGCGAACAGGAACTGCCATAGGCTTTCACACATCTTGTGAGCATTAGCTCAAATTTCTTGTTTAAAAAGGTAAAGATAACAAATACTCAATACAAATGTTCGGTCTGGAACTGATCCCGGTCTCGATAGGCAGTAAGCCCGCAGGTGACAATAGTCATACACCTGGTGGTAAGCTGCCAGTACTTTCCACCAGGCTTGCGGTTGGTTACTTCCCCAGCCAGATAGCGTCACCTTCCTTTGAACAGTATCAAATTATACTGCTTGCCGACAGAGGCACATGTGCATAGCAACTTGCTCAGAGTCACTACCTGGCAGTGCACCAGGTGAAAAATTGTACAGCAACCCCACAGTCATCAGTATGCTACCATTACACCGCCATCCACCAAGCCACAATTATTAAGTACTGCAAGTTTTTAATAACCGAAAATAAGCAAGTAATGATGAAATACACGTTTTCAAGCGTATAAAAAAATTTGAAAAACAAATTCAACATCCATGCCTCGAAGTGTTCGGTGTTAATCGTTCCCCACTCGTACGCCAGCTCTGAGGTCCTCCGCTTCCAAGACTCGAGGAAGATTGTCGCCCAGACCAGGTTGAAGATGCAGAAGATAATGATAGAAAGCTCACGGTTAGAGTCAGAAACATAAAAGTTCGTGATTACGCCAAGCACTGCCGGTGGAGCCAGGAAAAACGTGTAGTAGCCAAGAAATGCAAAGTACATGGCGATCGTTTCACCGTAGTATTCCCGCACCTTATCTGCAGATAATACAATACAATAATATACAACCAGTTTTTGTAGTGCAGAAACACAACAAGTTTCTAATGTGCTGTGACATCGAAAAACATTCAAAATGTCAGTAGAAAAACTCGGATCTCTCAGATAGTCCAGAGTGCAATGTATTCCAGACACTTGGCCCGCATACTATGAGTTGAAACAAAAAATTTGAGCTAACGCTCATGAGACGTGCGAGAGCCTATAGCAGTTCCTGTTCACAGGTAATCTTGGCCTATCTCCATCCATTTTGGCGCAATTCACTCTTGCAGCCCAAAATCGCCAAAACATCACTAATAAACACCTATGTTAGGATTCAAAACCAATCATGGTCATCAATGCTGACAATCCTAAGAAACTCATCGCCAGAACATGTAATGTTGAGCAGCATGTCTGCAACCATCCTCATGCTAGACAAGCCAACAGCGGATAAATAACCACTTTTTAGAGGGGTATCCCTCTTTGACGCCAGAGTTTGCAGGCCTTCTTGAACCTGCAGCCTGAAATCGCGAAAAAATTCACTAAACCCCCCCTATTTTAGTGGTTCAAGGTCATGCAAGGTCATCAATGTTAACATTCCTATGAATCTCGTCGCCAGTGCTTGTTATAAGCAGCATGTATGTGCCTATCTACACTGTGTCTCAAAAAAAACCGGACCCCTGCTACCTTTTGCAATAACTCCAACAGTCCTGGTTCAATAGCAATAGATTTCGACAAAAATAATCGTTAGAGAATCAGCACTTAATAG
>Ga0209454_1003656_pt1 | contig 11131 bp, 6 predicted proteins | sample WorMetHERISLAND1_2_FD_187400 | JGI IMG/M metagenome (GOLD analysis project Ga0209454, IMG submission 187400) | Marine gutless worms symbiont microbial communities from Max Planck institute for Marine Microbiology, Germany - Olavius geniculatus... | ecosystem: Host-associated > Annelida >...
GGCCAACTCAGCCTGCCATCCCTCCGGGGTCGGTTAAATGAGTAGTAACCCATTATATGGGTTACGGAAGGTGGGGACCTTTGTACAGCTGACTGGGCTGTTTGGCCGGCCGGTGCGCCAGTCTGTGTTTGCAGGCTGCACGCGGCGGCTGTGCGATCAGCGGCTCTGGTTAGTGACGAAAAGTGCATTAGAGGTGTGTATACACGACGATGCGCTATACAACTTTACCTTTTACTTTTGACTGTACCAGTACAGTGCTTTTTAATGGCACTGTGCATTTTTGTGCAAGCAGTGTACATGTGGCGGGACGAGTGAAGATCACGGGACCTATTCATTACTATGGATTTGCGATCAAGTTTTGCAGTGATTGCGAACGCTAAATAACTGACAGAATAACTAAGATTTACTTTTCTCTTCCTCTTCTCTTCTTCCTCCTCACGTGCTTCCTCGTTTTGAGTCTTCATTGCTCCTTCTAGTAGCTTCGCTGCGTTAAGTTGCTGAGAACCTGTGGCTTTCATCACATCGTCAACTTTGTCCTCCAATCTCTTGTGAGCTCTCTCCACCTGCAGCTGAGATTCATCTGCCTCATCGTGCGAAACTGCTTCCTGCAATGTGACAGCCAGCTCCTCAACTTTGGTGTCCAACCCCTGTACCATGTTTTCCAAGGAGACAAACTTGGAGGCATCCACTTTACTATCTAGGTTTTCCTCGATCTGTGATAAGTGTTGAGTAAGTTTGTGTAGAGCCTGAGTGACTTGGTCATCCTGTGGTGGGTTTATGATGACTACATAGCACGGCACACAGAACCAGGGCAGTTTTTTTCCCGCTGCAGACACTAGGTCATATGTGGTGTTTCGGATACCAACACAGCTTGTGCACTTCCAAACCACTCCACACTTCTCACAATTCAGTGCTTTGGTATCATCATAAATGACACTTTTGCAATCTGAGCAAGTAACTGCTTTAGCTTTACTACATGACACAGTAGCATTTACTTTTCTAGCTGTGGGCGTATGGGCCGCTTTCTTGGTTGAGTGACCGTGCGCCATGCTTGGTGACAACGACTGAGGAAAGAGATGGGTAGATATGATACTGACCTCTGTAACCAATGCGATGTAGTAGACTTGTCGTCTAACTCAGTAGCAGTCTTACATTAAACGCTGTATGAGTAGAATATACTGTTCCGATCAAGTAGTTTACTGCTGCATCTAATAGCAGTGATCAAACTCGGCGCTGTAGATCAAGATGGCGGTGGGTGGTGAGTGATACCATAATTTCAATAAAAACTCAGCAGCGCAGCTTCTTGTGATAAACATTTCCCGACGGCGAATACTTTATACGTTTATGATAAAAATGCGATAAAAAGATTGATAATAAAATAGCTAAAAACAGATTAAAAACGCTAATTTGCAGCACTCAGATAAAAACAACTTGCTTACATAGAATATCAAACCAATGATTTGTGATCAACAAACTTGAAAGAAACATACGGCACTTGTTTTTAACCAAATTTGTCACACAACGAGTGAAATTGAAAGTTGTTAAATTCCGCCATAATTCACTGTAGCGTAGCGCAATGATATCTAGTGTGCACCAAAGTAGTTTGTCACATTAGGGCTGTGCAGTTTGAATAATTTATTACTACGGTACAGTTTCCGAACCAAATTATGTTTTAGTGACACAATTCATCCCATTTTTATTATCCTGTGGAAGTGGCGCTGCCCCCTCCCCAGACCCTACCTCATTTTGTGGTGAATTTTGATAGCAGGTGTGCATAACTGTGCATTAGTCAACGATCCCGTAAAGTTCTTTGAGCCATAGGCAAATGGCTGCGATGAATGAAGTTCGCGGAAACATGCACTAAATATGTACTAAATAGCATATTAATAATTAAACTAACAGCGAAATATACTGACTAAGTGAATTCTGTTCACAATACATAAAAATGTGCACTGACTGGAATGCAAATGCGCGTGTTATGTGGAACTATATTTTTTCGCGTGAGTGCACAAAACAGTGGATCGGTTTGTTTGTTTACATTTGTTCCCGCTTTCTTCAATCTAGCCCACGTGGCATTAAGTTAGTTTTGACCGTGTGTTGTTAATGAGTTAGTGGTATCGAGTTGAATGCATCAATTACCGTCTATATGTTTGATTGACTGACTGACTGATTCAATCGTCTGTCTTGGTGTGTCATGGTAGAAGTGCAGGAATGAGTGACATGAGTCTGGCAGCTCCTCAGCAGCGTCCAGTCACTGAGACTGTAGTCAGTGCTGTCGGTCATCTTGGTCATCTCTCCAGCACTGACCACTTTGCCAGCAGCACTTACATCCACTGTGAACCGTCGTCGGCCAGCTCGGACAATGTCACACAGACCATCTGTGAGCCAGCGCCTGCAGAGGTAGAGGAGGAAGAGCCAGAAGTGGATATTGTGATTAACAATGTAGTTTGCTCATTCAACACAAGGTGTCACCTCAACCTGAAACGAGTTGCCACGGAGGGCATGAATGTCATCTATAAACGAGACCAAGGGGTTTGTATTTATTTGCTGACTATTTAATGTAGTATTTTGTGGATACTTTGTGAGGCTGGTATTTTCATCCATTTTCTCACTGGCAACTACCAATTGAGTAATGTGATGCTGTTGCCTATTTTTGTGTGGCCATCAAAATAGGCCATATTCTGCAATGGGTTTTTGCTCCTCCATCTCGTACTTGAAAACAGAAAAACCAAAGTTGTTGTGAATGTTTTAAAGAGCAGGGGTAACTGGTGTTTTCCGCTCTGACGGTTATCTAGGTAAAAGGCCACAGGCGTTAATGTAGTGGAATTTAGGTGGCTGAGTTGAAATGTTCACAGTCATCTACAGCTTGCAGTGATGCTGGTCAAGAGTTTCAGACTTGTGGCTGGTGACTGCGAATAATCTGTTGCTAGGTTGTGTCCTTGTTTATGGAACCGCATGTGAAAAAGGCCGCTGAATTTCGTCATAAAATGTTGTCACTGGCCAGCTACACTGCGTATGGAGAACAGTGCTGGACAGTGGCCGACTTCACTTTTTGACTTAGACTTTTGCTGAGTCTGAACTTCGGTCTAAGTACCTACTTAAATCAAAAAGTGAAGTGATTTTGCTGAGACTTTCGCTGAGCCTGAATCCACTTTGACTTTTGACTTTAGCTGAGCGAAAACATGGCGACTATTTACAGTTCTATACGGATAAATGCCATAATGGCTACATAATGACGCAAGACGTTCTGTAAAATACGTCATTTGCGTGCACGGAGCAATTAAATAAGCAAGCTCAAGTGGAATTGGTTGATTTATTTCCTGTTAGGTTTGCCGATTTTCTGCCACTTTTAATCGTTTAGTTGAACTGTGGTCTAAGTACAGACTTTAGCGTTCAGCTTTGGCTCAGCGAAAAGGCTCAGCAAAAGTCTAAGTTAAAAAGTGAAGTCACCCAGTGTCACGGTAATCACAGTGTTAGAGACAGGTACCCGAACTTTGTTTGTACCATATGTTATTTGTTGTAGATGGTGTCAATGAAGATACGAAATCCTTCAGTAACTGCCAGTATCTGGTCCTCTGGGAAAGTTTCTTGCACTGGCGCAACAAGGTAACGTCTCGATTATAAATTGCCTTTAGTATTTCACAACATTTTGTAGTGTTTGTCGAGTATTGTAACACATAGCTGTAGCTTAATATTCAATATCTTGACTCCCGTTCATGTTATTTGATAAAACATTTGACTATAATTGGTTCAGTCATCTCTGTGCTTGGGTCTAGATTATTTAGCCTGATCTAAGTCGTTCGCTTTTCAGCCAGACCTAGCTCATTTTGACTGAGTCCAGCCCATTGATTTTTTTGGCCCAACTGTGTCCATTTTTTTCATGCAGCAGTTTTCATGCCTGACCTGGTCCCAGCACATTGTGCTGTCTTTGTACTGGTTAGATTTTTATTGCCATTTTTCGTAATCAAGAATTCTACAACTGACTATATGCTGAAATGTGGAATGAGCTGATGTCTTATAATTTGGGTGAGAAGCAGCATCTTGCTATCAATAAAAAGTTTTTATCTGTTATTTTTCAGAAGCTTCATTTGTTGGAAATTTGGCCAGTTCCAGAGTGGTTTGGGAAAAATGGCTAGTTAAACAAAAGTTTAGGGTAGTGGTGATAATATTAGTGATATATCATAATTGTCGTTTTGTTGTAGTAACGAAGCCGCAAAGACAGCTGCGCGGAGAGTAGCAAGGTGTTTACAGAGGATAGGCTTCAAAGTCAGATTCACAGACTTTCGCATTGTCAATGTCCTTGGCACGTGCAGCTTGCCTTTCGGCATTCGCATTAATCACTTCTCACGTGAACATACCAGTGCAGCCAGGTACTGTGATGCTGTTTAAGTGATGTTCATATTGTGCATATCTGGTGTGTTTCATATAGAAAAAGTTTCTGTATTAGTTATTGGGTCATTTGGCTTTATCTGTGATGGAAATAGGTTGAAAAGTTATATAGTGTCCAGTGGCATTGCCTTCTTTTTAATCGCTTTTTCTTGAGAGTACCCACTTCATTGGCCAATCTCAACACATCAGTCAAGTTAAATCATATGCCGATGTCTCTATCTGCATTCATAATTTGCATATTTTTGCCATCTTTGTCATTCTCTTATAGATTTTTTTAGAGTGGTTGAAGATTGAGAACCTATGCCATGACTGTTTGTATGGGTACTGGTATTTCGGTATATTGTGTCTAGGTCTATGTTTGTGTGTGTTTTATATGGTAACAGCTATGAACCAGAACTTCATCCTGGTGTTACATATCGGTTGAAATCTCCAAAAGCTTGTCTCAAGATATTTTCTACTGGTAGCATAACTGTAACAGGTAATGAATAATTTAGTGTACGTCAGCTCATTATTGTGGGAAATAGACACTGTAACAGAAAGCTGTAAGTTTAACATTGTGATAAAATTTCATTTACCGCCACTTATTACACTGCATGTATGTGTCTGAGTTCTGGTATTTCAACTGTTATACTGTTTTGTTTCTTAATAGAAATGGAATGCTGAATGAGTTTGCAAATTCAGAGTGCTGTTGATTTCATGTGAACCTGGAATGTAACATTTCAGCTTATTTGACACTAGACCAAAAATAATGACTCTTGGTCCAATTAGTTATTGCAGCTTAGCGTAGAAGCTAAGGTAATCTCTTGCGAAATTAGATTATTTAGAAGGATATTTCTGGGAGGATTGTTGTCAGCCGTCATAAGCCACACTTTCTACAGCTGTTTGCGGCTTAACCGGAATACAACTGAAGCCAGCATGGCTTAAAATTTTAACAACAATTTACAGTTGAGAAAATCTATGGTGGTGGCATTGGGGTCTAGTACTCTAGTTAGAAGCTTGCTTTCTCCAGACAACCTGGTACCAGTAGTTATGAATATCATACACCAAATATGGTGTCATTGTTACTTTTTGAATAGCTCTGTGAAACACTGGCCGATTCTGATAATTTTAGCATGCGACATCAAGAAGAAACTTGGTGCAAATGACTGTTGTTTTGGCACTTCACCTTAATACTGTTGCTACACAACCTTGTGAAATGCAGAAGTTGTAGTTTGGCCATATACAACAATGAATAAATACTTGCTACAGCACATGCAGCGACTCAAAATATTACCGAGACCACAAAATCATTGAAAATCTGTTACTTCTTCTTCATTTTAAGATTGCACATTGATGAACTGAAATGACACATCAACAGCGAGTGGGTCGCTCTGAGTTGTGCAGTTATTGAACGTGTTGTTGGCGAGTGGCATCAGTGTCTATCGCTCTTGCGTTTGCGCTGGAAGAGGACATCGTGAGCACATGAAGATGATGTGATGTGACACATTTCTGAGCTGACGAGTGTGCTACCCAGTATAAATTCATTGTTGTAAACAGCCAAACTATGATTTCTGCATTTCACAAGGTAGTGTAGCGACAGTGTTAAGATGAGGGGCCAAAACTGCAGTCATTTGCGTTAAGTTTTTTCTTGCTGTCGCATGCCAAGAATTATTAGAATAGGTCAGTGTTAAACAGAGCTGTTCAAAAAATTAAAGTGGTACTTGTTTTTATGGCTGACGAAGTTTAGTAGTTAATGTGTTTTTATGTGCAGCGCCAAGCATTGCCAACGTGCAGGCGGCCGTTGAACACATCTATCCACTGGTCCTAGAGTTCAGAATGAACAAGCCGGAGCCAGCTCGGAGTTCATCTGACAATGCATTCTGTGGTGGCTCGGCTCCAACGTACGTTTCACAGAGTCACAAAGGACGCCGTCTTCACATGGACTCTGACGATGACGACTTCTGACTGACCAATGACAGCCCGTTGACTTCTGTAGGACATTGTACACTCACTGTAGTGTTTGCCCATTAACAGTGTCTCACTTTTCACTTGCATCTGAACTTATTATGTAAAGTATTATAAACTGCTGCATTTTTTTCAGAAATTGCTAGATGCATCAAGAGTATTTTTGTCGAAAGCGAGCGTCTTTATTAGGACATAAACTTGGTTCATTAACAATGTCCCTTTGTACTTCCACACAAACGAATTACACTTGCTTTTCGTAAATTATTATGCATTAGCAGTATTTGTATGAAAGCAGATGCCCATTATTAGTATTGTCACTTTGACTACTGAATGTGTTGTAAGGAGTATATTTTGTTAAAAAGGTGTGGGCCCACTCCTTTGTAGTAACAATGGCACTAAACAAAATGACTGATGCCACTTTTGCAATATGCATTCATAATATATTATGTACCATAATGGATGTTGCTTAGCAACAGGAGTCAACGTGGGAACTGCAATCCTGGCATTCCAACCAGTTTTCTCTGTTCGTAATACTAGAATTTGTGGCATACTCCTATCGTGCGATTTTCCAATTGCAAGAAATGCTTGTTAAACCATAGTAAATCTAGTAAGACAAACATTCAAACAACCTATCTGTACTCTTTCCAGACATTACAAGATTATAAATTCCTTGATCCAGAATTCTAGGATTGAGAAAGTGATCCTGGGATTGCAGTCCCCAAGTTGGTTTGAGGTAAATGCCGTTGATTTTTTGTATTAACAGTCGTCACATACGATGTCTTGTCAATAATTTGTAGACGTACGTGTGACTGTAAAAGTAATATAGGACAGTTTGTTGATGCTGTAGCTAGAGTATGTGTTTGTATGTATGTCTGATTACGTGTGCAAGCACTTTATCCGTCATTTCAGTTAGTGCCGTGAGTTTGGTTTATTTTCTGCAGTGCCTGTTCAGAACACTCGCTCTGCACTGTTATGTTATTTACAGTTCCCAGCTCAGTGTTGCACATGGGGTTATCGTTTAGCCTGCGTATAACAGCTGAAACATTAAATGACTTTAGTTTCTGTTATTCAGTTACTCTACGTGAAAATCTTAGAAGAGTATGATGTCATCCACATTATGTTGCTTTCTGGGCTGCGTAGTTGACTTGTGTAAAAATTCCGATGCTTTGTTACTGGATTATGATTTCTTTCATAAAAGCTCAGTTTTTGCACTACTGTGATCTGTAGTGGCACTGGTCCAAGACCACATTCAGTGTCCCTGACTGAATCATTTCTGCAACACTGGTTTGCAGTTTGCCAACTGTTTGGTATCAGTCTATTTGTGTTCACAGTCAAATGTGCTGTATTGACATTATTTGTGCAGTTGGGTGCACTGTTTGGCACCAACTTGTATTAGAGGTTACAGCAAGGTACATTTTTTGTTTTATTCTGGTGTTTAAAGCATATGATTTCCTGCGAGGAAACTTACCAAACTTGGAAAATTATTTATGTAATAATGTTGTGTGGAGAAACTGTAGCATATAGCATAATTGTTTAGATGTTGCAGACTGGCAGTGCATTGTTATACCCGCTATATTTCAATTATATAGTGTTTGTATAGTATCAGTAACAGCAACATGTAGATTTGAACAGTGACGTTGTAGGCTTAAAAAGTTGTTGGAGGCAGGGATTTGCAATTTTCTGATGGACAGCAGCAAATTCCCAACACACAAGAGTTTGAATTGCCGGGGGGGGGTTTCTCAACACCCCTAACACACTGTCAAATTATGTACGGGTGGGGGTCAGCTATATACTGTATACATACGATTTACATCACAATTTTGTTCGATCTCCGACCGTCAAAAAGTTTAACCCCCCAGCTAATTTTTCACAATTCAAACACTGAGTATGGGTCCTAAGAATTTTAATTTTACCCCAAGATGGAGATTTCCAGCCCCAAATTTAGTACTTCTAGAAGAAAATTTTCTGGCAGGTTAAAATTACATGCCCCCTTGCCATGACACCACTGGATTTGAATGTGAAGAGTCTAGATAATGTCATGTATTTTTCCTTGATTGCTACTCACAGTGGATTATTGAAGAATTTTGACTAAATTTAGTCCTCGTGAGACTTTTATGCTGATAATCACATCCGTGAGAGTATCTTTTTTGTTGCCATTTGTGCAATAATTTGTGTTAACCTGGGTTTGTGTACTTTGTGTGATTTTCATAATAAATAAAAATATTAATTGACCTCAGTGGCATAGTATAGCATTGTATTTACAAACACAGTGTACTGGGTATTTACTGTCATCTTGATGATGATGATTGTTCTGCGTTAATAGTTGTCAGGGACAGCATTTTTGTCTTGGAGTATTTTCAAGTGATGAACACTGTTTCACTACGTTGAAAAACACCCCATGGTGTGACTAAGAAGTTGACTTGTAAGATGTCGTCGACAGTTGAGTTATGTTTACGTTATGTTCATATTTGCCTCCGAATAGTTTGATACAGTGACACTGATCCTCTTACGAGTTTTATCAGCATTCATTGAAGATGGCATAATGGTTTGGATGTTGGGCTTATACAATCAAGCAGTTGTGGGTTTGACTCATGGTCAGGTCGCTATCAGTTGGCTACTACTTGGATGGGTGACTGTCTGGCAATGCGGACAGGTAAACCATCACGGTATATAATTAACCACTTAGGTCAACTCAGCCCTTCAACCTTCATCTATCCACTGTAGGTAAATTGAGTACTGTCCTGCCCAGCTGGCGACAAGGCAGGGTGCATTCAAATGTGTCACCGTCGGGTAGCAGTAACATGGTACACTTTGTGATCATACATGACAGGTGATGTTCTGTAGATCCGAATATGCTGTTTAACCATTTGACATCTGGAAAGCAATATGCTGATTAGTCACTTAATTTCTAGATCTTCTTTTTGCATTGTGTGATTGTATGTTACGGGATAATCTTTATCTAGTTTGCGTTATGAAAATTTCTGGTTTGCATTATTAAATTTCATGTTGACTATTTCCATATATTTTGAACTCTGTGCAAGTTGCAGAATCAACATTTGATTGATATTAGTCCTAACATGCAATTGTCTTCTTTCTGGATACAGTTGGTCAAGGCAGTTACTGTTAGAGCACTTTGCAATAGCAATTACATAATTTTTAACAACAAATCACAAACTGAAAGGTTATACAAAATGGCATGGTGAGCTGCAGTTTGGGGTTTGCACAAGCGTAATGAGATAAAATGAAATAAAACAAAACAACTGGAGAGTCAGTATTGACTGTTTACCATTATCACATAGTGATAACATGGTGACACAAACCTGCAGGAAAAGCATGGGTTCACACATACTGCAATAAAACAAAATAAAATAATATAAATAAAATAAAACAAAATAATATGTTTTACAGTTGCAGGTTGTTTCGTTTTATACTTTTATCTTATGAGATAATATGCAACACACATGTGCAGACCAGTGTGATAGAACAAAATCACATGTAGTTGATGGCGACTGACTGTCACAAGTTTATTTCATCTCACTGTGCATGTCCAAAACCTCTTAGATACATCCAATGTAAAGTAATCCCTGTCACAAAACTTACATGGCAACATCAGTTGTAGCTGCAATTAAACTGCTTGCTGAACTACCGATATATGGTACATACTTGCCAATATTGCAAGATTAAAAATTTTAATACCAGCGAAAAATGATAAAAAAATTGTACTTTTGCATTTGACAGCTCATTTCAACAGTTACAAGTAGTTATCATTTGATGCCGAATTATCAAATATAACACAAAACACTCACAAACTTATCTACTGCACATGAAGAAAAAATGGTACAGAAATACTGTACTGAAATAATCTAACGTTAGTCCAGTAATCAAAATGTAACAGCTTGTAATATAGTCCATATACCATAATGCAAAGACTGTAAGCTATACAGTAAAATTCCATAACAGTGAGTGAGTGAGGGAGAAAAGAAAAGGCCATTTTGTACCATTAAAAATGTTTTCACATTTCACCACAGCAGTGGTCTGCCAGAAAAAGAGCAACAGTCAGAAAACTGAGAGTTTGTGAGTTAATCTTCCATGCGTTCAGGTGGTGGGCCACATGGCTGTAACATGCGCTCCATACAGCTGAACCGCACTCGAGCTTTTGTCTCGTTCTCAGCGATGGCGAAGTAGTTTAGCATATCAAAATGTCCCATATATGATGCACAGCTACAACAACAAACAAGACAAATGTACCAAAACATATACAACACAAAATAATTTTAGTTACACAAAACAAAAAAATTAACTCTTCCACAATGCACATAGGTAGTCTAGATATCAGTTTTACCTAATTTATAGACATTACACATAAATGGACTACGGCAGATGAAGTTACCATCCTTAGTGTATCATCGTTACCGTGGTGATATAATCGAGGTGTTCATATATCTGCGTGGAACGTACTCAGTCAGATCTAATGATCTTCTGCCAAGAGCACCAGTGACTGCATTGAGAGGACATGACCACAAGTTGTTGAAGAGACACTGTCGTTCACACGTTAGGTCGTCATTCTTCTCCTACCGTGTGGTAACCTCATGGAATAACTTGCCAAACGAAGTGGTATCTGCGCCATCACTGAATAGTTTTAAAGGAAGATTAGACAAATACTGGAAAGACTGTTGTTATTGTCTGGATCCTGGCATATTTGTTCGACGGCCGGTGAACAGCCAACAGGTCAACCTGGCCTAACTTCAAAGGCTGAAGAAGAAGGTAAAGGTAAAGGTATAATGTTGCATGTTAAAAC
>Ga0209454_1003658_pt1 | contig 11131 bp, 8 predicted proteins | sample WorMetHERISLAND1_2_FD_187400 | JGI IMG/M metagenome (GOLD analysis project Ga0209454, IMG submission 187400) | Marine gutless worms symbiont microbial communities from Max Planck institute for Marine Microbiology, Germany - Olavius geniculatus... | ecosystem: Host-associated > Annelida >...
TCTCAATCGTTCAAGATTCCCCTTGAAGACATTCAGTGAACTGGATTTAACTGTTTTCTCATCGAGACTGTTCCAGATATTAATAACTCGTTTTGAAAAGAAATGAAGACGTAGGTCAGTTGTAACTCTTCTCTTCGCAAGTTTTAATGAATGGCCCCTTGTTGTAATATTTGTACTGAATTCAAAAAAAGTATGGAATGAAATTGTTGATAATCCATTAATGATTTTGTAAAATTCAATAAGGTCAGAACGAATTCTCCTTTCTTCAAGTGTCCGCAACTTAAGTTTCCTCAGTCGCTGTAAGTATGGTAACTTTCTCAGGTCGGGAAACATTCTTGTAAATCTATGCTGTACTTTCTCCAACAGTTCTTTATCCTTGACATAATGAGAAGATCAGGATGATGTGCAGTATTCCAGATGGGGTCTGACAACTGATTTATGGAGATTAAGTAAAATGCGCTTGTCTTTACTTCTGACGGTCCTACTTAAGGCACCCAACATCCGATTGGCTTTTGAGTAAGCCTGCTTGCACTGTTGAGAGACTTTGAGGTCTTTGGTGATGATAATTCCAAGATCCTTTTCCTCATCTACTGTGTCCAGTTCACTCCCATCCATACAGTATCTGAATCCAGAATTCTTGTGCTTGATGTGCATAACTTTGCATTTAATTACATTAAACAACATCTGCCATTCTTCGGCCCATGATAAAAGTTTGTCCAGATCATTCTGAAGCCGAATTCTGTCTGCATCATCATTGACTGCACTAAAAATTTTAGTGTCGTCGGCAAATTTTAGAATCCAGTTTCTTATGCCATTGTCCAGATCATTTATATATATCAGGAAAAGTATAGGTCTAAGAACGGAGCCCTGTGGGACCCCAGTGAGGACATCTAACCATGATGACTCAACACCATTGACACAAACCCGCTGTACTCTCTGATGAAGCCATTCGCCAACCCACCGGAAATGATGTTTCTTGGAAGAAAGCTAGCACGGAATTCTAACTTCAGTTAATGTTTCTGATTATCTTGGTATTTATTCTAAAAGAAAGTGTCGACCGAAGCGATAATCCTTTTTCTCGACGAAATATGAACTCACGCATTGTAACGATGCCAAAACGCACGAGACACTGTGTTCGCAGGCCATGCCAACAAGCCGAAGACATTAATTACCGTACCTGAACGGGGTGTCTGGTCTGGTATAATATGTTCGGCGCTTCTCGATCTGATATTCACTGTCAGCAAAGCTAGCAGTCCTTCGGCGGATTGCATTTATTTCTCTACCTCGCTCTCTCGCCATTTCTTCCGCTCAGCTGTGACACGCCCACTCGTTGTAGGTCAGGGGTCAGAATCTAGGTCAGAGTTTGTGCCGTTGAGTGACTGTCATTAGGGTTGTTTCGAGTATTCGAACTACTCGATCGAGTAAACTGAAAAATCGATTTTCGTTTTTGACTCAACTTAAGTCTCGAGAATTTTAAAAATAAAATCTGTTAATTTTATGACAATTTACAAACAAGTGTATTATGCGTCAGCAAGCAAACGTGCGCAGAATAGCAGCTTAAAAGGCAGACGTCTCAATTAAGTTCCAACTTAAACAATTAACGACAACGTCGACGTTATCATGTGCATCAATTTTTATAAAAATTATTTAGTTAAACTGCAGTTTACCAAATATATAGTTTTAGGTTTGTATTAGGCTAACGTTTTTACAGTATTTTTATATAGCCTACGTAGGAGTATCACTCGAGCAGTAAAGTACAAAAAAAATACTTGAGCAGTAAAAACTGGATTTGCACAGCCCTATCTTATTATCCACATCCACAGCAGATGACGTCAGCGTGATGTAAATATATGACGTAAAATGTAAACAGTGTGTTGTTATGAAAAAGTTACTCAAAATATGCTAAATTAAGCGCACTGTGTTAAAATAATTTTATTATATGGGTAGAACAAAGACTGACGACAAGTCCAGTGCATCTGGAAACTCTTGCAAAGCTGAAGCCAAGTGCAGGGGCGACGATGAATTCTCTTCTGTCGCCAGAACTTCGACGCCAAAGAAAAGTGCGAGCGACGACGTGAAGCTACCAAAGAATGAGATTTTTGATGCACAGTCGGTTGAAATAAAAAGCGCTGGAAGGTCCTCTCGGATAAGAGAAAATAGTCGTCGGTCAATATTGCGTAAACAGACTAAAGCAGCGGGAAATGAAGAAGAGGTTTGCACGACAGGAAAAGATGTTGTCGTGCTCAATAGCCAACCTGTCGGGTCTACTGTAGCATCAAAGTCTGAAGTGGCCAGCAGTAAGCGACAGTTGACTGCAAGCGACTCATCCCGGCGGCGTTGTTCGAACGACGAAAAGCCGACTTTTTCTAAACGTTTGAGACCCATCGGTTTACCGGCAGTTCACATTCAGCGACTCAGTAGCGCCGGAAGTGTACTGTATTCGTTTACCGATAGCAACAGACGTCGTAACACGGTACGTAAACCGGCCACAACCGTTTCGACCAACGCGGTCGCGACAGAATTGTCAGAAGGCCAAGGTAAGAATTGCGGCGAACCGTTAGACTCAACTCCTTTTGATGAGGTGCCAGTAAAAGAGGAGCCAGTATCGGCATTGGCGATTGATAATGAAATTTCGGAAGTTTTTAAAGTTAAACCAGAAAACGACAGCGACGACAGTGGACAAGTGAAAGATGCCGCTGACGCTGAACGCAAAAGCGAGGATCCCAGCGGCGTGGAGGTCGTTCCGTCCTCGACAAAATCTGCTGACGATTCAAAGTCCTTTGTGCAGCCAACAGATAGACCGCGTTGCAACGCTGCGGTTGGCGACAAGTTATCAGAAAACAAAGAGTCGTATGGCATTACAAGGAGTGAAGTTGCAAGCGACGTCGATTCCAGTTGTAACGACGTTGTCGTTTTGTCGGTCGAAAACAGTCGGGCGCGGACCGCGAGAAGATCTAGGAACGAAGGCGCTAACCGAAAGCGATGTGGAACTGTTACAGACGACGACAGTATCTGCAGCGTATCGATGCCTATAAAGCAGGAGCCTTGCTCCACAGAAAGCGGCGAAGCTGAAGAACGTTGTACGTCTGTTCGAGGTACGCCGAACAAGGTGGCGCGAACAAGCAGCAAGAACGCCGAAGCTAAGACAGCCAAGAAGGCAAAATCTGCAACTGCAAAGTCTAAACAGCATTCTGCTGGCGGCTCCGGTGTTTCGCTATCGGTCTTAACCCGCTCCATGATCAAAGTGCCTGGGTAAGATTTGGCCAAATAGGCCTAGGCTTAGCCTATTGGTATTTTTTGTCTGCATTATTCCAGGAATAAAGCTAATGCTGCAAACATTATCTGTACTTTGTAGTGTAATTGAGATCCTGAAATCACGATCATCTCGCACTGGTACTTTTTTCATAATATACGTTATGTAGTCTATGCAATGTAATCGCAGTTTAAGTAGGCTAGACCAGTGTCTGGAGTGGTGTGAAATAAATTGGTACTACGTACTCACACTTGCCAACTACAGAACTGCTCTAACCCAGGCCTTACAGAGTTTAACTGTGCAGTGTATTGAGTCTTCTAGTTTGTGAAACCCGTGTGAAACTTAATGTAATTCTTCAAACTATAGCCATGTTTCTTGAAGACGTGTGGATTGTTATTGGTTATTATCCGACCGGAGTTAAGTAACGGTCGAGCTGTTGTCATGGTTGTCGTCCGTTTGTCTATAACGGATGTATTGCGGCTAAGCTGTAGGGCATAGCGGAAAACTTTTTACACGAATAATTAACCACGTGTCTTAAACTCGGGCGTGCGAAATTTCAATCATCTACTCCAAGGAAAACATTTTCAGATAATCATTGGGGTTTGAATAAAGGAGGGTAGGAAAATGTGCGTTTTTTCAACGGAGAACAAGCCATATCTCAGAAACGGTGAAAGATACGGCCCAGGTTACTATTAATCACTAATAAGAAGTGGCATACGCCCTGTCAGATTAGATAAAAATAATTTACCTTGGACGACCTTGACGGCCGTTACGCGCTATTGTGGCTAAACGGTGCGAGATAGGGCCTAGGTTGCTGTTGATCATTGATATCAGCTTTTAAATGATATGAAAATCATCGACCTCGGATGACCTTGAAGGTCACTGACAACCAGTATGGTCGGCTGTTTTATCTACAGCTGGGCTTTTTGTTATTATGCGCTGCTGCAGACTGAGCACTTCGTCGATGTTCGAGGCGACAGCGGTCAAGAAGCGACGCGTCACTGAGTCTGAGATCTGGCTCAATCGCCGACTTGAACAACAAGCCTGCCTGCTCTGGTCCAGGTATAGCCGCATTAAACGTCTCTGTATGGCATTTTATTGTCAGTGGCATATCCGGGATTTCGTTAATGGGGCATAGTCTATCGTTATACCTAGCTTACATTGGTCGCAGATTCGTACCGGCGGAAGGGCCCCCGTGCCCCCGGCCGGGGGGGTCACGAATGCTTAGGCGCCTCATGCTAGGTGTGAAAAAATTATCTAGTTTCTGTCCAATGCTATATATAGCATTGGACCGAGTATAAAATCACCTGAGTGTCCGTGCGTGCGTGTGTGCGTGCGTCCGTCCCTCCGTGCGTCTTACTTTTCTTAAGCGATCTTCCTTCCACCTTCCCTTTCCCTTCCCCTTTCCCTTTCCTTCTCCTTCTCCTTCCCTTTCCCCTTCCTCTTTTCCTTTCCCATCTTCTTTCCCCTTTTCTTTAACCATTTCCATCCCCTTTTTTTTTCCTTTCCGCTTTCCGGCTTTCCCTTGCCCTTTCCTCTTTCCTTTTTTCCTTTCCTTTCCCCTTTCCCTTCCGTTTCCACTTCCTTTACCTTCCTCTTCCCCTTTCCTTTACCTTCTCTTCCGCCTTCCCTTTCCCTTTCCGCTTGCTTTTTTCCTTTCCCTATTCTTTCCCCCTTTTCCCTCACCCTTCCCTTTTTTCCCTTTCCCTTCTCTTTCCCTACGTTTTCCCCGTCCCCTTTTTTCCTTTCCCTTTCCCTTTTCATTTCCCTTTTCCTTCCTTTCCTTTTACCTTCAATTCCTTTTCTCCTTTCACTTTCTTTCCTCCCTTCCGCTTTTTTTCCCTTCCCTTCCCTTTCTTCTTCCTTTTATCTTTCCCTTCTTCCGTTTTTCTTTCTGTGTCCACGTCTGTGCGTTTAATATTTGAGGCGCTATATCTCCGTAACGGTGCCAGATAGACGCACGGTGACGATCCGCCTTTTATAGTAAAGCGCTAGTGACGAATCGAATGGTCTCGTAACTGACAATGTAGTTAAAAACAGAAGGATGAAAGGATCATTGCTGCTGTACAATTTGAAATTAAACTCTTTGATTTTTTCTACCGGTCTAAACAGCCTACTGATTATATTTTATATACGGACGTAAACTGTAAACTGTCGAAATGCATGGAACAAACTCCATGTTCATATGAAAATTATCTTGCTTAAAAATATATATTCAAAATATAAAAGAAATAGACATGTGAAAAGTTTACCCAATACCCAAAGTGGACAAGTCTATTACTTTTCATTACTGTACAGTAATCTGTGACGTATTACGGTTTATATAGACGTCATTTTTTGAAAAGACAACACAACTTGTATCTGATTTTTTTTTTGCGTTTCATTTTCTGTTTAAAAGTGGGCAAATTTTCGACTTTCAGTGAACGTTCAAAAGCCAAAAGTGTTTCAGCTTTAGGGGGCTTTGCCCCCTGACCTCTTGACCAGGGGCTCTGCCCTGGACTCCGCTGGGGGCTACGCTTCCGGAACTTCGTTGATCGGACACAAGAAAGTAAGTAAGTAAGATGACTTAGCAGGTGCAATTTAACAGTTAGCTTCAATGCGCCGCGATCTCAACACCCGAACAAAAATGTTTTAGCAGCCGCTTTAAAAACTGTTCAGAGTTAATGTCAGTTTGTCTCAGATGAGCTGTGTATGTCCACAGCCTAGGACCTGCAGCAGCAAAACATGCTGATGTTATTGTACAGTGAACAGAAGCGCCGGTTTCAGCAGCAGTACCCGGACAGTCCGAGTGACGTCATCGATGACGCAATGCGACGTCACTGGGAGTCGCTGGGAGACCGGGACAGACACAGGTACCTGCAGCGAGCACGCAGCGCCATGGCAGTCGAGCGAGGCAGACAACTCGGCAGGCGGACGGCACACTCACAACTCTCCTTCAGAGGTCTGCTGCATCAGGGACGTCTGCGTCCATTGAGGACTACGCTTAAAGCGTATATAATTACTTTTCTCAAGGGGCAACGTTTAGGAATACAGGGTGTGGAGCAGTCATCGTTTTACGAAAACTTGACCAAAAGACTTTTGGGATTGTTGCGCACAAAATTCATTTCCAACTGTCGCTTCGCCTTGGACCCAACTAGGAAATTTTACGACGCTCCTCTTAATCCCCTATAATAGGCAGAGGCAAATACTATTCCCCACTGTATTCGACACCTCAACCTCTTTCCCGTAGAAAATTTTTCAGGCCCACATGAGTGAAGATACCATGATCTTGGGGGCAATGCAGCACTTGACTAAACTTGACGTGGGAGGTACTAGAGTCGACGTTGAAGGGAAGTTGGGGGAGGGGGCTTGCGTAGTGTGTCCAAGGGAAGATAGACGCTCCTGCGCTGCATAGTCTGTCTTCAGCGGGGTCGTGGCAGAGGACAAAAGGAAAAATTGCCCCCCCCGCCGGAATCTAACATTTTAGCCTATCGGAAAATTTTTTTCTTGTCCGAAAAATTTTCTTCGACAAGTAAAAAAAATTCTTGCTGGAAATCCACCCCCCTCGCATTTGACATTTTGGTCAGTCCTAAATTTCACAAAATAATTTAGGAAATTTGAGGGCAAAATCGAAAATATGAGTGTTTTGAACACGCATAATCTTCTCTGTCGGAAATTGCAATTTCGTGATCCCAGACTTTTTAAACAACCACGAGGAGGCTGCAGGCGGCCTGCTATTTTCTGTAATATTGACGGCTTCGCACATGGTATTGCTTAATTACATTTGAGTCCCATTAAAGTTAGCTCATTTACAGATTAAAGATGAGCCCAAAGGTTGTCTATAGCTCTTCGTAAGAAGCCTGTTTTCGTCTCAGAGCTACGTAGCGTCACGTGCACTTACCGGCGTCGAACCCACGGCCTCTTTATCGTAAGTCGTATGAAGTCCAAACTACCACATCAGCGCATACTCGCTGCGTAATAGCCTGTTTACACGATCAAGCAAACATCGAAAAATCATCGAGCAAACATCTATCAAATGCATTCAAAATACGCGTGCACAACGTGTGCTCTAATTACTCGATGTTTGCTCGACGTTTGCTCGATGTCTGCTCAGTGTTTGAATTGCCGGGGTGTCGGGGTTGAACCCCCAACTGTTTTCTCAACCCCCCTAACACACTGTCAAATTATGTACAGGGTGTCAGCTATACACTATATACATACGATTTACGTCACAAAATTGGCCAGTCTCCGACCATTGAAAAGTTCAACCCCCCAGCTAGTTTTTCACAATTTAAACACTGTGTCTGCTTGATGTTCACTCGACGTCTGCTCGATGTTTGCTTGATCGTGTAAACGGGTATAAGTCAAACCTCTGTCTTACCACCGTGCTAGTACTTGAGGTTGCTGATATCATATGCGTGCGTTTGTGTCTGTCCGTCTGTCTCTGTGTGTGTGTGTTTGTCGTGCATATATAACTCGACGTCGTCGCTCGTCGCGCGTGCAGACGAGAGCGCGCAGATAACGGACGCTCTAATGCGGCGCATGGACCGCTGCAACGCCGTCACCGGACAGCTACAGGGCATTTTCGACGGCGCCACGTCCGACCAGCAGGCCGAGATCATTCGCCGCAAGCTGAGGGCTCTGCAGCGCCGCCTCGACTCCGAGGACTACGCCTCAATGGCGCACCTGTTCAGAGACAACCTGCGTACAGCAGCCGTCGACCACTCGTCGCTGCTGCCACCTGGGGAATCGCACCGGCGAACGACCGCACAGTCCGACGCCTGCCGCGCCAAGATGGAAACGCTAGCTCGACAGGTTCATGTACGACTGCTGACAATTAAAAGCGCGCACACAGCGACGTAACTCAACGGAACTGGACTGAACTGACACGGTTCAGTTTTTGACGAACTGACCAGTGGGCAAGCAGAGAGAGCCCATTGGTCATTGGTTGACGCGTAGTCGCTTAGGCATGCACCGACGCCGTTAGACGGTGCCTACTGTAATGCATTACTGTTTGCCCATTGGTCAGTTCGTCAAAAGCTAAACCATGCTATTTCTGTTTAGTTCAGTTTAATTACGTCGCTCTGTAGGCTACGCGCTTTAACAGTTTTTATCGAGCATGCATACTAAGTATACGTAGGGCTCGGTTTGCACTTGGTTGGATAAGTGATTGATTGTCATCGATATTTAACCTGCCACACTGGTCAACTCAGCCTGCAATCCCTTCGTGGGTAGGCGCAATGAGTACGGGCGAAAGTTGTAGCGTAAACAGGCACAGAGCGCAATGCACTATGCCCCGTATCCGTGGTCTCGCGATATAAGCTCGTGTCTGGCTGAGGGATGAGGAAACAGAGATTGGCTCCTCCCTGTGGGCTGGGGAAAGACTTTATATTCGTCTTAACGTTTGTAACCGGAATCGCTTTTGCAGCGCAAGCGATTCTGCCTATTCCCGCACATTTTTGCGTATCGTGGTCTGTCTGTCTGTCTGTTTGTCACATACGTGCTCTCTCCTTAAACCGTTCGTCGGATTCAAATGCCATTTGGCAGACGTACTCGTGGGGTCCAATTATGTCACATGGGCTTTCTAACCCTTAAGGAAAGGGCAGATTTGGGGTCATATCCCCAGCCAAAACACTCAGTCGCAAATTGCAATTTGCTGCTACCAGCTGGCGAATGCAAACGAGGAGCGATTTCGCCTTGCCAAATAACGTTGATTCTTATTATAAGCAAAAATTCATCAAAATACAATCTTTATTTTAATCTTTTTGTTGGGTTAACGTTTCGGCAACCGCTGCTGCCTTCGTCGAAACGACTGTCCGACAGATGTCGCTACGGCGGACAGTAGGTAATCATATATGCGTGGAATTTCTGCGTATAACGTGTATACCGTTTCAACCTATGAATAGGCCTATATTCAATATCTGTGGCTCTAAATTGCTATCGGCAGGTGATGTTCTCGACGGTGCTCGGAATGGAATCGTGTCTGAGTGAGATCGTGTCTCGTCGACGCGCGTACGTGACCCAACAGGCCGTGATGCAGTACCACGCCTTGCTGACCAGCCTCATCCACCAGACCAGCGGTGCCAGTAATGGTGACTTCCAGTTACCTGTCCACTACCACCAGGACAAGGACGACTGCAGGTCAACACGGTTGGACCAGCTGTTGAACGACCTTGCCGACATCGAGTCACAGCGCATCCGCAATGCTGACCTTGGCCGTGACCTTGACCGTGACCTTGATCTGGACCGTGATCGTGAACGTAACCTTGACCATGACCTTGATCGTAGTCGTGACCGTCGTGACTTTCGCCATAACCCTGATCGTCACCATGACCTTGAGCCTAACTTTGACCGGGACCTTGACCCCGATATAGATCGCGATCGTGATCATGACCTTGGCCGTGACTCAGACCTTGATCGTGAATGTAACTTTGACCAAGACCTTGACCACGACCGTCACCGTGACCTTGGCCGCAACCCCTGTGATATTGACCGCCGTGACCTTGACCTTGGCCGTGACCTTGACCGTGAGGCTGTGTTGACGTTGGCCGGCGAGCTATCGCTCGGCTGGTGGTCTGGAACGACCGCCCTGTGCGTCAACGGGCAGCCGGTGGTCGTTCCAAACGTTTCGAACGTCTGCTACCAGAAACTGCTGCTGTACGACGCCGCACTATCGCCGCACGTCACCCAACTGTCAGTTGACGAAGTCGAAGAACAGCTGGATAACAGCATCACACAGTGAGTGGAGTAAAACTTTAATCACGGTCCAAACTCCATTTGCGTCGATTTATTGTACAGCATGCTGTATAACAAGCTGTAGCCTGCGACAAATTCTCAGCAAATACAGCAAATCCACGGTGTTTCGTCGAAACCGGAACGTCAAAACAGGGACATAGTGATATAGGCCTTGAGTCAGTAATTAGGGTCAGGGTACGGGTACAGGTTAGGGTTAAACAGTCACAGCGTTTGTGTATTTGTGTAGTGACGTAGCTTTGACGTTACCGGTTTTGTCGTTCTCGGTTTTGCACGGAACCGAAACCCACACCACACGTTGTACGGCAAAAGTCCATATAAAATCGAAAGCCGACAACAAATCTACAGCATGCCGAAAAAGTAGTGGAGTGTGGACCCAAGTGTACAGTACATAAGCGCAGCGTAGGCTTAGGCCATTCATTGAAAAAAATTATTTAAAAAATACATGTTGGATATTGAACGCTACATACTTTCTTATAAAAGCAATATATGTTATGACAGTAGACGTTTTCTATACATCTTGGCGCGTTGCACTGGAATAGGTGCAGTTAATTCTGCCAGCGTTCTGTCGCTAAGTTACTTATTGTTCTAAAAATACGGAGCGTCGGAGATATGTTCGATTTTACCGCGTATATGTGAACCACAGGCCATTTTTGTACATGGTTACTTTTGTGATTTTTAACAGTTTTGTATCGCCATAGCGGCTCAGTGATGCCTGGTGTGTATGTACCGCAGGCCTCAGAACGCGGACGCTCAGCCTCTGGCCGGTACACTTTGGACGGTCGCCGATGTCATACTGGCGGAGACGGCCGGTCAGGTCTACCGACTCATTCACGGTCTGGAGCGATGCTGTGGTCTCGACTCTGCGTCCTGTGTGCTCACCGGGCTCGTGGTCTATGACCGGCTGTGTCGACGGCTCGACCAAGGCATGGTAGACCAACGACTGGATCACGGTGAGCCGGTGTCTGATCCAGCATGCGCACAGAAGACCACCCAGGAGAACGGTGAACAACGCCGAACAGCCAGTCAGTCGATGAAACCGTCAACAGCTGAGTCAAGAGTTTGCTGAGTGACTAAAGGGAAATGCGTCGACAGAGCGAACGAACTGGACCGCAATGAAATGAACTGTAATGGGGAGGGGTGGGG
>Ga0209454_1003662_pt1 | contig 11124 bp, 9 predicted proteins | sample WorMetHERISLAND1_2_FD_187400 | JGI IMG/M metagenome (GOLD analysis project Ga0209454, IMG submission 187400) | Marine gutless worms symbiont microbial communities from Max Planck institute for Marine Microbiology, Germany - Olavius geniculatus... | ecosystem: Host-associated > Annelida >...
GTTCCAGACGACTGGAGCCGCGATGGAGAAACTTCGCTGGCCAATGGACGTGTTAGCCCGCGAAACGAACAGGTCGCCGCGGCCAGCCGAACGAAGTGATCGACGTGACAGGTCCGAGACTAGGCAGATGACTTGCTTGAGGTAGACGCCATACTGCTATGCTGTATAGCGCGTTTGTGGCACGATTGTCGTCCGTCTGCCTGTCCGTCCATCCGTCTGTGAATAGGCCCTCATCATGTGAATGATGTGGCTGAGGCCTGATGGGTAAGGCTTAAAGAGAGTTTTACTGTTGAGGCTCGTTGCATGAGCGATGCAGTGCAAAGGAATAATTTTCAAATTCTGGCTTGGGATAAGGTAAAAATGTGCGTTTTTCAAGGGAAAATTGTCCATATCTCGGAAACGGTGAGAGATAGGGCCAGGTTACTATTAATCACTAATAGGAAGTCGCATATGCCCTTTCGGATGAGATGAAAATCATCGGCTTTGGGTAACCTTCACTTCTTGTTGTACATTGTACACTGATTCTGCAAGTGACCGCAGACAGCACCGGTGCTGGCGACACTCAAAACGGTGCTGTCGCGCGTCAGCTTGCACCGTTTTGAGTGTCGCGAGTATATAAGCACTATGAATAAAGTCTGAATTCTGATACTTAATTGGTTCTCGCAAATTGCAAGAACTCAGAAAAAAACGTGAAGTCGTTTTCGTACGACGTACGATACCGACCTTAAGTCGTCGATTACCATAATAAATGTAATCGGCATTACGAGGCAGAAATTTCAGGTTGTCGTTAGTTGCGACATATCGCACAGGTGTTTTCGAGAGGGTGAAAGTGATTTGACAATTTGGAATCGTACGCAGCAGTGTGCCTGCGCAGTTAAAATTATATACAAATAACAAAAAAACTCAGAAAAATTATAGATACGTGTATTTTACGTCTAGGTCATGAGTTTCATAACTGTCCGATACATTTACCATTTTACCGGCATGTTCATGATTTGCAGCGTTCCCTTGTGAATGGAATTGCAAATAGGCCCGCAAATGATCGGTCGATGCTAAACTCAAAAACGTTCACTAGGGCACGCCACGTATAACTAACAAGTAACAATATTTATCAGGCTCGGCGTCGACGACGACTGCATGCTGCAAAACTGTTTGTGGACTAAAATGTAAAAAAATACCGAGAAACTAAGCTGCACAGGTAGACTTTTGTGTACGATTCGAATCAAGCATACGTCACCAGTGCAGCAAACACCTGCGATTTGTTCAATTCGGCGGTTACAAAAGATTCTTTGCACGCCAGATTCTCAGAGAAAGGGTGTGAAACGTACGAAGTGCGAAACGTATATCTTATTTTTTCGGTGCTCGCAATTTGCGAGGACGACCGTGCGCTTGAGTTCTGTCCTCGAGGCGTCCGCTGGGGCCGCTGGCTGATATCAGTCTTTAGTTATTCAGAAATCGCGACAATACTACGGCAACTTAACTCGAGTACCCTCATTGCATAATGATGTTTATCCTCTTCCGGTGTCGTGTCGATGCAGTTAAACACGCTCGGACAGTCTCGTGTATTTCCCCCCCCCCCATTGTCTTCTGTCCTCAGCCTCGTGTGTTGCTTGTGTGAATGAGAATCCCATCATCTGGCAGTCGTCCGAAATATTATCAGTCCAGCGCTTCCTCGGTCGTCTTCGGTGTCTGTTTCCATGACAATGTATATATGGCGGCACTAAATGCGCTTCCCCGTATTGAAACGAAACGAAACGAAACGGTTTACACGCACTCACACTTTGAAGGATCGCACATGTCATCACGTATTCACAGTATTGGTATCCCTTGCGATCGCCAACACTGCAACAAAACTATAGCATGCGGTATACATGAATTGTGAATATCTGGAATAGTTTACTTAAATTTGGGTAGTTGATGTACAGTCTATTGATTTAGTGCGGCTTGATAGATTTTGGACGCAACAAGAAGTTATGGAATGATTGGACCGCCAAATAACTCGAACCGAAGACAGATCGGACTATGTCGAAAAAAAATATAATCTTTTATATCGTGATACGGATATAGATGGACTTTGTGCCTGCATCTGTTTATCTACATTACTGCATGATTACTAATTACTGATACACGAATCTTGTTGGGCAATAATTTTTGTTCTTGCAAACGTATTTTAACTTGGATATAAAACCCCGCAACTATTTCTTTGTATGCTTATCATGAAAGAGAAGACCAAAGTAATGCACTGCACTGCAAGCATTGCTGAGTGCTGACACGCTGTAAAAATATAGTCATATGACAGAAATTACATATTTATTACTATTTATCAACTTCCGGCGTCGATGTTGTAAACAGAACGGGAAAATGTATATGTATGGATTATTTTAGCGAAATGTACATTATTTAACTCACATTTCGGACAGGCAATAGCGGTAATTACATTGGCCGTAATTGTGCGCGAATATTGTGATAACAAGATGATGTTCAAATGAGTACGGAGTCTTGTCATTGCGAAGTAGCCTACGGTGCAGTTCGTACATGATGCACCCTATAAACGCCCTTTGTTATTACAGGTGGACCTAGGCGTAAATCTGATAAGAGAGCACACACCGCAGTGTTTATGTATGATATGCCTAAGGCCCATGACAAACGATCTATTCTAAGTTCTTCGTCCAAGTTTATGGTACCACTCACTGGCATCAGGGGCCGTATGCATAACAACGTCGTAACTTTACTTCCAAACTAAAATCGATTTACGTCAGACGTAGTACTAAGTCGGTATGCATAACGACGACGTAGCACTAGTCAGACGCCTACGTCCGAACTAACTCTAGTCACCCTGTCATAAATATTTAGTCGGTCGTTGTCAGTGTAAACTGACGTAGCTGAGGAGAAGCTGCAATCACGTCATGCATCGTAAAAAACTTTTGCCGAGTCAATTACACTATTGAAACTTATTGCAGTAATAAAAGTTGCTGAATAAAACTTTTAGCGCTCGATAAATTTCAATTTATTTGCATCGCACATTTTTACTTAGCCTATGGAGCTCTAACTAGGCTTGAGCACGCCCGTGACTGCAGCAGACTACAAGTCAGGCCATATCTATTTTTAGCTGCAGGCCGGCCGAGGCAGAGTGCATTTAGCCAGGAAATTTCAGAGTCAAACTACCCGACTTTAACTACGCCAGTAGTAGTTAAACGCTCGCTACGACAGCGTTTTGCATGCTGTCGAACGTAGCTTTCTAGTTTAGAAGTAGTTTATTGCGACATAGGCCTTATGTCTAAACTAAGCCACGACGTTGTTATGCATACCACCCCAGATACTTTGTTTGCAGAGTTTTTTGGTAGCAAAATCTTGGAGGGAGTAGGACCACTTTATGCTCTTCACCAGAAACTTGCATGACTGATATGCAGCTCTGCCATTGCCCACTAAGATTTGCATACAAAAATAGTCTCATCGCATACAATTCATCATTTAACAATAAAATGGTGTTACTTATTTATTTGCCATTGGCAGATCCAGAGAGGGTGATTGCATTTTCCTAACCAGTCGTGGGCCTTGATGTAACTTTTGGTTAGATTAGGGTCAGGGATAGGGCTGGGGTAGACAAAAGATTGTCCACTGATGCAATGGATGATGCATGTCGATGAATTTTGTTGTAGAGATGAGATTTAGTTGAAATGGGTCCAAGATGAATTCTCTGAGTGGTCAGAGCCTGCTGCAGCACATCGTTGATGGTGATGGCACTGCTGTTAATGCGCTCCTCACTAATGGCATTGTCAACCTTGATGAACGAGACGAGGTTAACGTCAGCTTTGTATTGTTATCAGTGTTCAGTAGTCATTGCAATTCCTGTATCCCGAATCTTGGGATTCTGTCCATTTTAGCCAATCCCAAATTTCAGGATTGGCAGCATCACAATCACGGATTTCGGGATTTGAGCTTCAAGAGTCGGTTCCTGTGAAAGGGTTTAAATAGCAATGGTGTGAGTGGGAGAGTATCAAAGGTTCGCATGTCTGCTGCCTTTATTGGACTGGGTGATTGGATGGCGTCGGTCAGCAGTCAGTACTGCTTCAGCACTGCACAATAGAGGGAGCATGCTGGGTGGGAGATCTCTGCATGCGGGTGTGCCCTGAGGCAGTGTGGGCCACCTACCTTACAGCACAATGAAAATGGCCGCATGCGGCGTTAATCAGTCCCGTGCGTGCAAAGCGAAATAAACAATGCAAAACATTGTTGGCAGTAAACAGCCTTTAACATGTAGCGGCACATCAGTTAACAAATTCAAATATCAAACAACCCGTTATTCAATTCGAAATTTGATCAAACCAAACAAATTTCAAACAATTGAGTATCGCTTTACATCCCTAGCAGTGAGTAAACCCACCTTGTAAGACCACCCCAAACTTGATCTTTTTTGTTTCTTGTTTTATTGATAATGACTGTTTCAGTATTATGATTTTTGTGTTTGTAACATTTTAGTCTCTGAATTTGCAAATTTTTGGCTATTAACTCCATGTGGATAATAGACATCATCTAGCAGTGCTCGTGCTATAATTTAAAACTCATGAAAACCCCAAAACCCATCACGGGACTATGTTAACCCCAAAACCTAATGAAACCCTCTGAGTTGTGATTTTCCCTGGGTTTGTTTCAAATCTGTGTGAGATGTTGATATTGACTGAAGTTTTGCCACCTGGTATGAATTTATTGCTGTAAAGAGCCAAACTGCGACTTCTGCATTTCACAAGGTAGTGTTTCAGCAGTATTACGAAGAGAGGGCGAAATTATAGTTGTTTACGTCAAGTTTTTTTCTTGATGTTGCATGTCAAAATTATTAAAATTGACAGGTGTTTCACTAAGTTATTTGAAAAAGGAAAATTGGTCTCGTTTTTTGAGACATGGTGTATACTACTGTGTGCTCTACAGGATGGGCAGACATTCCTGATGATCGCATGTCAACTGGGGAACTACCACATCATCCGACGGCTCCTTGAGGAAACTGAAGTTGACGTGAATGCAGTTGACAATGTGAGCACGTCCATTTGTGATTCCGTATTAACTCTGATATGGCTCAAACTTTACTCTGATTTGCTTGCAGTTTGGTTTAATGATAACACGTTGCTTGGTCACAAAACGGTTAGGATGCTGGACTTACAATCAAAAGGTCATGGGTTTCACTCCTGGTCGGGTTGCTGTGATCTGACCGTGGTTGTGTTTTTTTTGAACGCCTGACCAGGTCTGGGCTGCTCCAAGTCGTTTTTATTGTTTCTCCAATGAAAGTTTAGCGTTTTTTAATCATTCCGGAAATGCCCGTGTCGATCCAAAAGCTTTCTGGGTCGAAAGTACGTAAAGCCGGTGCAGTGCGAGAGAGTGATTGACATCACACCGTGTCATCCAATCAAACGCATTGTTTGCACATCTGTTTCGCGTCAGATTATGGGACATATGTAGTTACGTACTGATTAATTTAGTTTTGTGCATTTTACTGTGCGTAAAGATAATGTTACAGGTGTGTGCATTCGTCCGTTTGTTAACCAGCACTTTTGCTCATTGAGCAAGTAAATTTATAGGGCACAAAGCACTTGTTTAGAACTTTAGTTATGCTATAGGCAATTCGAATTGTGGGCATATCGACATCTGTTCCACGTCAACGGCGTTTTTTTCGGTCAATCCGTAAATGTCTAGGTCAAGACCACAACACCTTTCTGCACCTTTCTGGAAAGCCAAAAAAAACACAACCCATATCTCAGCATATTATCTGCATTAAGGTCAACTCAGCCCTCTATCCTTTCCGGGTAGGTAAATTGACTGGGGTTCAAGTGGGCCGCACTTACCTGTGTTGGGTGGCAAGTAAAATTGTGTTACTTGCGTGATCCCACATGGCAGCTGACGCTTCATAGCTCTGCTATGTGTTTTTCATAATGAGTTATGCACACCACTTTAATTTTTAACCCTTACCCTTTAAAGTTTTTAGTTAGTGTTTTAGCCGATTTAATACCATCATAGCTAACTGTATATGAGTATGGTATGCCAACTTGATATTTTACAAAGCTACCCATAACAGCTCAGCCTGGCCATCCCTTATGGATACATTTATCAACAGCAAACATATCCTATTCAGTTCACTTTGTGTTTCTGTCACTTTCTCTGTCCGGAAGATTAGCTTGGCAATGACCTTGACAAATCGACAGTGGTAGTAATAGTCATGACTGTTTATGGTATAGCCACTGCGATAGTTCACCCAGTTCATGTTGGGTTGTATATAGCATGAGTGCCAGGTGGCAGTTAAACTGATGATGTGTCGTCTATGTGGACAGGACAATTGGACTGCTTTGCTCAACGCTGCCAGGGAAGGCTTCGCTGAAGTCGTTTTGTTACTGCTGGAAGCAGGCGCCAATGTTGAACATCGGGACACTGTAAGCATCTTACTTAAATAGATTATCACTGCTTGATTTGACGCTGTTGACCGGATACCAGAATGGCTCCCTGCCTACAGAAATACTGAAAATAAAAATCTCTCGAGTTTCAAACACGTTGCGGACCAAGTGCTGTGTAGTGTGTAATTTAAATGAACTAGGACACAGAAGACCATATAACATAAGTACACTATATATCAGAAAAGGGAGATGGGAATTTTTTTTCAAATTTTGACAAATAGCTGTAAACTTGTAAAATATAAGTTCATTGCATCTATTTTAAAACTCTGGTGACATTGTGACAGTGTTTGGGTTGAATACTGTTTGTTTGTAAATAGTTTTTTTCCTATATTTTTGATGTATTTCAAAACTTGGATTACTGGACGTGCATAGGCCGGCTGGACTGCACTGATGTGGTCCTGTTATAAGGGTCGTACGGAGTCCGCCAGTATTCTCTTAGCTCATGGAGCCAACCCGAATGTCAAAGGAGAGGTACATATTTTCCATGTTGTCAGCTAAAATGCTAAGTGGTTTTGCTGCCAACGTGTTTATGACTGAAACTACTGTTTGATGAAACTACTTGCTGTTACTGTTAGTCTGTTACTGTTAAGACAGTTACTGGGTTTTTATTAGGGATGTACCTAGATTTAAACGATATATTTTCAGATTGTGGCTTTTTTATATGAGTTGTTGAGTGATGCCATCACGAACCATCATCACCGTTTAAATCTTGACTTTTTATTGAGTATCATTCTTCCTGTACTTTCTATGATTTTTAATTATAAAGTGCCTGAAGTATTTTTTGCATTGTTCGGTTGGAATTTTATGTATTGTGGTGTAATTTAATGTCGCAAATTAAGTTTGGTTTGTTTTTACGTTATTTTCTTCTATAATTCACGCTTGCTATATGCCATTGTATTTGTCAGTTTTTACCAAATGTGAATGTGCTCTGCATTCAGGCAGCACATTTTTTCAACAAGACTATTTTACCACTGGAAAGCGTGCACGCAGCTTTCTAATTTTTATGCCTTCGCCAACTACAACGTAGTGGTCGGAGGCATTATGTTTTTGGACTGTTTGTGCGTCCGTGCGTGCGTCTGTGCATGCGTGGACTTTGAGCGCAAATATCTCTGGAACATACAGAGATATCAACAAGCGGTAAACAGTGTTATCAACTACGATCTCTCCCGCATTGAACAAAAAAATTCACGAACTTTGGTCCACCAACAGTGACACTTAGTTGGCTAATATTTATCCACCGTCAGTCGTCACTGTGCTTTTCTAGACAGCGTTTGCAAGCCATTATGCAGTAGGTCTATTTGGTTGACGTTACGCGGACAGTGATGCGGTCACCTTTCTTATTTCATTTCTCTTCTAATTCATCAAACCACTTAATTCTTTCTCGATCAATTAAACCCTACGTCTTTCTGCAACACTGGGGTTTGGTCATTAATTTAGTCGGGTTTCTTATTAATTAGTAATTAATCAATTAATAACACTTTCTCTGTTTAAAAATTATTTTCTTGCTGCAAACGTTTGCAGCAATGCTCACTAGCCGTGCAAATAATGAATATTCATGAGACGTGACTGATCATCGGCGGCAGGGTCCAGTTATTGCTTGGCTATAAATAGAATCTTTGTGGTTTCCATTTTTGGCGTTATACGCTCTCTTTGCGATAGCTAGCTTCTTGTCTCATGGTGGCGGAGGCATAACAGTCGATGGAGTCGTAATGACCATCTAGTTTTGTGATTGATCATAACTTTTTCCTTATCCTACATCATTTCTGAGATATGGCAACTTGCGGGTTGAAAGTTGCCAGTTTTCTCTTCCATTTTTTGTTCTATCTCAAATTTGAGGGTGTTCCGCTTACACTCGATCACTAAAGTTATGCATATTGTATTGTAGTTTTTTTGTTGGAAATGTTACTATCTGTATTATTATTGTTGTTGTTGTTGTCAGCATCACATGTCATGTCTGACATGGGCGGCGGGCCGAGGTCACACCGAGATTGTCCGAGAACTCATTCAGTACAATGCCAGGGTCACCACCGCCGACAAGGTAACTGACAACAGTTTATTTATCCGAATTGTTTTATAAATCAGTGTTTATTTTTTATTTTTTTGTCAAGATTTATAGTGTCAGATTTACAGTCTAGTGTCTGTATATTACAGATATCATGCAGATTAACTTTGTATTTATTTTTGTTTTGTGCTTGGTAAAGGTGTTTGATTTTTTTTTGCTTTTTTCATTAATTTGAAATATATATATGTCATGATTTTTGCTAAACTTGGAGTAACTCCGCAGAATGGAACTGTGAATGGAATTCCATAGAATGGAATTGGTAGTGAATTAGTAATAGACATGGAACATTGATATTCAGTACTGCTAATGACTTCACATCCAATGGCATTGGACAGTATTTATGAGGACTGTTTTTTATTATTTTTTTTGTTATAGCTTTTCAAGTATTTAGCAGAATAATGGCTGTAATTCGAATATTCATATTTGTATGTGTAAGAATTGGAATACCTGGAATAATGCTATGATTACTGGAACAAATACTGTGCCAGCACTTTGCAAGATTTCGAAAAACGTATTTCCATGTAGCTCAGAGCCTTTAACTCCTGATTCTTGTGACAATTCTAGGGTTGGCAAGTTTCTGTTGAAAGTGGTCATCGGCATAAACAGGTTTCTGCCAAAGTGAATTTTGATGTTAACTCATAACCAATATATTATAGATGCTAAGAAAGAGATTAGTACATCGATTAAAATGCATAAAAACACCAGTCATATGATCTATCATTTTTACTTATTTAGCCAACAGCATCATTATTCTTATATAATTTAAACCATCTTTAGCAAAAACCTGCCAACCCTGGACAGTGGTCGATGTACTAATACTGTATTCTGCAAGCTGCACATTATGAATGTTTCTGATGATGGTGTGTGGTGTGATATGTGATTGCGCAGTATGGTACCACACCGTTAATCTGGGCTTGTCGGAAAGGTCACCTGGAAATTGTGGAAATGCTGCTAATGGCTGGAGCTGTGGCTGACAAGGCTGGCATGGTATCAGCTTATTTCTGCACTCTACACCATGGTCCATAAAAAACGTGCCACTTTTATTTTTTGAATAGCTCCATGCAGCATTGGCCAATTTTAATAATTTTTGGCGTGCAACATTAGGAAGAAACTGGACGCAAACGATTAAACTTTTGCCCACATCAGTTTAATACTATCACTACACTACCTTGTGAAATGCAGGTTGTTAAGCCTGCTGTTTGCGAGTGGTGTCAGCATCTGCCGCTTGCGTTCGCACTGGAGGAGGACATTTTGAGCACATGCTGTAATAAAGAAAATGTGATGTGACACACGTGATTTTTGGAGATACAATATTTGCCAATCATGTTTATCGCTTTTCAGTTAATCATTTCTGAGCCAACGCGTGCGCTATCCAGTATGAATTCATTGTTGTAAATGGCCAAACTACTACTTCTGCATTTCACAAGGTAGTGTAGCGACAGCATTAAAGCGAGATGGCCAAAAATACAGTCGTTTGCATCAAGTTCTTTTCTGATGTCATATGCCAAAAATTATTAGAATTGGCCAATGTTTGACAAAGCTACTCAAAAAATAAGAGTGGCATGTTTTTTATGGACCACGGTGTAGACTAAGATAGATTGGTAACAATTAATGACTGGAATTCTGCCAGATTTCAGCCTTTTGTCTGGCCGTTTCTAGAAAATTTGCCAAGAAATTTCTCTGGCAGAGTTATAATAAGGCATATTTCTAGACTTAGCCACCTTTGGCACACATAAGTAGCATTGTAGCACTTGGTTAAGAGTTTACACTCAAGAGGTCATGAATTTGAGTTCTGGTCACAGTGGTCAGGTTACTACCATTTGTTTTCTACCTGCATGGGTGACAGGTAAGCCATTTCGGTGTATAGCCATCCACCAAGGTTAACTCAGCTTTCCATCTGAAATGAATTCCCATGAAGAACCATGCACACTTTTTAACACTGCAATCTATTTTAAGATTGCTGCACTTCATGCTGATTTATTTCTAGCTAAAATAATTGAAACCGAGTTTGTTTTCTATCAATTAAATGATTTGACTGTTTTAAGCATTTTAAACCTGAAAGATTCGAGCATTGCACAATTACAGAAAAATTACTTTTTACTTGTAGTTTGCACGTTGCTGTTTTGATGTTCAGATAAACAACTGTGGTTAAAGTTTAAAGGTTGTGTATATAGCTCTTTATAGGAAACCCATCTCAGAGCTACGGAGCATCACCTGCCATGTGGGATTACAGTGTTAGCTGCCACCTGATGTAGATGAACATGTCTCACCTTAACCCCAGCCAGACAGGTCAATAGTCAATACTTGATTACCTAACCCGGAGGGATGGAAGGCTGAGTTGATCTGTGTGTAGATGGTTTACCTGTTTGCCAACAGTCAGTCTTTCAAGTAGTAACCACTTGATAGTGATCCCCCTTCGGGAATCAAACTCACAACCTCTTGACGGTAAGTTTGACACCTTGCCATTTAACGACCAAAGCCATTCTGCAGTGAGTTTGTATGGTGTATTGTATAGAACTCATGGACAGCACTGATAGTAGCGGCGTCCGGCGGATACAGCGATGTGGTGCAGCTTTTGCTTGAGAGACACCCCAATGTCAATGCTGTCGACAAGGTGACTGACAG
>Ga0209454_1003663_pt1 | contig 11123 bp, 3 predicted proteins | sample WorMetHERISLAND1_2_FD_187400 | JGI IMG/M metagenome (GOLD analysis project Ga0209454, IMG submission 187400) | Marine gutless worms symbiont microbial communities from Max Planck institute for Marine Microbiology, Germany - Olavius geniculatus... | ecosystem: Host-associated > Annelida >...
CTGTATCAAAACGGTGCAAGCTAGGATCACGAAATCTTCACTGTGGCTGCCCCAAAGTCTCTAGTTTATCGTGACAAAATTTCGTGCCACTGGGTGCAGGGGTTCCCCTCGAACGAGGGCGTCGAAGAGAGGTACCCCTCTAAAAAGACGTCATTTTGCCGTTATTGGCTAGAATAATGTGAAAACGGTTGCAGATAGGTACATACATGCTGCTTATCATAACAAGCACTGCATGGTGACAGGCTTTTTGGATTCATGAACATCGATGACCTTGAACGACCTTGAACCCCTCAAAGAGAGGTTTTTAGTGAATTTTTCGCAATTTTTGGATGCAGCGCACATTTCAACACTGAATTGCGACGAAATGGCTGGAGATAGACCAAGACAACCTGCGTATAAATTTTCAGCATTGAACGTAGATTTTAGCAGTTCAAGTCCCGACCCCTTAGGTTCAAGGAGGCCGGCGCAGGCGGGCGTCAAAGACAGCTACCCCCCTAAAAAGTGGTTATTTTATTGCAATTATCACGTGTAGCATGAACACGGTTGCAGATAGGCACAGACATCCTGCTTATCATAACAAGCACTGGTGACAGGCTTTTTGGATTCATGAACATCGATGACCTTGAATGACCTTGAACTCTAAAAATATTGATTTAACGTGATTTTTTGGCGATTTTTGGCTGCAAAAGAATGGATTACGACAAAATGGATGGAGATAAGATTACGATTACCTGCGAACAGGAACTGCTATAGGCTTTCGCGCGTTTCGTGAACTTTGCTCAAATTACTTGTTATCCAATGCGATATGATTGCTTAATTAACATTAGGCGTAAAAACACATTTTGTTCACATTTCTGACGCTGTGGCTGACATTTCATTTAGTTGTCCATTTTTAAACTGCCTACAGTAAAATTGCTTGAAGTGTTGGCTCACTATGCGAACACAGGCAAGGAGACGCTTTCTCCATTCACTTGACAGCAGTATCGATAATGTTCTGCTGCAGGCAATACAGGCTCTACCAGTCACTTTTGACTTTTAAAACATTCCTGAACTTCATCTGGTAGCCACACTGCTGCATGACAGTCAAACCTTGTAATAAATCTGCTGTTGGGGCCCACAAATTAGGACAGATGGAATTTATTGACGTTTTTCATTCATTTTAACACGTATTATGCCTGGTCTGCTTTCCCCAGGTAGTGCAAAAGCAAACGTTGGGTGAAGTGAAAACTAAAACACTTATTTAATATTTAATAGCCAGTTGTATCAAAAATATTTCTGCCAAATATTATCAAAATCTGCTAATCTTTGTTTAAGGTACGATCGATAATGTTGGGGATGTTTTTTCAGGTTTTTTGTTTCTTGTAACGCATATTTCGTTTGATTTGCTTATCCTAGGTAATGCAAAAGCATACATTGGGTGAGGTGGGAAACTGAACGGTCATTTGATGGCAAGTTGTGTCAGGAATATCTGTACCAAAAAGTATCAAAATCTGTTGATTGATTTTCAAGTTACAGTCGAAAATGTCGCGGATGTTTTTTGAGACACAGTGTAATACGGTCGATAATTGCGTGGATGAGTTCGTCTGAATATGAACCGTACACTCGCTGAATAAAAAGTTATATATTTTTATATTTATATTCCTTCATCACTTCTAAAGAGTGGGTTATATAGACCTAAATAGCTCATCGTATGTCGAGTTGGTCGGTTAAATTACAAACGGTTGGCAGATTGCAACTTAGACCTCTAAGTCGGCTAGCCGTGAAATCAGCGGCGGCTTAGTATTTTCGCGGCTAAGTCTCAACGGCTTAGCATTTTCATCGATAGTAAACCTTTCCCTCCACATCAGTTCAGACTTTTTCACGGCGTACTTCCTCACAGCAGACGTTATTTGCAGATCACACACAAAGCGTCATAGATGTAATAAACGTTCTTACGTTTTTTTTTTATTCCTGCCACGTTTGTGCGTTTTTAATGTTTTTATTTTGTGAAGTTGTGAACGTTTTCTAGGCTTATACTTGAAAAAACGTTCACTGAAAATTTCATCAAGAACTTTGATAAGCATTTCTTTTATCCACAGAAATGAATTAATAGACCACAGATTTTTTGGTCGTTTACTTTGTTTGTCTAGTGATATGACCTCACGGTTAAAATGAAATTGTAATTGATTAAAGTTCTCTCCCTCTCCGTCTGTAGTTCTAGCTATACTGCACCTACAGCATTAAGCAAGAGGTTGAACAAATTAAGGCTAACGTTTTTTATTCATCGTTTATAAACATTTTCCTGCCACGTTCCTTAACGGTTTTTGTCGTAATAGTTACTAGTTACTGCAAAATTTTAATTGCGTGTACATCATAAATAAATCAAAACTATAATAAGCTACCGCAGATGTAACATCTACGGTGCTTTGTGGTTTTTTCGTGTTTACACAAACCGATATTAACAATTGTTTTGGCTAACCGCGAATTTCGCGGCGGCGGCAGCGGCTTAGCATTTTCACGGCTAAGTCTCGGATAAGCCGCTATTTTCGCAGCCGGCGGCGGCTTAGCAAAATTTCATCGGCTGGCGGCCGACTAAGTCGGCGGCTTAGGGGTCTATTGCAGTTATTTATATTAGTTAGGGCTTAAGTAGAATGAAACAAAATTTTAAAACAACTGTAATGGAGTCATTATCACAATTACAATAATATGCTATAGCAGTAGAAATGCAAAAATATACAAGTCTTGCGACAAATCTACTTTCGTCGGACAGTGCACGAAGTAATCGGATGGTAGGTTTATAATTACCTCCACCAAGGAGGTTATGTTTTTGCCGGTTTTTGTTTGTCTGTTTGTTTGTTTGTCTGTCTGTCTGTCTGTCTGTTAGCAAGATAACTCAAAAAGTTATGGACGGATCTTTCTGAAATTTTGCGGATATGTCGGGCATGGCAGTACTACTAGTGATTCAATTTTGGGGGTGATCCGGCAGGAATCCTGGATTCTGGATCACTTTGAAATTTTCGTTACCATTGCGTTGAAGGGGGCATACGGGAACCGCTGGCAAACCGAAGATGGTGACGCTACCTGGCGAATAGCTTTGCCTTGGCGGAGGTACCTGCGCTCTCCGAGTGCTTTCTCTAGTTTTTTAATGTGAAATAAATATGTTTTTGGATCTCGTCCAGCCGCGTTGACAATTTTTGCAATTAATTTGTGGCATAAATTGTTTGCACTTCGAACCGTGTTTGTGGCGTTATTTAAGTCATACAGATAGGTGTAGCTAATAGATGATTTGTTGCGTCGTATGCTCAAGTCTTTTTCGCACATCTGCGGACGTTTTATTAGTAATCAATACTCAATAGCAACCTAGGCCCTATCTACATGTATCAATGTTTCCGAGATATGGCCACTTATAGCTTGAAACTTTCCACTGAAAATTGCGACGAAACCGCCGCAGATGAAAAAATGGTTACTATTGACAGCCTATAGAAAGTTGCCATCGTCTTATCCGAGGGTACCATCGCCTACCACCCTCTCTCTCACGACACTATACATCCGAGACAGACGACGGACGGACGGACGGATGACAACCATACCAATAGCTCGACCGTTACTTAAGTACGGTCGGCTAATAATAATAATATTCAGATGACAGGGTGCGATTTGGTTTTTTTTTATTTTTCAGGTATTGCAATTTTCAGTCATTGTTTTTTTCATGGTCCGTCACTTTCAGGTCCTGCAAATTCAGCGCCCCAGCAATATTGATAATGCGTTATTAAGCCGTTAACACATTCGCTAAAAAAGTAATACTCCGTTTACACGATCGAGCAAACATCGAGCAGCCATCGAGCAAACGTCGAGCAAACGTCCAGCAAACATCAAGCAGGCCTGATGGAACCCCGCCCCTGGCTCAAATTAGATTTAGGCTTAGCCCACAGCTGATCACGTTTTATATAGGCCTTCCAGTTACAACCCGCCCGCCCTCCTAATTAGCATGATAATCACCATAGCTCGTCGAGCTAGCTCGATGTTTGCTCGATCGTGCAAACGGGGTATAACCCTTCGACAGCTCTACTAATTTAACGTCTTCACAGCGCCAGGCACGCCGCTTCAGACTGTCTATAGTCCGTCTATACGCCTATAGCCTACAAACTTGATTCATTACAAACAGTTCGTCTTAACTCGCGAGACCAAAAAGCTTCGCAGTTGCTAACATTAACAGCAGCAGCAGCAGCAGCAGTAGCTAGCTACAGACAATAGTACCATAAGTGGGGCTCCAGGGGCGTCTACGCCGTATAAACCTTGAAGCTTCGAGCAAACGCTTCATCATAAAAGTAGGGGAAGGTTTTCCAGCCTTTCGAGGGGGATTTAACATAATTTAAGACCTTAACTCGTTATTGCTTGAATAATTTTATGCTTTACCGTCAAATTAGTTTTTACCAAAATGATAGGCCTACACTGAGCCATTGAGGATTATTCCCATACGCAAAATAGCAGTCGTTGAAACACGTTCGTAGGTGGATTATTTAGCTTGCTACCAAAATCCAAATGCTGTTTCGGGCTCATAATATCCCATAATCGACGGCGGCTGAAGCTTTGTCTCAAACCTCAGTCGGGAAGCTCTTATTCGCTTCTTAGACCCCGTGGTTAGATTTAGAAGAAGGCCGCCCGAAAAAGGATAGGGAAAAGAAGGACAAGAAAAAAACGGGAAGAGAGAATGAAAAAAGATGGGAAAACTTGCTTCCAGGGCTCAGGGTGATAAATGCCTCTGTACGTGTAACTATAGCAGTCTACATTGATGATCGTCAAAGCGGTACGGCGCGAGGCGTGACAGCTTGTGAAATTGACGTTCGTCTGTTGGTTCGTCCGACCGTCTGTCCGTCTGTCTGAGTGTTCGGCTGAGTCCAACGGAGGCTCAAGACACGGCAGAGCAGAGCAGCTGTCGTTGTTTGTATTGTTGCCGGCCGAGGCACGTCTCTCTCATTACTTTCTTCCTGACTCTACGATTGCCTCTGAGTTCTGACCGACCGCCTGCTTCTGTGTCTTGCTCCCTGACTGACTTGATTCGTCGATGCCTCGATGCTGTTGTTTGTGACCTCTTCCTTCGTTCACACACACAGACTGTGAGCTGCATATGGGTGGCACTCACTCACGCGTTATGCACTGCGCTCGTCTTACGGTTCGTTTTTGTTCCGTTCTGACTCGTATGTCAGAAATAGAAGACCGAAGAAAGTCCGTTGGTAGGGCCCATATTAAGTAGACTCGTCGTATGTCCCATATCCCTCCTTTTATGTAGAGTTTATCTTGCCATGTCGAATCCAAGAGGTCCAGATTCGAGGTCACGCGACGTCTAAAATCAGACTCGAAGTAAGTAGTAATAAGCAAGTAAGTACAAAAAAAATACTGCAGCGAATGGCTTCATTCTGAAATTACACGGAGGCTGTTAGTTTCGCTGCAACATAGTCACGATGCTGACAGTGCAGGCAACATAGTGCAGAGTCGAGGAGATCCTACAGCTTTCGTCGCAGATTGTGTTGACGTTGTCACGCGTATACGCTCGTAAGACGGCTTGGTGGCTTAACGGCAGGGTTTCAACTTCCGGTCGGGTTGCTATCAAGTGATTAGTACTTGGATGGATGACTGTCTGCGAACAGGTAAACCATCTAGGTATATATAACTAACACCAAGGCCAACTCTAAATCTGTCTGGCTGGGGTTACGGCGGGTTGCGTTTACTGGTGTTGGGTGGCAGATAACAATGTGTGATTTCATACGGCAAGTGACGCTTTGTAGCTGTGTGATGATTTTCCCATAAAGAGCTACTTACACAACCTTTAATTTTCAATATTTTATAATATTATAATTGTGTCGTCCAATTGTGGTGTTTGCGCAGATCAAAAGCTGCAGTGTCGCCTGCGAACAGCAAGTGTTCGCCGCCGGTAAGTCTTCAGCTCTACCAAACAGCTACATATTACAATGCACCAAAATTCTGCGTTTTAACAGGAAATAAATATTTTCCATCTTTCATGTGGGGATGCAGACCTAGCTTCTGACTGCTCACTTCAGTGTCATTTCTCAAGTTTCTGGCAGTAGGCCTACAGGATCTATAAAGACTTTCAACTTGTTGCTTCTGGTGCCCCCTTTGCTGCACCGCGTGTTCTAAAACGCAAAACTTCAAACGATTGATTCTTTAGTAACGAGCAATTATTATGACACGACAGCAGCATTGCGTCATTTTGTTTTTTTTCGTCTAAACCGAGGTGTGAAATGTGTCGCCATTGTTAACTTTTTTACGACGTTAGTTCGAGTTACAGTCCTCGCGTTACACGTATATCGCTGTTCTGACGTTGGTATCACGCTATGGAAATTGACGCTTTACTTACTTACTCCAGGAAGCAGACAAACGTACGGACGGACGGGCAGACAGGCAGACAGACAGACGCGTGCCGTAACGCGGCTATGGCATAGTGTGCGGTTGGTACGTAATAATCGTGACGTCCGTTAGGCCTAAGCCTGCAGTCCGTGGATGGGATGAGATCATCGAGTCAACACGGCCACTAACAGATGTCATTATATGGACTATGATATACAGCCGGCCGACCGACCGCGGATAATAATCTCACTCGCTGGCTGTTTCTACAAGATCAGGCATGCTATTTCAGTCGCGTAATATCGGTTTGTTTATGTCCGTCCAGCCGACGGCGACGGCGGTGAATCGCGTGTTATTAGCGGCACCGATACTGTTGCTGACATCATTGCGTCAAGTGCTTCCGGTGTGGGTGGCGCCCCAGCAGCGCGTGCTAAGCGACGAGCAATGGCTGCCGAGTCGCCGGCGATCAACGTAACGGCGAACTGGACACGGCACGCCGAGGATGGAAGTCTGTCGGCCGTGGTCAGCTTCAGACTGCAGTCACGTGACACATCTACGTCAACACAGAATCAGACGATCACCGTCATTCTGTATTGGCGAACGAACACGTGTAATGCGCGTCCCGGCTTCAAGTACTGCGACCTGCCCAACTCCGGCAACAGCCGAACATACTACGCCTACTACAACCAGGCATGTAAACTTTCGTCATTGTTCTACGCACCGTGTCTCAGAGAAAAAAGGAGAAAGAACAAGAAATTTGAGCTAATGCTCACGAGACGCGCGAAAGCCTACAGCAGTTCCGGTTTAATAGTTTAGCTGAAAATTGGGGTGTTCACGCTAAGTTAATATACAAATACCAAATTCTCTATCTGGATCGCATAACGATAGTAGCGTGGCGCCATCTTGTGAATGATATAGACTTGTGTCGCAGCCCGAAATCGCTAAAAAAAATCCATAAAACTCCCCATTTAGGCGTTCAAGGTCATTTAAGATCATTGAATTTGGCGCCAATCGAGAGCCAATGTACGACTTCCTATTAGTGATTAATAGTATCATGTCTTATCTCGCACCGTTACTGAGATACAGCGACTTATTGGCCAAAAATCGTAAATTTTGCCCACCCCCCTTTCTCATTTAGCGCTTTCGTTCGGTGGTGACTCCCTTTGAATTTATGGAAAAGCTTTACGGTTCCTGAAACTAGAGTCTTCCAGGCAGCAGATGGTGAAGATTTCGTGATCCTAACTTGCACCGTTTTTGACTGATCCACCCGTGTGACGGACGGACGGACGGACGGACGGACAGACGGACAGAATTGCGATGGCTAAGACGCGCTGAAAGCAGTAGCTGCTTTCGCGCGTAAAAAAAGCTGTGCCAGTGTTGTTATTTTTGAATAACTCCGTGAAACATGGGCCGATATCAGTAATTTTTAGCATGCAAGATCATGAAGACATTCGACGTAAACGACTGTAGTTTTGCCCACTTCACCTTAATACTGTCAAATGCAAAAGTACTTGTTTGCAGCGTATTTCTGGGACACGCTGTAGGGTCTACATCGTACATTCTACACTCCACAGTCTACAGAATGTGGATGGTAATTATGCCATTGTAGTCAAAGTTCTGCTATTTTAACTGCGTGTGTTCTAGGTACGTTCTGTGCAGCTAACACTAATTAAAAAAGCTTTCGTAGTAGCATTTTTTCATGAAATACGCTAGTGGAAGACTTGACCAATATGTACGTGTGTATGTGTGTATTATGTATAGGTTTTAACATGGTCTACACTTTACATCGTGTTATGCGAGTGTAACGAGAGGCATAATGTACAGCAGACCGTGTTAAAACGTAGGGGCCTAGTTATTTCGTGACTGTGATTGACGGCGTGTTCTGCCTGAGAATGGGTGCTGTACACAGACACGCTTGAGTGGAGTAAGATTACGAGCAGTCATAACACTTCTGTGAGTGAGACAGGCGACAAAATGACGTCATGGAATGATATTGTTGTGATACACGTGTGCGTATGTGCAGTGGACACGTGACACGATATCCGGTCTGCTGTACAACGCCGAGTATTTGATCGACGTCGAAAGCTACCACAGGCAGTCATCAGACAGTCCAGCAGCCAGGCAGTCCGGTCACACGACGCTCGTCACTCCCGGCTGTGCCGTGTTCATCGATGACTCATTCAAACACTGCTCACATCTCGGACCAGCGCCACACACACGTGCGTCGACGATCTCAATGCTTAAACGGTTAAATGTTGTAGCTCTTCGTGGAAAACCCATCTCAGTGCTACGTAGCGTCACCTGCCATATGACATGAGACAGTGTTACTTATCTGCCACCCGAAACAGGTTAATGTCGCCTGCTCCGCCGTAACCCTGCAGCCACTAGATTTACCTATTCCGGAAGGATGGAAGGCTGAGTTGACGTTAGTGTTGCTTATATAGCCTACAGAGATGGTTTACCTGTCTGCAGACAATCACCCATCCAAGTAGTAATTTATTGATAGCGGCTCGACGGAGAGTCGAACCAACGACCTCGTGATCACATGTCCGACGTCCTAATTGTTACACCGCCAAGCCACCAATGTCGTCTGAATTTCTATACCGCCGTCCTAGTACGCCGGATTACGCGCTAAGGGTTTGGAAAATACAGCAACTCGGCGGGGCATTGCCAGTTGGAAACTTTCAACCACTGTTTATACGCCTACTCGCGCAAGGACCCTAGCTAATAAATTATCTCCACAAGCCGAAACTGTCCAGTTGTTCTATCTACGCAAAGCTCGTTTGTTACCTATGCCCCACCCTGTAGCTAAACGTGGATGAGTAAGTTGTGCGTGCGCGTGTATACACAGAGAGGAATAAGTCGGTCGACGACAAGTTGCTGATCAACGTGACTTGCGTCTCGCCGATTGACAAGCAGCGCTCCAAGCTGTCCGTCTGGATCAGTTGGCAACTGCCCCAGTCAGCCGAAGACCACACGTCGACACAGCGGCGGCACTGGCAATCGTTCATCGAGGTACTCAACGACAGGCGCGGCCACCTCCACCACTTCGCAGAGACAGACGCCGACCACCAGCAACTTCCTCTGCCCGCCAACCAGCTCTACACCGTCAGGGTCTGTCTGCCAGTTATTTCTGATCGGTAGCGCTAAATACCGAAAACTTAGTACCAAAAACAGCCGAAAACTTACCCAAAAGTACCAAAAACCAAAACTTTTATTGTTTTCAGTTAGGGTTGGGATTAGGGTTAGAGGTGAGAGGTAGGGTTTTTAATAGTTTTTGGTAGTTTTTGGTATTCAGGTTGTTTTCGATATTAGTGCTACCCATTCTGACTGCTTTGTCGTAGGCGTTTACGTAGCGTTGAATTGAAATCAATTTTTCACCATCAGGGTCTGTTAATTAGTCGGTCAAGCGCTTCTTGCACTGTTAAGGTTCAACGCAAAGCCGAAACTATGTATAGTGGGTGGGCAATAAATTCCATTCTCCTTCTTTTCCTTCTTCTTTTTATCTCTATCCTCATCCCTTCTCCATTTTCCTTTTCCATTCTGGCCCCTTTCCCTGCCCTTGAAACAAGGTCCGGCCAGGTGTCGTGTTCACACAAGCCCTGCACAGTACACACTGCCCAGCCTTTAACCGTGTTCATTTCTGACTTCTTTGCCCTACTTACGGTCTGCTTGAAATCAACTCTACACAATCAGGTTTCGTCTTGAGTTTTACATATTGTCGAGTCGAGTTTTGAGTTTCGAACCGTATCTTAAAACCTAACCCTAACCCTAACTTTAATGTAGGCCTATACCCTAACCCAACATCGACCAAAAATTAGCCAGAAATTGTCGAGATGCGAGCAGCGGTACTCGATGTTCAATAAAGTGCCGAGTATTGCAACTCGACGATGCATCGAACGTCGAGTTTCCGGAAACTCGAGACTGGAAAATCAACTCGAGAATTTTCATTACAGCGCCTTTGACGCTCTTAACGATTCGTTTTTGGCTGTCTTATCGCATTAGATAGTTGATGATAACGACTGCGATACTAAAATAACAATAGGATAACTGTCAAAAGTTGTGTACAGCTTTTTGTGGCAAACCCGTCGCAGGGCTACGGAACGTCGCCTGCCATATGGAATCACACGGCGTTACCTGCCACCACCTGACACTGGTAAACGCGCCCCGCCTCATCCACAGCCAGACAGGCCGGTACTCGATTCGGTTTATGCTGGATGGAAGGCTGAGTTGACCTGGTGTTGATTATATATCGAGATGATTTAACTGTTCGTAAACAGTCACCCATCCAGCTAGTAAGCTCTTGATAGCGTTCCGACCGGGGTGGGGGACGGTGAGGAGAGAACCGAACTCACGATTTCGCGATCGGAAGTCTAACTTTCTACTGTTACATGCCAAGCCACCATGTCTGTTGTCAGATCGCAGCACGTCACGAGTCGGCTACAGTCGTCTATGAGACTTTACGACTCAACTTGACTACGTCCACGACTGACCTGCAGACTGATACTAGGACAATCGCAGGATTCCCTGTCTGCACTTCACCGACCACCAACCCAGGTGAGTTCAACACGCTTAATTCTACGTACAGCCAATGCCGCTATATAACAATATCAGTAATGTACTTTGTAACTATACTGTGAGTTGTATTACTAGTAAGCTTGTCTTCGCGGTTTGTCGCTTTGTCCACTTCTTTTTTCTTATGGTTACTGCAAACACATTTGTATGTGTTTGATCATGGGCTGGAAATAAAAATATGATCATGGGCTAGAAATAAAAATATT
>Ga0209454_1003665_pt1 | contig 11121 bp, 5 predicted proteins | sample WorMetHERISLAND1_2_FD_187400 | JGI IMG/M metagenome (GOLD analysis project Ga0209454, IMG submission 187400) | Marine gutless worms symbiont microbial communities from Max Planck institute for Marine Microbiology, Germany - Olavius geniculatus... | ecosystem: Host-associated > Annelida >...
AAGTTATAAGCGCTCATGTTGACCTACCCTAAGTCGACAATGCGCGTTTGGCGTATGCCAATGCATTTGAGTTCGGGCCACGTGATTTTGATGCCGAAAAAATTTTACCCCCCTTTCTAATTTCCCCCAATCGGACTTAGGGCGCCGGGCGGACTCACGTTGGGCTTTGCCCCAAATTACTAGTTGTTTCTCTTTTGCATTTGTTTAAATTGTTTTGCGCGTTTGTTATTGCAAAGCTATAGCACTCTGGACGAAATAAATCAGCTGAAACTGAAATAGCCACGATACAGCACTAACCTGCTGCATTCGCGCGAACTTTGATACCGATGCATCATAGCATTTTCTGCTCGTACGAAAATCAAAACAAATACGACTTTACCGAATTTACACGTTTTTATAACGCCAAAATTACCATTCCTATATTTGACGTAAACATGAAAACAAAATTTTAACGAAACTACTCTGAACATGTATTAATTAAAATACAATACATGTGTAACATTAGGCCTATCACTATATACACGGTGTTTCATAAAAAGGGACCCCTTTTTCTTTCTTTCATAATTCGGTCAAATTATGATCAATTTACACGAAATTTTTACCACTTGCAGCTAAAGAAATACTAATTCAAAATATTTTAGCAAAATATGGCTGTTGATTAAATATTTTTTGCTAGTTTTGGCGTAATACTGACGTCATAATGTGTCATGAGTACAAGCTTGTTCATCTCAACTAGTGCTGTCAGTTACTGAATAGCTTCCCTGCTTCGATGGTGAACTTCATTTGGTTTTCTGGTGGCAATTTGCTAAGGCTTTATTAGTGCGGCCACAAAAATCGCCCGAAACAATCGCTTTCACGCATTTGTGGGGATAGCTTGACTTTTGCTGCTGATTGCAGCTTCCAGCAAGACAGTGCACCAGCACACAGAGATTGCGAGAAGGTTGAGTTGCGCTGACACAATGAACATTTTTATCAGCGAACCAGATCACCATCGAAGCAGAGTAGCAAGTGACAGCACCAGTTGAGACAAGCAAGCTTGTACTCACGACACATTATGACGTCATCGTTACGTCCCGACTAGCAAAGAACATTTAATCAACAGCCATATTTTGTGAAAATATTTTGAATTAGTATTTTTCGGGTACAACTGGTAAAAATTTCGTATAAATTCATTATAATTTAAGTGAATCGTGGAATCGCTTGTGTTCTTTTTATTACTGTTTTACTACCACGCTACGCCATTATGCAATGTGCTCTGTGTCCTTGCAGTTACTTTGTGACATTAAATTTAGCGACACACTGGTGCACTGTGTTAATTAAAATGGCTAAGCACCACATCAAATTTTAAGTAAGTAGGCAAGCAAAACGCTAATTTATAGCACATGACGTTTTTTGTTGCGTACCGTTTATTTTATAAACATTTGTATATTGTGTCGTATTTCATCACTAAACCAATGTCCATGTGCTTTACATTCTGCCAGTGACATTTTCAATCAACGAAAAAGGCCTACCTTTATCATTTCTGTTTTCTCTGACGAAATATTATAGACGGCAAAATATTGTACGACGGATCATCACCAGCAAGGGCGTTAAATGCTAGTGGATTAAGACACTGTACCTACGGTAATTTCTGAAAACTGAAAAAAAGTGTCGAAACCGCTCGTAATCTTATAAACAGGTTGTAGGGCCTAATTATCTTGAAACGAAGATTGCCAGATAGGCATTATTTCGAGAATAAGGGAGGTGTTTACTCGAAATAGCCAGATTAGTGTGAATGTAGAAGAACCGCTTGAGAACGTAGAGGCAGGATTGTCAACCTGGCAAGTCAGTTTTTCATACACAAGCACGAGAATGGTGCAATAGCTATGTGTTCAATAAATCTCTTCGTTCATAATCGCATTGTCTGCACGAGTCTGCAACCCCGTCGTTGACAGATTAATGTTACGTTTGATCCACGAAAACTGTAGCTGTTACTGTCTGTCATTGGCGCTAAGCTGATTGACTAATGCTATTCACTCTACGGTAGACCAAAAAATAAATCTTTGACTTTTCTATATCTTATGTCAAATATTGACCGATTTTCAAAGATTCTTTCATTGGCACATTCTGTGGAAAGTTTGGCAGTAACTTGGTTGATAATATCGTGCCACATCTGAACTTTGTTGCTACACTACCGGTACTTTGTGAAATGTATACAACTCGTCAAAAATCACTAATGAAAACAAATACGTATGCAAATATTTTTTTTTGTATTTCATTTTTTACCTCCGCCAAGAAGGTAATGTTTTGCCAGACTTTGTTTGTTTGTCTGTCAGCAAGATAACTCAAAAAGTTATGGACGGATCTCTGAAATTTTGAGGGTATGTCGGGCATGGCACAAACTACCAGTGATTTAATTTTGGGGGTGATCCGGCAGGAATCATGGATTCTGGATCACTTTGAAATTTTCGTTACCATTGCGTTAAAGGGGGCATAAGGGAACCGCTGGCAAAGTGAATATGGTAACGCCACCTGGCGAATAACATTGTTTTGGCGGAGGTACCTGCGGGCTATGACTGCTTTCTAGTTTTTCCTTTGTATCTTTTATTGTGTAGGCTCCCTACTACGTGTATGATCTTGATGTCAAATAAATAAAATAAATGCTGTTTCACCAACAGTGTAAAAGAAATGTAGGCCTACGACTTATCTAACATTGCGAATGTGCACTATATTGCAATTAACGATTATGCTCTGAGCCTAAAAACTTCTTTTTGAGTAGAGAACGAGTTATACATGGAGGAAAAACAAAGCACAATAGGCCTATCTTGTATTTGTAAAATTAAAATCAAATCATTTTACAAACTCAAAATCAGAAATTATTTTAAATTATCCACATCTACGAACGGCTTTATAGTTGCCTATATACGATAATGCTTATAGGGTGTTTGTTTCGTGAATATAATTATAAACCCAGGGACCAACTGTGCTTCGACACTGCCAGTTAAGCAAGGCTATCCAGTCCATCGACAAATAAACCATTTGCAAAGGTTCGCCTAAACTTTGGGGTCACGGCCTAACCTAAATGTCCACTGAAAATAGGCCACTGAATACATACAGAGTCTAGAACACAAAACGTATTTAGACTACGACTGCTATGTATTGTCTCTAGCAATCGCTCAAAACTTAAAACTAACCAATGGATGTTCAGATCACATAACTCCGCCAACATCTGCTAAAAGATTTATTCATTTATTTATACAAAGCGGTTATGACCGTCAGTTGACGTCAGCATTCATCCAGTAATTACACAGTACACTAATATATAACATATATCTCGTTGCATATTTTCACATAATGCATAAAGTGTTACGTCCAACAAGAATTACTACAAACACACGCGGTCAGTAGCAAGGTTTTACGTCGACGATAATTATTACGGACTGAATAAACGAAACGGCTCGATAATGGCACAATCAGAACGCAACTGCAGCAAAACGTAACCAGAAATCTTTACCAGTCCCGGAGTGAAAACCTCCGCCATGATGACAAAATTTCGTAGTCCAAATAAACATGATTTGACCTGAAAAAAGCGTTCGAAGCAAAACCCGGCGTGTTTATACTTTGGTTGAAATTTACACAAAGCCCTAGTACTCTAACAACTGATATTTATATATTACTCGATTCGCTAGGTGTCACCGTTCTGTTTGGACAGATTTGATGCTATTTTTCTTAGAAACATCACAGGTACCAGGATTTAGATCTCTGCAAAGTCCAACAGACTTGTATGCTATTAGTTCCATAGATTTCGTGCAAATTTATCCACAATTTTCTCAGCAACCCAGTTTAGACACGTAAAGACAAAGCAATCAGCAAAAAGCCACAGCAAAGAGTAAAACCTTGGTAGAGGCGATAATGCTTTTCTGTATTGGAGCGTATAACTGCTAGCACTATTTGACAAGCACCACAAGACTGCTGGGCGACTGCACCACCGGTAACAAAACAAGCGAAACACTAAGTGAAAATAGACCTATGACTCAGGGATTGTCCTTACATGTTATACACAGTTCCGTCAAATTAAATCAAACAAAATCTAACACAAGTAAAACAAAGTTTGAGTACAGCGGAAAGTAAAAGGAATAAATCAATAGAACTAAAAAATGGATTGAAATTTAGTTAGCTTAGTTCTGCACAACTGCTATCACATTTGATGTAAGAAAACAGTTGTACAAAACAGTTGTGCACACCAAATGTTATACCAAGTACCAGTAACATAAACCACATAATGATCACTACATTAACAAAATATGCATCATAAACTGCAGTTGGTTATATTTACCTCCGCCAAGGTGGTTATGTTTTTGCCGATTTCTGTTTGTCTGTTTGTTTGTTTGTCTGTCTGTTAGCAAGACAACTCAAAAAGTTATGGACGGATCTTTCTGAAATTTTCTGGGAATGTCGGGCATGGCACAAACTACCAGTGATTCAATTTTGGTCGTGATCCGGCAGAAATCCTGGATTCTGGATCTCTTTGAAATTTTCGTTACAATTGCGTTAAAGGGGGCATACGGAAACCGGTGGCAAACCGAAGACGGTGACGTCACCTGGCGAATAGCTTTGCCTTGGCGGAGATACCTGCGCTCTCCGAGTGCTTTCTCTAGTTATTTATACAATATGCCCACAAAATGGTAACTTATGTGGTAATAATTATTTGAGTGGTGCAAATGGAACCGACTGACGGAAGATCAGACGTGTTCATATAAACAATTATATGCAAACCTACAGCTCTACCGACTTACTTCAAACACTATATTCAACGAAAAATACAACTATTACCAAGCGTTTAACAACTATAGCTAATAATGCCTTATTAACAAGTATTACAAATATACAGTCTGTCATAACTACAGCTTGCAAAGACGAGATACTCCCACTGATCTCAGAGATTACTGTAAGATTCCGTTACCCGTGAGTTGTCACCATAAAATAAAACTGCGGAACAATATGCTATGCAGAAAAAAGCAAAGATTTTCAGCCTATGGTGCAGCAGTTATGATACAATTGTACAGCAAACATAAACCCGAGTGTGTGAACGATGCTAAGTAATATGCCGCAAGCTGCTAGTGATATGAAACATGGCATCAAACATAACGACACAAAGAACAGCAAACGAAACACCAAACAAAAACATGTTTACGATTCATCAACACAGCTTCTAGCTGATCCAGTAGTGTAAATTCTGTGTGTAACAAGCAAGCACCTTATGGCTGTAAGTCTGAATGAAACGTCAATGGGTGACGTCACTTTTTCACTTAGCTTTTTGCTGAGCTCAAGTTTGGTCTAAGACCAGAACTTTAGTCAAAAGTGAAGCGACTTTGCTGAGACCTTCACAGAGCTGAAACTTCAGTCTGAGACTGCTCAGTAAAAGTCTATGACGAAAAGTGCACTATAAGTACAGACTTAGACCAAAGTTAAGCCTAACTAAAAAGACAAAAGTCGTTCAAATTTGCATAGAAGAGATAGCGCAAAACTTTAGGGCTTAACTTTCAATAAGACTGAACTCACTTCAACTTCTGCAATGTCAAAACATTGAACATTTGAACACGTTAAACAAAACGTTGTTTAACATTTGTAACCAAATATGGCATTTACCTGAGTTAAGTTTAACTCTGGTCTAAATCCAGACTTTAGTGTTCAGCTTAAGGTTTCACTGAGTGAAAGACTGAGCAAAAGTCTTAAGTCAAAGAGTGAAGTCACCCCTGTTAGGCGTACACATCATCATCATCATCGTCCCACTAGCAGTAACAAATGCTGCATACAATGTTCCGCTATTTTACAAAAATATACAATAACACTATACAGTTTTTTGCGGTCACCCCTATGCAAACAAAACTTAGTTTCAAGATTAAGCTATGTAATTCAAGCATAATTAAAGTGAGGTAGTGGCCAGCATTGTGGATGTGTGATCAGAAGCTAGTGGGTTCAACTCCAACTGTGTCTCAGTATGATACACTACACTAAGGCTGTGTTCACATTGACACGAGTACGACTAACAAACACTGCTCGAACACGTGCATTTCCCAGGTAACCCACACTGATACAGAACTTGTATCAGTGTGAACGGCCGCTATTGAAATACATGCAAACTTGTGTTTATTTTAACCCATATCTGGGTATTCAAACTCACACTAGTATGAATGTGAAGGCCAACCCTGTGTATCAGCGCTGGTTGCTCCACGCACTGTGCGTTTTACCATTGGCGACCGCACCTTTCCAGCGACTGCTGCATCGGTCTGGAACAGTCTGCCGGAGTCAGTCCAGTCATTTATTGCGCTGACTACTATTACGTGACTTCACTGTTTAAGCGTATTGTTACGTGTCCTTGTAGTCTTAGGACTTGATGCCACGCTAAAGTTAATTCGTTCATCATCATCATCAACCCTAGAAGGCTGTCTGTTACCAGAAAGCAGATTTCAGTACTGGACAAAGGGTGGTGACGTTCGGCAAATGAAACTGTTGAACACAGATTACATGGCTACGCATCACAAAATCAGTTGTAGCCATCTAGAACATTGTGAAGTGAGACATAAGTCACACCTTGGACTGGCCCCCATTGCATTTATTATGTATATGAAAGCTGCCAAAGGATACTGAATACAAAAATATTTAATCAACAAACTTTGTCACCAAGACCATCTGCTATCAAATACTTCTTGACTGAACAACAGATAACACTCATTTAAATAACTGTTTTCTACATATTCACAAGATAACCAGCAGTATATAGCAGACATTTTCAAAAGCCGAATGTCATTTGTTCATCAAAGCAAATAAAAGTCTGGATATCTAATAAACACAAACCTCATCTTGGACAGGCCCTCTTTGCATTTATAATGACACTTCAATTCAATCTATGTCCCAATGCATGCTATAAAAATCTGGAAATATTCATCCACAGATGCATTAACAAAACTGCTTCAAAACAAAACATAGACTGTTATATCTATTACTGGCCAAATACCAAACAATGTTAATATTGGCTAACATTACCACATGTTAACTTATACAGCCACTATGCCACTGTTAGAGTACAATGTTGGTAAAATGTCCTGCTGCAGTAGCTCCCAAAAACTGACGTACAGAACCAGGCCTAGTCTGGAGTAACTCCTAAAATAAGCCATTCACAAATAAATCCAAAGTAATAGTACTATTACCTCATGTACAGGGACTTTATATACATTGTCAACAAATGATGTTATAGAAAAATAAAACAGTTAAACGGAAAAAATTATGGTACCTAGATATGCAACTTTCAACACAATGGCGGATAATTATCTATCAACAGTTGGATCCAAGTTACTGATCAATCATGTGCCACAGCATATACAAAATACACAAAATGAAAAACAAAATGTAATTACACGTAAACACCGATTCACATAAACTAGACCCATTTACATTTTTAAAACAATAATAGACCTGTACAGAATCTCTATCTGATAATCACACACTCACTTTTGACTACTACAACGAACCAGCCATTTTTAGTCAGCCTACTATGTGTGACAGATTCGACTTACATTTTTAAACTTAGCAACATTCTAATGAAAACATTTCGTCTTCTAATGCCCAACGACTGCAACCGTGCAAGCAGAAGCACTAAAGGCAAACATCAAAAATTCGCTCATGTGTGCCGCATTCTGGACTTAAATACCGAATGCTCCTGAAATTCGTCATTTTCTGAACAAAAGTACATGAGTACAGTAAATTTGGTTCATTCAAATGGCATCCCAAAGACCTAGCAGTTCGAATATTTTGTTTCATATCTCTAGTGCCAAATTCTTCAACAGCATCATTGAAAACACCCAAATTTTGTATGCGACAATATATACTAATATTTAACATGAAAAAACAACAATTAAAAATTGAAACAAAACAACTTCACTTTTTACGTACAATGCACCATTTCAAATTACACTCTACTCAATACTAATAACGTTATTTTTTTATCGCAGAACATCAATCCTAATGAGCAAGCATTGAAATAAAAAAAATGTCAAATTCCCTCTTTTACAGTAACTGATGCACAGCAAAGCCCTGGACTATTTATTGCATGATCCAGATAAGAAGTAACACAAAAACTAACTGACACATATGACAGGAGAAAGTGAACTGTAAGCATGGGATTAGTTACAAAACTGCAGCCCGTCAACTTACCACCACGTAGCATCTACAGGTGCCCATGTCAACTGGCAACAAATGTTACCGACATCTGCAGCAGACCGATGATTAAAAACAACCACTCAACAACATCCTCTTCTACGACCAATCAATCGCAACAACAATTAAGTTAGCAACGCTTAAAATAATAACACAAGCATCATCGCACGATTCAACAAAAAAATGCTTCAAACGGGCAACAAAATACAAGAAACAATATAAAGCAAATGTCCGACGGAACTTCAGATCCTAGCAGAAAATTATTGACCTCTACTGGCGTAGCGCCGTTCATCCTAGTCACATATCAACAACCTCTGTCTGCTATGAACTGTAGCTACAGATCACAGGTGTAAAGAGTCAAAATATTGAACGCCACTCGCACTCGCGTCACTTATGAAATACTTCAACAATGCCACCAAGCTTATAAACAGCCACACGTGTTGTAACTGACACTCGAGATAAGTACATTAAAAGAAGCTAAGGCAACCAAACTTGCTAAATACGATACTATTCAACAATGTCGTAACAACGTAAACAGTGACGTTTCTTCGTTGACAGAACGTACAAACTTTGTTGTCGTATGTCTGTGCCACAATGAGCGACAAACGCACTGCACTAAGCTACCTTTACAGAATCTAATTTGCCGCTTACATCCAAACAAGCCGCAGCAATGAAAAAGCAGCTAGAATGACACTTGCTATCTAACACCGTAAGCTTAGGCACCGAAACTTATCACTCGTATAATTGCCACAATGCAGGCATTCAAAAGAATGCGACGGCTCTTGCGCTTTCTAATATGACTTGACTGACAACAGCAAAATTAGATCAACGACTGTGCAAAATTTAATGCTGTGCACACTGAACAACTGAGCTAACTGGAAGACATATGACTTTATGTCTATCTCAAACACAAATGATTCAAAACTACTAATAATCATATAGTATATAATAATCACTATCAACAGTGGTCAATAACTAGCACACGCAATCTTCACAATATACACTGTTTTTCAAAAAAAAGAACAGTCAAAATTGTTTCTGTCATAACTCTGGCAAATTTCTACTAACTTTAATAAGTTTGGCACAAAGATGGCCAAGACGACAAAATTATGCAAGGTGCACTCATTTACTACCTCACCTAATTTGTGTCGATGCATTACCGTGTGAAACACAGATGCTCCAAATTGTTACATTATGCGGTGGTTATTTGTATCAGATTGCTCACCTTTGGATCATAAATTCGATATAGGGTGCCATGTGGTTTAATAATTTTGTGCTATTAAATATTTTATAGTAAAAACAGCAGACAACAAAATAGCTGACTGTTGAGACTAAAATACGTCTAATCAATGAGTGAATGTCGTTTGATCAGTCGATCATTGATTCCGCTATCAGCCAGTGGCCTTGCATCTAAGCCATTGTGTCTTTGTATCCGGGGCACTCTCGAGACATAAATTCTGTTACAATGAAAGCGAGTTGTTGTGCAAATTTATAATTCTGCTAAATAATTTACATTTCAGTGTATTTTGTGATAAATTAAGTTGCTACAATGTTTACACGATACAACAACTCAGCGTTATGCAATAATCTGGAGCATCTATGTTTCACACGGTAGTGCATTGACATAAATTAGATGAGGTGGAAAATGAGTGCAACTTACATAATTCCATCAGCTTGGCCATCTTCGTGCCAAAAATTATCAAAGTTAGTAGAAATTTGACAAAGTTATGACAAAACAATTTTGGATGCTTTTTTCTGAGACACAGTGTACATAAGCATTGTGTCAAAAACAACTTGATGCTATGCATCTAGATAGATCATGACCTAACAACTGTCTGAGTCACCTGCAAAAATTCAGCCAATATTCGCTCATCTACAAGCAAACTCCGACATCCATCATGCGGCTAGATAATTACCCCATCACCAACTGTGCAGGCTAGAAGGCTGATAATTGAATTACAACCAACGTCCGATCGTTTAAAACAACACGTAGTAACAACATGACAACAACGAAAACAGCAATAAGGTAATAATGCCAACAAAAAAAATCCCACTTCCGCAAACATTAAAAGCAGCTACGCTAGTCATTATCATCACGGTGCAAAAACGGCTCTCTAGGCTACTAACATGATGCAAAGCGATGCAGCCAGCGAACACGCAAATACGCTGCGCGAAAGTCGGAAAAGCCAGCAAGCAAGCAAGCAACACAGAAGCGATAGCTAAATAATATGTGCGTGATTAACGCGTGGGCGAGCAATTAAATGCAAAAGCGGCACCAATATAGTAGACGGCGTGTACTGCACTGTCCGGACATCAGTCGCAAAGCAGCAAATTACGTTCACGTTGCTATACGGAAGTCTCCCATCACAGCAACTTATCATTGTCATGTCGCGGGCAGTCCAGTGCTTGAACGCCAGAATTCAAGTACATCTGCAACCACCAGAACTTCACAACTAACACAGTCTTCTGACATTACATTCAATCATGCAGTCAATGACTTAAAATAAATGACTGCTTCAAACCATGAAAAACGAAAGTAATTTAAAACTAGAAAGCAGTCATAGCCCGCAGACCTCCGGCAAGGCCATGTTGTTCCGACACAGCTTGTCCGACGAAATTAAACAAGCCGAAGTTTTGAGTGCGTTTCAAACTATAGTTCTATTTTCTATATTGACCTAGTTCTGTGACCTAAAAAAACCTTGACTCAATGCCATGTTGCTCGCCAGGTGCTGGCACCATAGCGACAACGGCGGTTTCCCTTAAGGCCCATGCTAACGAAAATTTTAAAGTGATCCAGAATCCAGGATTCCTGCCGGATCACCCCCAAAATTGAACCACTGGTAGTTTGTGCCATGCCCGACATACCCTCAAAATTTCAGAAAGATCCGTCCATAACTTTTCGAGTTATCTTGCTGACTCACAGAC